>Ga0193738_1000415_pt1 | contig 23092 bp, 26 predicted proteins | sample L2a1metaG_FD_144927 | JGI IMG/M metagenome (GOLD analysis project Ga0193738, IMG submission 144927) | Soil microbial communities from a riparian zone of the East river system, Colorado, United States - L2a1 | ecosystem: Environmental > Terrestrial > Soil > Riparian zone | place: USA: East River... | reverse complement strand
AGACATAGCGTCCCGTCGTCGACGCGCCGAGGTTGCCGCCCGATGCCGTCCACACCACGTCGGTGCCGGTGGCGGTGACGGTGCCGCCGGTCCGCGTCGAGTTGAACGTGATGTCGCTGCCGTCGGTGGTGTAGCCGTTCGAACCGGCGATCTGCACCAGGTCGGTCAGCACGCTGTCGGTGGTCGGCGCCGGCGCGTCGGTGTGGATCACCGCCTTCCACACGTCGGTGGTGCCGAAGGCGTCGATCTTCTTGTCGCAGAGCTTCTCGATCGCGGTGTCGTATTTTAAATATGTCGCCATGGTCAGTCTCCTTCTGGGTTGTCTAGACGTTATTTAACGATGAACCCCGGCGGCAGGATGTCCTCCAGCACCACCACGAACGCGCTGACCAATTCGTCGACCGCTGCCGTCGATCCGGTCTTTTGCGCGATCAGCGCCATCTCGGTTAGCTTCTGCTTGGGATCGGTCGGCAGCAACCCGATTTCCTTGGCCCACGGTCGCATCAGTTCGCGCCAGGAATAGGTGCCACAGATGCCGTCGGCGCCCAGCTTGTGCTCGCGCTGGAACTGCTTCAGCGCGCCGTCGGTCATGTTGCCGAAGTCGCCGTCGATCTCGCCATTGGTGAAGCCCAGCAGCACCTGCAGGATCGCGACATAGATACCCTTCGACCCCTTCTTCAGCACCGGCAAGGTAATGTCGGGCGCATCGAGGTCGGGCAGCCCGGTGGTGAACGGGATCTCCCATGCCGCTGCGTTGTCATAAAGCGCCGCGGTGTCCCCAACCGATACATGGACATGGGCATCGTGCGGGTTCTTGCCTGAGTAAGAGCGCCAGACCCACGGCTGCGGTCCGGCAGGACCGGAGAAAATCTTGCGGTTCGAGATCACATACTTGATGCGCTTGTCCTTGTGGGTGCGCAGGTACTCAGCGAACTTGTGGCTGTCGAACCCGTTCTTCGGATCGTGCGTGATGTCCTGCGCCTGCACCACGCCGGCGCTGTTGGGGTTGTGGTCCGATTTAGTACTCGCATGGGCTGCATCGCCGATCCAGCCATCGCTGCCCTTGTTGCGCGCCGGGCAGGACTCGTTGACCTGATCCAGCAGTTTCTGTGTCGCCTTTGCTCTACGGCTCATCCGGATCCTCCTCGTCGACGACGCCGCTTTTGAATTGACGATCCAGCAGATCGGCCATCCGGTGCGCGGCGTCATCGTCGCTGGCAAGGATGACCACCGTCACCTCGCTGCCGATGACCTCGATGCGATACTCGACGATTGCCTCGCTCATTTTTGCCTGTCTTTCACAAACTCATCAATGAGGCGTCTCATGATGATGTCGTTGTTGGCCATCTTCTGTTCGATGACTGTGATGCGTTCTTCCATGCGTCCCATGCGCGCCACACTGTACTCGGCGCCGCGCGTCTCCATGGTCATCACTCGGCTTTCCAGCTTAACCATGTAGGCCAGCACGCTGGCACCGGCAGCGCCGATCGCGATGGCTTGCGCAATCAGGAAATAGACCAGTGTGGCGTTTTCTCTGACCCACCCCTTGAGTTCGGTCACGGCACGCCGACAGCCGTCATGTAGGTGCGCAGCCGGGTATAGAAGTTACCCGCCTCGGTCCCGTTCAACGACGAGCCGATGCTGGCCATGGCTTGCTGGTTTCCGACGCCGATAACATTAACGCCGTTGCTCGCGCCGCCGAGCGTGTAAACTTTACCATTTGGCAAGGTTGAAGAAGCTACCGACTCCGTGGCAACGGCAGTCCCGTTTCTGTAATTGACCGTGCCCCCGCTGCCGGTACGATTACCGATGTAGTGGCCCGTCGTATTGGGCGCGGCATATGAACCGCTTCCGACATTGCCGGTGTTGATGCGGAAGTAGGTCGACCCACCCGCATACTTGACGATGATGTAGGCGGAATTTGCGCTGCCGTCCTGTGCGCCAATGGCGGAATTGTTGCTCGCCACATCTGTGACGTTCCACACCGACAGGTGCGCGCTGTTGAGAACATATTTCGGCGAGCTGGCGGTTGTTGGATTAAACCCGGTGTCGATATAGATCGTAAAGCTGCTTTCAACGCCTGTGTAACCACGATCCGCCGTGAAGGTGGGCGAACCGCTGAGGGTGGCGGGGTAACTGGTTGAAACAAGGTTCAGCCTGGCGGTGGTGCTGTCCTGTGTGGCATAGACGTGCAGCACGTCCAGCTTGGCCCAGATGCCATCCGCCACCAGCCCGTCGATCAGCGCGACATAGGCGTTGATGTGCGTCGTATCGAGACCGGATGTTCGCGCTAGGAATGCCGTGGCCTCCGAGCTCATGCTACCGGCCTTCGTCAGGCCCGCGGCGGCGCCGGTGAGGCTGTAAGCACCCGCGCCAGCCGTGAGCGTCTTGTTGGTAGCGGTTGCCTTGGTGATGGTCGCCGCTGTGCCGGTGAGACTGTAGGCACCGGCCGTTGCCGTCAGCGTGCCGGGGATGGTGACCTCGCCGGACCCGATGCCGAACCCGCTGAGTTGCGTGACCCTGAGCATCAATCGTCCGTTGCGGCGTCGGTGGTGTAGAAGACCTGGACCCCGTGCAGCCGCGCGTCGATCACCAGCGTGTCGCCGGCGTCGGCCGGCTTGCGGCTGATCCGGAACGCCACCGGGTTGCCTTCGTCCGGACCCAGTGACATCGCAGGCGACTCGTCGCTGGTGAGCAATGCGTTGGTGGTGCCGCCGGTGTCCGTGATCGTTTGCGGTCCAACGAACGCGGCATCCAGGAAGCTCGCGCCCATTTCGACCATGTCCATCTGCCAGGTCACACCGAAATTTGTCGTGGTTGCCGCGTGCGACCAAAACACCTTGAAATAAAGATCGCCCTCGTCCCATGACTTCGGCATCGCAATGTCGAACTGCGCATATTCGGCCGTGGTGGCGTCGAAATCGAGCGTCCGCACCATGTTCTTGTTGGTGGTCATCTCGACCGTGTTCAACGCCGGCCCGTTGGTGGTGCGCGGGATCATCGCCGCGGCCGGGATCCAGATGGTCTGCCGTCCGACTGCGCCACCGGCGCCCGCTGTGGCCAGCTCGTCGATCGCGGCCTGCACGTTGGTCGCGGTCAATCCGCTGGTGGTGGGATCATAGACGACATCGACGGCATCGCCGCTGAAGCTCGCCGCCATCGCCTCGAGTTCTTCCAGCGCCTCGGCAACATTGGACGAGGTCAGCGCGCTGTCTTCGGACGATTCGAACCAGACGTTCAATGCGTCGGGCTTCCCCCACATCGTCGAGTAGTCTGTTTCGGTTGCCTTGAGCAGCGCCATGCCCACGGCACCGCCCGATGGCAACGCCGAGCCCGGCGTCTGGATCATCAGCTGGTAGTAGTCATGCCCTGCCCCGTCGTTGGCGCCGGGATCGAATGTCAGTTCGCTGGTATGATCGAAGATGACAACATAAAGCCCGCCGTTGACGGAAAACGTATCCATCTTTGAGTAGATGGTTTCAGGTTGCCATTCGCCGCGATCCTGGAATGTAGCGACCGGCAACTCGTATGGACCGAGCACGGTGGCGTCGGTCATGTGCACATACATATTGATGCCGACGATCTCGAAATAGTCGATGCCGGCCGAAGGATCCGGGCGCGCCTCCTGCGCGATCATCCGCTGCACCAGGTCCCAGAAATTGATGTCGACCTGGGCGGCGGTCAGGTTGAAGCCCTGGCCAGAGCCCCATCGTGCAAGATCGTCGGTGCGGTAGGTTTGCGTCATGTGCTACCTTCTAATCGCGATGCACGATGGTGCCGCGGCTCTTGTTGATGGCGCTCAGAATCCAGCCGTTCTTTCCGGCGTCGGTTCTGACGAGCGCCCATGTCGTGCCGTTCTCCGACTGCCACAGCTTGCTTTGCGCGACAGTGCCGCCGCTCACGCTTTCGAATGCGGTTGCGACAAAGAACCCCGGAACACCGCTGGCGTTTTTTTTGGCCTTGAAGAACCTGGTGGCAACGGCATTGCCGCCAGCACTAACCAGCGCGCCGTAAACCCATCCGGCTGACGCGGTCCCCGGCAGTCGCTGGTTGACCCAGGTCGTGCCGTTGGTCGATGTCGCAACCGCCCCCGCATAGGCAGTCAATTTGTATGGCACAAAGGTGGGAGAGGATGGAAAATCATAAGCCAGTTTGAACGATGTTGCCGCCACGAACAGGCCGTTACCGAAGGTCACGCCCGACCTGCTGCCGCCAGACCCGATGCCGCCTGGCGCAGTCGGGGGAAACCCGGAACACTCCGACGTATCGAATTGCGCCGTCCAACTGGTGCCGTTGTCGGAACTGGCCGACATGAAATTGTTGTCGGTGAACCGGGTCGGCGTGGTTTCGCCGGCACCGATATTCTGTTGGTTCCAGTAGGATCGGTTGTATCCGCCAGTGGTGACGTATACTTCGTTGGTCTTGTCATAGGCGACATTGCCGCCAACCGGGCTGGGATGTTCGTCGCCATCCATCCCGGTGCCGTTCGCGGCGGCGACAACGCCAGGGAATGGATTGACGCCGAGTTGAAACGTTTCCCCGTCAAACGACACGGCCAGATAACTGACGTCAGCCGCATCGTTGTCCCTCAGGTACGACACGAAAAACGCGCCACCGGCAAAGCTGCACGATCGAGCGCCGACGAAATGGTCGGCAACGAAGCCGGGCAACGTCGCCACGGTCACCCAGGTCAATTCGCCTTCCGGGTCAAGAACGCCGCGCTGCACGGTGTCATCGCTGGCGGTGATGAAGCATGCGTCACCGTTGCGCGGCTTGCCGTACGCGATGAATTTCTCGGCCTTGCAAACCACTGTCTTGCCGAGGCCGGTCGCCGCGTTCGATGATATCGCGCCGTCGAAACCGGCCTCCCACTCGAGCCCGTCCTCCGATGTTTCGGTTGTGGAATTGACTCGATCGCCCGGCGGCGATGCGATCCCCAACACGGCTTCTTCCAGCGACGACCACTGCACGTTGACGATGGCTTGAAACGGATCAAGCGCCCATGGTGGATCGAAGCCATGCACCGGATTGTTCGGCCCCTTGGCCTCGTCGGTGAACCGGAGATAGTGCGAATTCTTCAGGATAAGATCCACGCCTTGGTTGTGGCCGTTCTCGCGGCTCGCCATATCCCGCGTGTAAGAAGCATATTGCACTTCGAGATAATTATCCTTGTCCTCGCTATCCTCGACAAAAGCATACTTGTCGGACGGCACTACATAGGCTTTCAGATCAGGGTGGCCGGCCGTTGCCGCATCGACATCCTTGTCGATGGTGGTGTCGCGGTGAAAGCATCGGCGCGCCGCCACGGCGCGGGCCAGGTTTTCGGCATCGGTGCGATTGCCCCGCACCACCCTGACCTGGTTGTGCTCGGCGCTCTTGTTCCACCTCATTTCGATGATGGTCCTGACCGGCACCCATTGCTCGGGGTTTTCCTGGTCCTCCTCGTCGGGCGAACATATCCTCAATGTCCCCTCGACCCTGGCCTGATTGCCGCGCCCGGTATATTCCGGATCGGTTGGATCATCGAGCCAGTACAGGCGCCGGAACATGCCCTGGAAGCGCCCGTTGCGCTGTGTCGATACGCGGTACACATCGATGCGCTCGATATCGAGCCAGATGTCCTGCAGCACTTCATCGTTCTTGTTGGTGCCGAAGATCCGGATAGTGTGCGATGCCCGGATGTCGCCGGGATTATATGGCAAGTTCTATCCGCCCGGCTTCGTAGGATCACCGATGGTGCCCTGGCCAAACTTGCCGGCGTATTGCCTGTAGAGCATGCTGTCGGTCTTGAACAATTCCTTCCGTTCTGTCTCCGCGTTGATCATGTAGTAGGTCTGGTTATAACTGTAGGATCCGGTGATCACCTTGCCCGACCCGCCACCCCGACCGATCCTTAAGGTCACGTTGGGGACGCCGATCTGCCCCGGCTTGTAGTAGGTCTGTGCCGGCGTGATGCGGTTGTCCTGAAACGGCCGGACAATGGATTCGAATTCCTGGCTCATGCGGCGACGCTCGATTGCAGATCTATCCCCATCGGGATCTGCAGGTCAGAGAACTTTACATTGTAGACCTTGTGGAACGGTCCATTGTTGACCGGCCTGAATTGAAACTCCTGCCACGACGGATTTTCCTTCAGCATCTTGGGCAGTGAGTTTGCCTGCAGCACCGCCGCCTGCTGCTGCTTGCGATACAAGGCATCAAGCGGGTCTCCACCCGTGCTTGTTGTCGAATCTCCCTGCGCGAATTGCGCCGCAGCTGCCATCGCATCCAGCGCCTTGCCAGAAACATCCTCGCCCTGGTGCCAGGTGTCGACCACCGTGATCATGTCCCTGGTCAGCGGGAAGGTCACACCATCGTCCGTTGCCGTATAGACCGGTGGCGCATAGCCGAGGTCGGTCGCATCCGGCAACACGATCAGCGAGTTATCGTATTGCTGGTAACCGAACTCGACATACCCCTCGTCGACATAGGCTGGATCGCCCATGACCTCCTCGACCGCTTCACCGAACCCCGCGCAGCAGGCGATCGTGACATGGCACGCGGCGACGCCACTGTCGCTCACCTCGAGCACCGCGCCCTTGACCTTACCCAGCGCCACGCCGCCGGCAATGCGCGGATCGTGCAAGGTCGCCGTCTTTCGCGTGGTGACAGCGGTGCCACGCAAATAGTCGCAGTCGAAGGTGATCTCGATGCAGCGCGATCGATACAACAATTTCGCCCGCACCAGCGCCGCCAGATATTCCAGACTTTGCCGGCCGCGATCGGTGGCGAAATAGGTGGCGGTGCGCACGTCGCCAGGAATGCCACCGGCCGGAATGTCGCCGCTGCCGATGCAGGTCCAGACCGCGGTGCCGTCATCGGTGGTGGCATGAAGCGTCTCGTCGAACGGCGGAATGACGTGCGGTGCCCCGGTGGTGCCGGCCGTGGTTGCGACAAAGTAGGATGTGCCAGACGGCAGGCTCATGCCGAGCGAGGTCCATTCCGACGAGCCGACAATGGTCACCGTGCCCCAGCTGGTAGCGAATGCCGGGTTGGCATTGACCGGTATCTCGCCAGCCAGCGTGCAGACCTGGAACGAACCGTTGGCAGCCTGGATCACCTGGCCCTCTGCCGCCGATACGCCGGTTTGCGGAAACACATGCGTGCCCGGCAATACCAGGGTGCCGAACGATATGTAGAACGGTCGCGTCGGCAGGATCACGGTTCCTGCGTTGACGTGTGATATCGCGGTCCAGTCCACCGCATTGTCCGGCGGCGTGGCGGCGCCCATGCTCGACCATGTCACGGTGCCGTCCACAGTGGTTACACCGGGGATGTCAGAGAACTGCGGCGCGACGGTGCCTGCGGTGCCAGCCACCGTGCAAATCTGTGCGGTCCTGGCCCCAGGAATATCCAGGTTGTCGGGAAAGATGATCTGGCCGACAGCAACCGCGGTCCCGGCGATCGTGCTCCAGTTCAACAGGTTGATGATCGGCACCCCGACATCGGCGCCGCTCCGGTTAAGCATTTCAATCTGTTGCAACGGCTGCAGGCCGGTGAACTGCGTATCGGCAGTCACCGAAAAAACGACCCGCTCGGTGCGCGGCCGTTCGGCATGATATTCCAGCACCAGCGATGCCGCGACATTCCACCCCATGAGATAGGCAGTAGTCGTCTTGTGGGACGCCGGAATATTCACGGGCGCCGGATCATTGTTGCCATCGACGGCATACGGGTCGAGGAACCCGATCTGCTGTTCAAAGGTCAGCAATCTTTCCGCATAGATGGTGCCACCCATCGGATAGGTATAACTTACGCTGGTGCTCAGAGCGTCGCCGTCCGAGTGCTCCTTTTCCCCATTTCTCCATGAGTATGAAAATGACACGCCAGTGGCCACGTCGGCGCCCGCGGTGTCGTAGCAGTCGCTGAAATAAACCCTGTAGCCGCCACCGATGTCGGTCTGCGGTTTTGGCCAGTCGCCGATGATGGCGTCGCCGGCAATGCCGGTAAACTTCCGATAGCCGTTGGTGATATCGACGATGCCGCGCGCGGACTGCGTCCACGACACCGAGGCGTCCATCAGGATCGCAGTTGCCGGCGGCTGGCCGATCGTCATGTTCATGGCGTCATAAAAATGGTCGTCGCCGGTGAAGTCCTCGTTGCCGTCAATGCCGGTGATGATGTCGTTGGCGATCACCTCATGCGTCACCGGGTCGACATCCCAGACCCTGGCGTATGCCTCGAGGATGGTGTTGGGATCGTCGCGGTTGCCGACGTCGATAAAAACCTGGTCGTAATAGGGCTGAACTTTCAGGGTCTCGGCGACCCGCTGCACCCTTTGCTGATAGTCCATCGGGTCCGCGATCAGCTGCAGGGTGATGACCTCCTCGAAGATCGACGAGGGCGAACCGACCACTGCGCCAAAGAACAGCGGCACAATCTCGTCGCCATTGTCCCAGGCGAACCACGCCCAGTATTTCCGCTCCGGTGACAGGATGCCAACGTGCGGGTTCTGGATCTCGATCTCCAGCAGCGGCTTCTCGCCCTCAGCCAGGGTGCGCCTGGCCGAGAAAATGTATTCGTCCATCCGGTGATGCTCAGGACCAAATACAGTTTCTTCTGGTTCACACCACGCCCAGTAAAAGGGTCCAGCAATGGGCATTCAAGACTGCTTCCACCAAGCGGATGGAAGCCACTCCTCCATCGTTTTGGTGTGCTTGTTCATATTGCATTTCGGACAAAGCAACTGAATGTTTTCCGGCCAATTAGAGCCGCCGCGCAAGAAGGGCGTTTTGTGGTCTATGTGATAGCTCAGGTTAAGATCGTAGCCACACAAGCACCTGCCTGATTGCTCCTTGAATATTCGTTCAACATCTTCCCTGCTAAATGCGCCAGGAGCCTGTTGTTTGCGCGCGTGTTTGGCCCTTCTCCAGGCACGGCACTTCTCGGGATTCCTTTCTTGGTACCGCTTTACGCGAGACCTAATAACCTCCGGCTCCATGAGATACCGATCGTTAGCTCGCTGACGAAACTTTTCCGGATCGGCGTCGTATGATTTATTCATTCGCGATTTGGTGCGTGCGCGATAGTCCTCTTTAAATGAATAGCGGAGACTGTTGCGATCGTTCATGCAGCCAACACAGTCCGAGTTGACAGCCATCCGTTCCGCGACATGTCCCTTGGGGCAAGGCTTGCCCGTAAAATATCGGGTCAATCCTTGCTGCTTTGCTTCCTTTGGAGAATGAGCAATTGAGACCATCATTTATTATATCTCTCGCAGTGAGAGTTGCCATTGCAGATCGTGCGCGTATTCGTCAAATGATGTTGAATAATCCACCACCATAAAAGCGATCTGTGGGAAATAGTACACAAAGCCGTCCGGCGTTTCGCGTGGCGTCGTACCGGGCACGACAGTACGACCGGGCGCTTCTCCATCTCGGTATGCCAATTCGCAAACACAGTTTACTAATATCGCCTGCCCCGGCCAGATGCCGTCGATGGCTGGCGTCATCTGATCCGTACAAGATATCGTGGACTCATACTTTTGCATTTGACTGAGCCCCAGCCACCTCAATTCTCCGTTTATAGTCCTTCGCGGACTTGGCTTGGCCTCTGCAACAGGAGTGAGTGTTTGCGTGAGCCCACGTGCGCTGTAAAGTGGAACGCCTATTGGGCTCATTACAAGCAACGTAAAATTATTGTCGGCGCCTATGGGCATCGGTTCAACTCACGAAGCCCGGCTTCCGGCCGGTACTCGTAATTCTTTTCGTCACCGCCAGCCGCGACAGTTGCTCCATCGCGCTGCCCCCAGCCATCAGCCTCACCGTGCCGTGGTCGGTGCGCAGGTCGACGGTGCCAAGGTGGCCCATGCCCCCGCCGCCGGTTGCCAGCGCCGGCATCCCGACCGGACCGCCCATTGCGAACCGCCCCATGCCGTCCAGCACGCCGCGCAGGTTTCCGCCATTTCTCCGCAACGCTTCCAATAGCGCCAGCACGCCAGGCTGCCGCACCGCTGATGCCGGCATGATGTGTTCACCACGCGATACCCAGGCGAGGTTGGAATCCGATGTCCCGGTACCGCGACCGCCAAGCAGTCCGCCGCGGGCATTGCTGGTGGCGCTACTCAACCCGTCCCGCTGCCGTTCAATCGAGTTCACAAGTGCCTGGATGGCATCGAGATGTTTCAGCATCGCCTGATTAATGCCTCGATACGCCTCGGCCATGGCCGCCTGATGCGGAGGCCACAGCGCGGCGATCTCGCTGACGATCTTGTCGAGGATCCCGACGGCGCCGCCCGATCCAACCTGCCCGCCCCCGGCGTAGCCGGGAATACCGCCCTTCCGCCGCATCATTTCAAGGAACGACAGCACGCCAGGCCGGCGGACAGCACTGGCCGGCATGACGTATTCGCCGCGGGACAGCCAAGCGAGGTTGCTGTCCGACGTCCCCGTGCCGCGTCCGCCGATCCAACCACCCCTGGCGTTGCCGGGGATCGGCGTCGTCGAGCCGGGTTCACCGCCCCCGCTGAATGCGCCTTTGATCGCCGCGCCGATGCCCTTGAGTTTTTCCCATAGTGTGTCAAGCGCACTGACAATCGCGTTGATCGCCGCAGTGCCGGCATTTGCGAACCCATCCCATATCGCACCGGCGAGCTTCACCTCAAGCTCGCCGAGCTTGGCGAACAGGCCGACGACCCCCTCACCCATGCGGCTAAAGGCTGCCGTCCACTGCTCGCCGGAGGCATTGATCAGCGTGTTGAGAGACTCGAGGACGGTGTGGATTTCCCGCATGGTGTTGGTCGCGAGCAGGTCGCCGCCGATCGATGTCTTGAAGCGCTCCCAGCTGGACGACATCTTGTTGGAATTCTGCTCCCAGAGATTGGCGGCGTTGGCCTGGTTCTGCGTCAGCGTGTTAACCACCTGATCGAACTGCGCGGCGGTCAGGCTGCCGGTGCGCAGCGCCTGCACCAGTTCGGTTCCCAGCTTCTGGTCGAGGATGGCGATCGCCGCCGCACTGCGCTGCGCCGTGTCCGGCATGGCTTCCAGCGCGGCGATCAGCCCCCTTGCCGCCGCGACCGCACCGTTGCTCGATGTGATTATTTCCTTCAGCCTGGTGACGGGGCTTTCCGGAATGTTGACGACGCCGAGTTTTTCCAGCGCCGCGCGTGCCGCATCGGCCGCCGGACCGACCTTCTGCGCGGTCTCAAACAGAAACTGCATCTGCGCGGTGCCCTGGCCACCAAAGCCGCGCGTTGAGGCTTCCTGCAATTCCTTGAGTGACTGGGTGACCTTTTCAAGGTTGGCCTGCTCCATCACCGAGGTGATTTTTGCAATGCCCTGCGCGGCAGCGCCGGCAGAGATGCCGGCCTGCTGGAACGTCTGGCTTATCTTGTCAAACTTCTCGATCGACAAGCCGGCCTGGATCGCCGCAGCATCGACCTTGTTGATCGCCTCGGCCGCATCGCCCATCACCTTCACAAGCCCCACGGCAACGGCGGATGCGGCCACGCCGATCGGCCCCAGCGCACGGGCAAATCCGGCAGCCGCCGAAGCCAGACCGGTAAACCCTTTCTCCACGCCCTGGACCGCGCCGACAACCCTTTCCCAATTGGATGCGCTCGCGACGGCGTCCTTGATCTTGTCGAACGCCTCCTTGCCGACGACGCCCATGTCCTTGAGCTTCGCCGTCACCTCCTCGGGCTTGAGGTTCTTGAACCCGCCGGCCTTTTCCGCCGCCTGTGCGATCTCCTCGAACGCCTTCTTGCCAGCGTCTCCAATGCCCTCGAGCTGCTGCTCGATTGCTTTGCCGCCTTCCAGCGCGATCGTGATCGATAGTTTCTCGGCCATGCCCTAACTGTCCTTGAAGTTCTTGATGAACAGCCTGGCCATGTTGTCCAGGTTGCGCTTGACGATCTCGGTGATGTGGAAAACCTTTCTGATGGTGACCTGCGGCACGCCGACATAGAGCGGCTTGCGGTTGCGATCGCGGTCACCGGCATCGAACAGCATCGGCTTGCCGTTGACGGTGGCCGACACCAGTTTCTTGCCGGACTTCTTCGGTGCCGGTCCGCCGCGCGTGGTGGGGATCCACAGCAGCGGCTTGCCGGAAATCGTGGCGCCATGCTCAAACACGCCGGCGATGCCATAGAGGTGATAGATGGTGGCCTGCGCATTCAGCGACGGCGCGTCGCCTTCCCTGGCGCCCTTGGTGCGGTAAACCAAACGCTTCTGCCAGTTCTCGCGAAACCCCGGCCCGGCGCTGGCAATGTCCTTGCGCCCCTCCTGCACCGAATTGGCGGCGGTCTCCCGCAAGGCAGCCACCGCAGCCTCGGCCACCGGCTTCTGCTTGTCGCGGATTGCCTTCAGCCAGGCAGGCGTGTCGGACGTGACCTTGAACTCAGCCATGCGGCTTAACCTTTGGCGTGGATTAACAACAATGTGGCAGGAATAAGCATGGACGGGTCGGCGTCTCGGTCGTTATGGTGCCCGGTTGAAAGAGGGGGAAACAATGTCAGAGAAGAATTTCAGGCGAGCGCTGGTCCTGCTTTGGTTGATGATGATGGGCTTGATAATTTCGGCGTTTCGTCCGTCGGATGCCCAAAAGCAAGAAGCTGCCAGGATTGATGAACAGGTTAAAACCGAACGGCTAAAACGCGCCGAGTGGTGCCAGGCAAACAAGCAATTCATCCAGGATGGCCTGCATTTCGCAGTAACCAGGATCGAGGATGGTTATCAGGCCGGAAGACCTGTCACCACGGCCACCGTCTCATACCCATTCTGGAAAACGCTAAACGAAACTGCGCGGCTCGGTGCCAAGGCAGCCATTCGATGCCATAGCAAGCACGAAAATGGGCTGCTCAGGATTGTCGACGCAAACGGCGTGGCTCTTGACTAGCCACTCAGATCCTTGATCGCCTTTCTGATCGCCTTCTCGTCGCCGCGAGTGCCCATCACAGTGTCGCCCAGCGATATAGCGCGTGCGATCCGGTCCAGCTTGTCGGAGAATTCCAGGTAGGCCACGATCTGTCGCGGGGACAGGCTCATCACATAGTCTGGCGGGAAGCCTCTTCGGATGAGGGCGGTGACGGCGATGGCGATGGCTTCAAGCGCATTTTCACTACCTTGGGATCTTCGGCCGCCCCGACGATGTGGCGCGCGAGATTTCCGAACGCCTCCATTGCCGGGACCACCCCATTTGGGAATGTAAGCCCCATGATCGCATCGAGCAGTTTGAACTGATCCTCGATCAGGAATGAACCGACCTTCGCCTCCGCATTCTCGTCGCCAATGTGATTGCACCCGGCGGCAATGATGGCGGCAAGTGCCTGGCCCGGCAGCATCGCCGCATCGATGCCAGTGACAAACATCGCCAGCACGCTCGGAAACCGCTTTGCCAGCGCGGCCACCTCGTCGACCTTCAGGCGCCGCACATCGACAGGCTCGCCAGCGACAACCACCACGTCAACCGCGGTTGACGGTGCAATGTCCAGAAGGTCGGCCATTACGGCGTCACCGCCGGCTCGTTGATGGTCGCCACGCCGAACGCGCCATCCTCGTCCCTCTGCACTTCGCACTCCAGCGTAATCACCGAGAAGTCGTCCTCGCTGGTAATGAAAGAAAACTCACCGGACGGAACGAACGAAACGGTGGCGAGGAAGTCGACCCGCTGGCCGATGTCGTTGGTGCCGACCACCTTAATGTCGCCGGTGAACTCGGTCTTGCTCAGGGCGGCAATCGTGACGGCGGTCGGCACGGTGTCATCCGCCTCGCCCAGCAGCAAGAAGCTGAGGTTGAGCGCGGTGATCTCGTCCAGCTCCAGCGTGATGGTGGCGCCGACCTGGGAAACCGCGCTGAAGTCCTTGGTCTTGACACCTTCGCGCGACGAGAAGTGTTCGATCTTTTCTACGGACGGCTCATAAGTGAACGACGGCGCGTTGCCGAGGTCGACAAACGTCGAGCCGCCTTCTTCCTTGAAAGAGACGATGCCCTTTCCGATGTGGTAGTTCTGGACGCTTGGCGATGCAGGCATGGTGGTGATCTCCTGTTAGAGGTCGTCGGGTTTCAGCGGGTATTTGAACGAGAAACGCATCTGCAGCGCGCCGAAATTCTTCTCTTTCCAGCCGAACGCGGTGACGCAGCCGAGATAGCTGATCTTGCCGTTGCTGCCGGTCAGCGTGTTCAGCGTGGCGTCGGCCAAAACCAGTTTCATCAGGTCGCGCCGGAACGTGGTGAGGTCCGAACCGATCGCATCGGACTGCTCCACGATCTCGATCTCCGGTGTCATCTCCACCAGCATCGGCCGGTTCGACGGACGCGAGCCATCGTTGCCGGTGGAAACTTCCTCATCACCGTCTAGCACCAGCGCCGCCGGCAGAATGTCCGGCCAATCGGTGTTATTGCGCTGGACCGCAATCAGGTTCGGCACCGTTGCCACCACCTCGACCAGCCGCGCCAGGATGGCCTCGCGAACGTCGGTCATTCCAATGCCTTCAGGAGAAACCGCACCTCGCCTTGATCCTCGCCGTTCGGGCTGCCGCGCAATTCATAGGACCGCACCACCCAGTCCTTGCCGTTGAAGGTCAGCACCGCGTCCTGCCAGTCCGCGCGGGCGATGCCGTTGGCCACCAGTTCAGGAATGCGCGCGAACGCGCCTGGCCCCATGCCACGCACATCGACATACGGCCCGGCCGGTAGTTGCTTCGGCCTGGTGTCGTCGATCACGGTGATCGATGCCTCGAGCTCGCCCGCGGCGAACTCGCAGGGCACGCCGATCTCGCCATAGACCGGGTCGTAAAGCAGTGCGGCGTAATCAAGCGACATGCAGCCGCCGGTACGGTTTGATCAGGTCCAGCACCGTGGCCGACAGGAAGCCCGTCGAGGCCGAAGTGGTGGCGGACGTGAAGTAGCTGATCCTGGTGTCGCCGTGCTGCACCTCGCGGATCGAGGGGTCGCGACTGCCGGACACGCGGCCATCGTTGACGGCGTGGATCACCGCCATCGCCAGCCGGGAGGGTGCTTCCTCAGGCAGGTCGTAGCCGCCGGAATAGGCCACGGAGACTTCGCCCTGCAGGTAGCCGCTTGCAGACCACACCCGCCCGCTCGTCGGATCGAAACCGTATTCGCCGCCGGCACCCAGCGTTGAAAACTCGCTGATCTCGACCACCGGGTACAGCGACAGCGTCAGCGCCTGCCGCACCGGCCAGATCTCGTAACGGTCGAAGGTGAAGGTCTCCAGCGCCTCAGCCAACCCGAACCGCCGGTTGCAGTAATCGGCAATGATCTTTGAATGGAAGGTGATCGCGGCCTCCAGCGCTGCGTCCTCGCTGAAGCCGGTGATGCCGAGCGCCGCCTTGAGGTCGTCGAGCGAGACCAGGTCGGGTCCGGCGCTGGCCGCTTCCTCGGCGAGAATTTCAAGGATCTGGTGCATGGCTATTTGAACCTGATCGGTTCGGGGTTGCGCTTGTCGTCGGCGCGATAGTCGCGGCCGTCGTTGCCGCGCTTGACGGCGAGGCGCCAGTCGTCCGACTTGCCAGGCTTGGCTGATGTCTCGGCCTTTGCGATGAACAGCGATCCGCCGTGGCTGACGGCGTCGCCGGCGGCAAAGCCGCGTTCGGTCCATACGCCCTGATCGAGCGGGATGGCGGTTTTGATCTCGTGGATCTGGTCGCCGATCGCAACCTGCAGCGTGCGGCCGAAGTCCGGCGAGGTGATCGATATCGCCTTGACCATCTCGGCGATGCCCGCCGCCATTTGCTCGGCGATGTAGCCTTTCAGCAGCGACAGATCGGCGGCATCGCGGCCGTCGCGACCAGTGTCGCCTTTCTCGCCAGGCTCGCCCTTGATCGTGAGTCCGGGTTCGCCAGGGCTGCCCTTTTCGCCGCGGTCGCCTGCCTGCCCTGGTTCGCCGCGATCGCCCTTCTCGCCAGGCTCGCCGGGTGGACCCCGGTCGCCTGGCGGTCCCGGTTCACCCGGCGGCCCCGGCACCGGCGCGCGCGATTTCAGGACGGCTATCTCTGCGTCGATATATTTCCTGACGGTCTCAAACGCTTCCCGCAGATCCATCACGCGGCCCTCGGAAACAGATCGTTAATCCAGTAGAGATCATCTATCGACTTGGTTTCTTCCTTGGCTGCCACCGGCTCTTCGGCCGGTTCTTCGGCGTCAGGCGCGGCCGGCGCCGCTGGCGCATTCGCCTTGAACGGATCTTCCTGTGCGTCGCGTTTTGCCAATGCCGCCAGCGAATAGTTCTGCTGCTGCAGGTACGGCGACTCGCCGCCGTCGACCGGCCTCAGGTCGAGCTTGGCGCGGCCCTCGTTCGGCGCCATCACGCCGGCCCCGACCGCCTGCTGAATCGCGGTGATTTGGGTGACGCTGTCCATCCGCAGCAGGTTCTCGGTATCGAACTCGGTGCCGATCCCTTCGCCCCAGCCGATGCCGAGCGCGTGGTCGAGCAGCTCCTCGATCTCCTCGATGTGGCTTTGCAGCGCCTGCGAATAATATTCGACGTTGAGCGCCTGCACGTTGTTGTAGGAAGGCAACGCGCCGACGCCGACCTTGTAGGGTGGCACATGATAGACGCTGCAGACCACCTCGGCCGACCATTTCAATTGCTCGATCATCTGGCCTTCGACGTGGGTCATGGCCACTTTTTCGTATTTCGCGCCGGCCGACAGGATGGCAACGCGGCCGAGGTTGCCGCGCGAGAAACGGTTTTCCCATTGCTCCTTGGCGCGTTGTTCCTGGATCTCGCTGACCTCGCCGGGGACCGTGATGATGCCGCCAGGCGTGGAAGCATTCTGAAACAACAGCGCCGACGCCTTCTGCGCGTTGAGGCCGAGCATCGAGGCCAGGCCGCTCGCAAACACCGGCGGCGTGCCGACCAGCGGATGGAACAGGCAGTTCATGCGATCGTGGATGATCTCGCGCGCCGGCACCGTGATCTCGCCGGTGCCGACTAAATTGTCGCTCGACAGCCGGTAGAACACCGCGCCGCCGTCGCCGACCAGCGGCTGCACCCGGTTGGGATCGAGGATATGCAGCGCGGTGACCACGTTGCGGTTGTCGCGCTCTTTCAGCACATAGGTGTTGCCGCGCGACAGTTTCGACAGCACCCAGCATTCCCAGAATTGATTATGCGTCTGGTAATCGTTCGGGCGGCGAAGCACCGGCGAATAGGCCGGGTTGACCACCTCGCTCCAGATGTTGTCGTCGTCCTTCTCGACCAGCTTCAGCCGCAGTTTTCCGATGTCGCGGGCGATCAGGGTTTTGCAGGCGAAGTCGGCATGAAACGACGTCGCGCTGTCGGTTGAGATGGTGACGTTCTGCTGCCAGGCGCCGGCATACGACTCGCGCACGATCGGCCCGGCATAGTTGGCATCCACCGGCAAGGAGGACATCGCCTTCTCGCCGGTGAATGGAATTTGCAGTCCGAGAATGCGCATTTAGCCGCGCGCCTCGTCCCTCTTGGCTTTTGCTGCGCGTTCGCGCTCGGCCCTCTCGCGCTCAGTTCTTTCCCGTTGTTCGTTCCGCTCGCGCGTGGACCGCTCCTGCGCGGCCTTGCCCTCGGCGGAGTAAGGATCGGTGATATCCGGCGGCTCGGCGCCGAGCGGCACGTTGGCCACGGTGAGGGTGCGAATGATGGTCGGCCCCGAACCATCGGGTTCTTTTTCGTCGACGGCGACGCCGAGCCGGAAGAGATCGCTTTCCTCCTGGGTCGGCGTCGGCTGTGTCGACTCCATCCGCTGCATCGCTTCCTCGTTCGACTTGTTGATCTCCTCGCGCTGCCTCTGCATCGCTTGGACGTCGGGGTGGTCCTTGGTCTTGGCTGGTGTCTGTGCCATGTCGATGGCCTCCTGTTTGAGAATTGGAAAAAGCGAGCCGCGTTGGCGCGGCTCGTTAATGGCTAGTTCCAGGTCATGGTTTGGGTCCATGCAACCACGCCGGTGCGGCGCATACCCCAGTTGAGATCCCACAGCATCCGGATGCCGATCGAGTCGGTCTGCCACAGCGAACGGGTCGGCGTGGCCAGCACGCCCGAGCCCTGGACGCCGGTGGCGATCTGCAACGGCGTGGTGTCTTCCATGTGCAACGTCGCCTGGTCGTTGACATCAAACCGCGGGCTGTCGCCGGTCACCGAAACAAAATCGGCGGCGTCGACCAGCATCATGGTGTCGGCGGTGACGTTGGACGAACTGATCACCGGAATGCCCTGCAGCGTTCCGCCGGTCAGTTCAGTCTTGAAGGGGAATTCGCCGCCGCCGGCGGTGGCCGGCAACAGCGAAGCCGCCAGCACGTCACCTGGGTTCATCAGCCACACCGGCGAACGCAGGTTGCCGTTGGTACCGGTGATCAGCGCCGAGGTCAGGCCGCGGATATCGCCGATCAGGGCAGCGATGCCGCCGCCCGCGGTTGCCGTGGTGGCCGAGACGCCGGACTTCAGGCCGGCCGGCCGCGTCGTGGTGGCCGCGGTCGCATCGAGCAGCACGCTGTCGATTGCGACGTTGGTGTCCTCGATGATGGCCTGGCGGATTAGCCCGTCGATCGCCGGCGTCGAATGCTCGGCGATCTCGCGTGTCATGGTCGAGATCACGCCCATCTTTTTCGGTGTGAAACTGATGGAGGTGAACGCGGCCTGCTTCACCGGGATTGGCGCGCCCTGGGCCACGAACGATCCGTTGATGGTCGGCGTTGCCGCCCGCGATGGCATCGTGACAATGCCATTTCGGCCGAACGAGAACTTGGCACCCTTGGCTGCCAGCGAAGGATAAACCGAATTCGGCATCAGTGCGTTGAACCAGTCCTGGATCGATGTCGCGACCAGTTTGTCGGCCCAGCCCACCGTCACGGTGTCGGCCGGTATGACGGCCGCCCTGGTGATGAACGACAACACCGCGCGGGTCGGCTCGTCGTCGCCGTACTCGGCTTTCATGATATCGAACGGGTTCTGCTTGGTGTGATGCGCCTTCACCGCGCAGACCAGCGAGCGCCAGACATAGTCCTGTTTTGAAATAGGCTGTTCCGGCACCGCGTAGACCGGCGAGAAGCCGCCGCGCACCAGCGACCCCTCACGGGCGGTCTCGGCCTTTACTACGGGCTTGGCCGTGATCGCCTTGGCGGTTTCCAGCTTGCGCAGGCGCACCAGCTGGCTGTCGATCGCCTCGACCTCGGATGAGAGCGTGTCGAACTCTTCCTGTTCGGCCGCGTCCGACGTCCTGTCCTCGTCGATGCTTTTCTGCATGACGGCATCCATGCGCGCGGCGTCAGCCGACCGCTTGGCCTCGAGAGCAGTGATCTGCTCGGCAGTGGTTTTCATGTTGTCCTCCGGGACATCTGGTGTTGATCGTCCGGAGGCGCCCGGTGGGTTGAGGTAAACGACGCTGCCCAGCGTCTGGCCTGACGCGGCCCGCTGCGCAGTGTCGATCGAACGGATGATGGTGATGCTAGCGGTGGCATTCGCCGGAATGGTCACGGCACTGAGCTCGAGCCAATTCCATTTCTTGAAGCGAATGCCCCTGGTTTCCTTAATGAGCTCGTGCTCGATCGACGTGAACCCGATCGACAAACCCTTGACCAAGCCGGCCTTGATCAATCGCCAATAGCGCTCAATCTCTGCCGTGACATCCTTTCCGATCTTCGCCGTGATCTCGATGCCGGCCCTGGAAACCCGTGCCGCCGTAACGTGGCCGATCGGGTCGCCCTGGTTGTGGTGCCACAAGAGCGGGATCGGCAGCATGAACTTGGCGCCGTCCGGCTCGACCACGTCGTTCATGCGATCGGCCGTCGGCGTCGTGGCCCAGCCGGTGATCTCGCGTGAGTCATCGTCCACCTGCTTGATTTCAAGCAAGCTGTAAGCCCGGTTCAACATGGTGGGTGCCTTTAGGTTTCGACTAGAAGCTTAAAGTCGCGGTTTGCCGTTTGCACGATCGGCCCGTCGCTGGAGCCGGACCGGATTTTCAGCCAACAGCCGAGTGCCACTTCGGTCCATTCAGGATTGAGCCTGGCCACGGTGCCGGCGCGGACATTGACGGCGATTTCCTTGGCGGTCCGATCGTACAGATCCCAGTACGTCACGCCGTCAGGCGACAGCTGGTAGGAAATGCGCGAGGACGTCCACTGCGTCGGCAGGAACAGCAGCAACGGCGCGCCGCTGCGACAGTCGAGCGGCCCCGATAGCGACTGGCCCGCCAGGATGGTCCCGTTGACGAATACGCGCGGCATGATGGTTAGTCCTATTCCCGGATTATCGTGACGCCGTCGTCACTCTCCCAGCCACACCAGGACAAGCCTCCTCCGTTTTGGAGACTGTGTTTAGCCCTTCTCCATGCTGCAGGCAGGAAAACGGTTTTCGTTCCGTCTGAGAATTCCTGAGTGCAAGATCCGTCTTCATGTTCCCAGAATGTGTGCGTCAGGTCCGTCTTGCCATTGCGAGCATTCTGGAGTTTTTCCCGGATCATCGTATGAAACGCCTGCTGGGATGCTTCCATTTCAATCTGCCTACGCACAGCTGGATCAATCACAACAGGAATATCTAATTCTTTCCAGGCATTCAAAATCTCAGCATCATCCTTGCTCGCAATCACTCTTGCACAAGCCAATCCTTGCCCGTGGAGTTTCTTGGAATTCTTGGAGCTTTGGTTCCGCCTGGTTCTTCGATCTCGCTGTTCCTTCGGATATTGCAACATGTTGCTTTCTCGCCGTGGTTATGGCGGCCCAATTGACGATGCGCGGCCCGCCGCGTTTAGGATTGACGTTGTCCAGACGTTCAAACCCAAACCACGGAGGTCGCCATGTCGTCACCCGCAAACGCCTGCAAGCTTCTCGCCAATGGCATCTACTCGATGCCGACGAAACGTTATCTCAGCTACATCACGTCGCCGCAGTGGGCTGCCCGCCGCCGCGAGCATCTCGAAGCCACCGAACATTGGTGCGAGATCTGCCACCAGCGTTCCGCCATCCAGGTCCATCACTGGACCTATGAAAATCTCGGCCACGAAAACCCGCAGGACTTGTGCGCGGTCTGCGTTCACTGTCACTGGCGCATCCATCGCTCGGTGATGCCGCCGCGTCCCGCCAACGATAACGAACAGCTGATCATGACCTTCGAGAAGTCTGGTTAGGCGAAGAACAGCCGGAATTCCGGCGAGGTAACCGGCGCCGGGTTTAGCGCCATCAGCGCAGCCGAGTTGAACAGCGCCATCAGCGGATCGATCTTGCCGTAACCGCTATCATCCCTTGCGATCCGCATCCCGGTCGGCGTCGGCACGATGCGCGCGTTGCCGGCGCACCAGGCCATCAGCGCTGAGCCGTTGTGCTTGAACGAGCCGTCCACCAGCTTGCGCTCGACGGTCTTGATCGCGCCCATCAGGGAGATGCCCTGCCGCACGCCGGCCAAAAGGTTGTTCTCCTGGGTGACGCCGATGCGCGCCAGGCTGTCGACGATGCCGCCGATGCCGATCGCGTCGACGCCGACGCCGGCCAGCTTCTTGGTCACCTTGATCTTCTCGACGATGTCGATCACGAACGAGATATCGTCCGGCAGTTCCTGCACCACGGTCAGATCGCCGTCGGCCGAAAACCGTTCATAGACCGAGGCATTGGCCTTGCGCCGGTCCAACCCCTCCGGCGAGATCAGCGCGTGGGTCCAGCACAAATGCGTCTTGGTATTTTTCTCCCGCCCCAGCACGGCAATGCCGAGCAGGTCATCAAGCCCGCCGCCGTCGATCCCGACCACGACCGCTTCCGATCGCTCGAGCACCGCATCCAGCGTCAGCCCCCGCTCGACACCCCGGTTCCAGTAGTTGGCGCCGGCCCAGCCATCGACGCGCAGCGACATGCCAATCTGGACGTTGAAGTGCTGGCTCGCGATCAGCGCCACCGCAGCCGGTCCGTCCGCCTCGGCCCGCATCACCTCACGGGCGAGGAAGTCGGCATTGGTCGAGCGGCCCAGGTTCGGGTTGACCAGCGGCCAGTATTTCCGGTTCTTCCAGCCGTCGTCGCGCGCCAGCGCATCCGGCAGTTCGTACAGCACCGGCAGCAGCGGCATCTTGGCCTTGCCGTCGCGCACGCTGCGCGCCATCGCCAACTCGGAGGCAAATACCCCGACCGGCGGTTGCTTGCTCTGCGTCGTGGTCTGAAACAGAAACCCGTCCGGCCGCTTTGTCAGCGCGCCGCGCAACTCGATGAAGACGTCAGCGGCGTTGCCCCGTTTGGCAAACACATGGGTTTCGTCGATCATGGTGCCGACGGCTTTCGAGCCGGTGATGACGTCGGTGTCGGCCGCCTTGATCTGCAGCGTGGCACCCATCTCGCGGTGGGTGATCCTGCGCAGGTGATCCTGCACATGAAACATTTTGTCCAGCACAGGGTCCAGCCTGATGGTGCCCTTGGCCTGCTTGTAAGCGATCGCGGCGATCTCCATCGTCGGCGCCACAAACAGGAATTCCGCTTCCGGTCGCCGGTTGGTGATGATCGCGGTCAGCATCACCGCGCCGCCGTTGCTGCTCTTGCTGTTGCCTTTCGGGATCAGCTGAAACACTTCACTGATGTGCCGCATGTTGCTGTCCGGATCGTAGCTGCCGAACAGCGCCTCCACGATCGGGAAAAACCACGGTCCGCAGGCGTCGCCCATGGTCGGCGTCCCGATCACGTCCGGCAACCGCAATTGCTTGAATACCCACAGCGCCCTGGCCGCCTCGGCCTCAAATAACGGTAGTTCCGGGATCAGCGTCCTGCCATCGAGGATCCTGTCCTCCCAGTCAAGGCAGGCGGTGTCCCAAGACTTTGTCAGCATCAGTTGGCGCGGATCTCGTCAAGAACGTTGGCCCACGGCGTTCCCACGCCGGCCGTTCCCGCCGCCTCGGCCTCCTGGTCCTTCTTGCCCTTTACAACGTCGGCCACGCGGGCGTGACAGTAGGGTGCGGCCAGGGACGCCATCCGGTCACGCCTGGCTTTGCTGGCGGTTACATCCCGCATGACTTGGAGCATGTAGTCCAAGGGCATCATGTTAGGGTCGTCAATGACGGGTCTTGGCGCCGGAGATAAACGGGCTGGCATTTCAGAATTTCCTCTGGAACTGCTTGGAACTCGCCTCAAATCGAAAAAAACCTCTCCGTGAG
>Ga0193738_1000414_pt1 | contig 23107 bp, 18 predicted proteins | sample L2a1metaG_FD_144927 | JGI IMG/M metagenome (GOLD analysis project Ga0193738, IMG submission 144927) | Soil microbial communities from a riparian zone of the East river system, Colorado, United States - L2a1 | ecosystem: Environmental > Terrestrial > Soil > Riparian zone | place: USA: East River... | reverse complement strand
CCTGAATGATGCCGCGCAGCCCTTCGAGAAGTTCCAAATTTAGCGCATTCAAGGCCTTCGGCCTCGAAAGAGTTACGGTAAGAATATGGTCGCTGTATTTTGTCTGAAAGTCTCGCATAGCCATTGCAACTTATTGAGGTTTGAGCTTTGGCACAACTTTTTGCGGTTCAGAATTCTGGCAATTTCCTGTTTTTCATCGCCCCGTCAGAATGATGTGATTAAGCAGGTGGACGGTTAAAGCTTACCAACAAGCACCGGTTGATGTATTGTCAAACAAGAACAGTGAATTATACACATCGTGCAGACTTGGTATCATGCCGTAATTTGAGTCAGGAGCGTCCAGAAGGGTATATTACATATTGGTGTACCGTTTGTTATCGAGAAATGCGCCTGCTGGTGCATCCGCAACCAATCGCAATGAGCCGGCAGCGGCTATTACAAACTTTTAAACTACGGGGTTTATTGTCGCTGGCAACAGGCGATAACACCACCTGGGTTGACAAACGCCTGGAAATTTAAAGATGCCCAAGGTTCCATTCTTTTCTTTGGTGAATCATGCTTTATTTCAGTGGTGGAAATTTTCGTCCTTCTTTTCCAAAAAAACCTTTCTCGCTTTGCTTTCAAGGATTACCTTTGCTAATTCCGGGGGATTAATCCTTGCAAAGGTCCGTCGTATATGATACGCCGCCAAAACATGAAACTGAAGAAAAACATAAGGAATTTATCGGTGGGGCTTGTATTCATGCTGGTTTGCGTGGGTGGTTCACAGTCCGCTTTTGCCCGAATAGTCTATTCGACAGGAAGTGGCGACTGGCAAACAGGCACGACCTGGAATCTTGGGGGAACGGCATTGCCGACCAGTGGTGATACAGTGGTGATCCAGACAGGCCACACCGTGACTGTAAATGCCAATTTATACAATTCGTCTAACTTAATGTTTTTGGTCGTCGTCGGAACGCTGGACCTTGGCAATATCGGTAAGCTTAGTTTTACCAACACATCAAAAGTAATCGTCGAAACAGGTGGTCAGATCCTCGGAAGTGGTAATGGAGCACAGATAACATTGGGAATTGGTAATGCGGAATACAAGGGAAACTTTCAGGGGAATATTACAGGTCCCTCCTTTATTGATAATGGTCACACCCCCGTGAGCGGTGAAGGCTTTGGTGGTTGCAGTTGTTATACGCCGGGCACCATCCCACTTCCTGTTGTATTGGCGTCATTTCGAGCAGAACAGTCAGACGATAAAGTGGTGTTGAATTGGGCCACAGTCTCTGAGATAAACTTTGATTATTTCTCGATTGAAAGCTCAATAAATGGAATTGATTTTACTGAAATCGGGCAAGTCGACGGACACGGAAACAGCAATGTGAGGAATGAGTACAGCCTCAATGACGAACGTCCCCGAATCGGCAAGAACTATTATCGCTTAAAGTCCGTGGATTTTGACGGATACGTCGAATACTTCAGTGTTATTATGGTGAACTATAAGGGCGATAAAATATTTTCGATATATCCCAACCCTTCAAATGGTCTCACGCTCAATGTTTATACGAATTTTTCACCTGAGGAGAATTCAACGATCGTTGTCTATGATAACCTGGGCGCAAAAGTGGGAACTATTGTTGGCGTTGATCAAAACAGCACACTTACCTTTTTGAATCCGCTAAATAGAGGTGTTTACTACGTTAAAATTGTATCAAACAATTTTAGTACAATAGAACGGTTCGTAGTTCGATAATTCTAGCTTACAAGAGAGCCTTTGTTCTTAAGTGACTTTAAAATGTCACTCGTCATGTCGCTTAAATCAAATTGCGGCTCCCATCCCCAATCAATCCGGGCTGCTGAATCATTGATCGACCTTGGCCATGAATCAGCGATGGCTTGTCGAAAATCAGGCTTATAAGTTATTTCAAATCCAGAAATGTGCTTCTTAATTTCTGCAGCAATCTCTGCCGGAGAGAAGCTCATAGCAGTCACATTATAGCTTGAGCGTATTCTTATCTTTTCAGCTGGCGCTTCCATGAGATCCACCGTTGCCTTGACGGCATCGTCCATGTACATCATTGGTAGATAAGTATCTGGCTTGAGAAAGCATTCATACTTTTTATCCGTCAAAGCCTTAAAGAAGATATCGACAGCATAGTCAGTTGTACCACCGCCTGGTTTCGACTTGTAACCAATCAATCCCGGATAACGCAGACTGCGAACGTCAAGGCCTTTGTTCCGGAAGAACCATTCGCACCATCGCTCGCCTGCCTGCTTGCTTATGCCATAGATCGTTGTGGGATCCATCACTGTATCTTGCGGCGTCTTGATCTTAGGAGTAGTTGGGCCAAATGCTGCTATTGAGCTTGGCCAATACACTTTTGAAACTTTATACTCAACGGAAGCATCCAGAACATTGATCAATCCATCCATGTTCAGATGCCATGCAAGGTTCGGATTTTTCTCTCCGGTGGCAGAGAGTACGGCGGCCAGGTGATAGATTTGTGTGAACTTATTCTTTTGAACAAGAGCAGAAAGCTTCTCGCGATTTAATACATCGAGTATCTCAAAATCTCCATCACCCAATATTCCCTCCGGTCCTTTAATATCGGTCGCAATGACATTTCCTTTACCGAACAACTTCCACAAACCCTGAGTTAGTTCAGAACCCAACTGTCCGCCAGCTCCAATAACTAAAATCTTGTGTTTTGTCATTAATAAGAATGAGTTTGACCTTCCTCGGAAATGGGTTTACTTTATTCTGCTAACACAATACCAAATCAGTGGCGAAATTACCAAAATTTACCATTTGGCTACCATGTGTTAGGTTAGCAATTTAATTAACTTTGCGCCCGTGGATTTTGAGGCATATTTAATATCAAAGAAGATTGATTCGGCGGAGTTTCTCAAGGCTGAACCAGCCCTATGGGCGAGCTGGAAGGTTGAATTCGAACAAATGCATCCGGCCAGTTTTACAGCTCAGAAACTGTATCTTATTAACCCTGTTCGGCGCAAGTATTTGCTTCCGCACACGGCGAAAGTGGTTACTCCACCCGCTGAAAAACCAGCGGAGCAAACCAGCGTCTCAGCACCAACGCCTGAACAACCTGTTGTGAAAACTCCATCAGGTCCGAAGCCCGTGGTGCCCAGGCCGGTATTCAAACCAAAACCCAAAACAAGCTGACGATATGTACAAAAAGCTGCAGCCAGCATTACGTAAAGAAATCGAAAACATTCAACAGGCAGGCTTATACAAAAATGAGAGAATCATTACTACTCCTCAGGGAGCTCTTATAAAGACGAGCGATGGTTCAGAGGTAATAAATTTTTGTGCCAATAATTACCTCGGTCTATCGTCACATCCAAGAGTTGTAGAGGCGGCGAAGCGAGCAATCGATACACATGGATTTGGAATGTCTTCTGTCCGGTTTATCTGTGGAACCCAGGACATTCATAAAGAGCTTGAAGAAAAGATCTCCAGTTTTCTCGGCACTGAAGATACAATTCTATACGCGGCAGCATTTGATGCGAATGGTGGTGTTTTCGAACCGCTATTCGGATCGGAAGACGCTATCATCTCCGATGAGTTGAACCACGCATCTATTATTGATGGGGTGAGGTTATGCAAGGCTATGCGATATCGTTTCAAGCACAACGACATGGCGGACCTGGAAAAACAACTGGAAGATGCCAAAGGGGCCGGCGCGAAGCAGATGGTAGTAGTAACCGATGGCGCATTTTCAATGGATGGCACGATCGCACAGCTTGATAAGATTTGCGCTTTGGCCGACCGTTATGAAGCATTGGTAATGACGGATGAATGTCATTCGACAGGTTTCATTGGAAAAACCGGACGCGGCGTCCCGGAATACCGCGGGGTAATAGGCAAGGTAGATATCATCACGGGCACTCTCGGCAAGGCGCTAGGCGGTGCTTCAGGCGGATTTACTTCCGGCCGAAAAGAAATAATTGAAATGCTTCGACAGCGATCAAGACCATATCTCTTTTCTAACACCCTTGCTCCTTCAATCACGGGTGCATCTATCGAGGTGTTCAACATGCTCGAGGAGACAACAATATTGCGCGATACACTTGAGAAGAACACAAAATACTTTCGTAAAGCGATGACCGATGCTGGATTTGACATCAAGCCTGGCGAGCATCCCATTGTTCCGATTATGTTATACGAAGCGTCCCTGGCGCAGAAGTTTGCAGATCGGCTCCTTAGGAAAGGTATCTACGTGATCGGCTTCTTCTTTCCGGTGGTAGCAAAGGGCCAGGCAAGAATTCGCGTTCAGATCTCGGCAGCGCATGATCAGCAACAGCTTGACAAAGCTATCCTGGCGTTTACTGAGGTTGGTCGAGATCTTGGAGTGATCGGCAAGAATTGATCAGCTTATGATCGATTCTTTATTTTAAGCCAAGCTCCTTCTTTCTCTTCTCGACAATGTCACCCATTTTGGAAGTGTCCTTTGAAAGCAGCCCGAATGCTGGGTCGATATTCTGTGAAGGGAAAAAGTAAATGTAACCCTTCTTGCCTTTCAACTTCAGTTTATAGAGGTTGAAGAACGGGACGATTTTAAGTGACTTCACCTCGGGCCATGCAAAGCGGATGTTCCGATCGCCTTCAAAAACAACGATCTTATTTTTTCCGACTGCAACTCGCCTCACTTTGTCAGTGATGACAAGGAAGAACACAAAACTGAACAGTCCAATAGTGATAAAGACCAACGCAATAAAAAAAGTCTTCGCGTTGAACGGGTGCCTGAAGAACACAGTACTGGCAACAAGCCACTGGAGCAAACTGAAGCCAAGGAAAAAATACTTGGCGAAATAATATTTGACGGGGTTAGCTTCTACCATCTCGATATAGCATAACAAAAAGTTTGACTAAAATACGATAAAAAACGGATTATAGTTCCTTTGTATTAAACTTTCGCAATTCCACTTTATTGTCTTCACTCCTTAATTATGATCGGGAAGTCCTGACCTCTTGAGAACGTGTAAGGATACTGAGGATTGCCTTTCACTTTTCGCGTCATCTCAGGTACCTGATCATCTATATATGACTTCAACTCATAAATGGTAACTTTTCCATCTTTCGGGGCGCCATCCGCTTCACCTTTCAAAGCATTTATCAATACGTACGTGAACAAACCATGACCAAGCTCGGCAAACTCAGTGGCAAATTGTTCGCTTCCGGCAGAGGCCATGACATGGATACCTGCACTTCTCGAAAGCTGAGCAATTGCCTTTTCCTCATTTGCTCCCCGCGCTGCCAACAATTCGACGGAGCCCCCTGATTGACACGCATCCATGATGATAAGTTGTTTTAAGGCTTTGATTTTTTTGAACTTTTCCTGGAGGAAACTGGCTTCGATTGCTTCTTTGTTCAATGCTGCCTGATCATATAACCGCAAGCTTTCGGTGGGAATAAAGTAAAAGCGATTGTCGACCATACTACCATGACCTGCATAGTAGAAAATAAAGACATCCTCCTGATGGATCTTCGCCGCGATTTCATCGAGAGTGGAAAGTATTTTTTCCCTCGTCGCCTGATCATCATACAGAGTCAACAGTTCGATACGGTTGAAGAGATGCGAACTGTTTTTGTCCATCAACTTTCCAAATGATTCAGCGTCCGGACGGGCATAGTTCAGATTGAGCTTGCTGTTCTTGTATTGATTGATGCCTACTGAAAAAATGTAACACGTACTACTTTTAGTGGCATGTTCGGAAAATAATTCAACCGTCTGAGGATCGGACTCTATGTTGTCCCGGTTTGTGGCTGTCGCTGAAAATACATTAGTTCCCCCGATGAGATCGATGAGATGCTTGTAAATGGTTGCCTGGCCCCGGGTTGCGGGAGTTTTCAATTGCTGCTGATCCAATGCGATATTCTTTCCATTGTGAAAGAGCTTCAGATTTTCAGCGCCATTTCCATTGTCGATCATTCGGACGTACACTTCCGCTTTACCGGGTGTATTTGGCAGTACGGCAATCTTAACGGAAGGAGGGGGCGAATTTTTTAACTTCCCCTGTATGCCCTTCGAGTCATCTTTTCCTCCGCGGTTCTGAAAGATCTTAGGGAGAAGTTCCGGGCGATAAAACTCATTGAAAAACTGATCGACAGAGTAGGTTTTCAGTCCACTGACGAAATGAATATACTTTCGTGCATTATCAGTCGCGTTGAAGAATCCGTCCGGACTCTTTACCATCCAGTCTCTTTCACCAAGGTGGATGTGTTCAAAGAATTCTTTGCCGCTATTGATATCCCAGAATTTAGTAACACCGTCTACACTGTGGCTAATGAGCATTTTGTTGTCGGGACTAAATAAGAGCGAAGTAATTTCTGCGTTATGTCCTTCAAAAGTTCTGGTTACTGAAGACGTGTTTGGATCCCAAACTCTGATGACCCTGTCGGCACCGGCCGAATAGATCCATCTTCCATCGGGACTAAACATCGCAACGTGTACCGCGCCGCGATGGCCTCTGAATTTTTTCGTCATCAATGCGGTACCAACATCCCAAAGACGGATGCTTCCGTCCCAGCTCGAACTCAATAACGTCGTCTGATCAGGGCTAAGCTGAATTGATGAAATGACATCTGTATGTCCTATAAAAGTCCGGACTTCTTTCCGTGTGTCGATCTCCCACAACTGTAGTGAATTGTCTAATCGTGCTGAAAAAAAATACAGGTCGTTGGGATGAAAAAGAATGTTATACGCGGAGCCAGTTTGAAACTCAATGTAGGTCAGCATCTTTCCTGTTTCCAGGTCGTGAATTTTCATAGAACCATCCCAGCTGGAGGAAATGATTCTGGTTTCATCATGGCTAAAATGTATGTCGAAAATAGGTTCGCGATAGGACTTGATAACCATTAGTGAGTCGCCTGAATCGAAATCCCACAACATTATCTTTCCATCCCCTCCGCCAGTAAGCAATCGTCGTCCATTCTTCGAAAGATCGTAGCTCAAAACTCCTTTTTTATGACCGACGAACTCCATCACGGACTTGCCGGTAACTATATCCCAACGTTTTACCTTGGTACCGAATTTCCCCTTAATAAGCGTCTTTCCGTCGTTCGAGATCAGCAACTCATTTTTAAAACGAACATATTTCGCAATTGCCGACTGCCAGTAAAAGTTTGGATCATAGTCCAGCCCGCCAAGATCCCTTTGATTCAAAAAACCGGTGAGTGTACTTTCTTTTCTATTCAATGGGACATTCCAGAAGATGGCTGTATTGTCATCCGATGAAATGATCAGGCTCTTGTTGTCGATTGCAAAGGCGACCTCGTGGAATTGCGCCTGATCTCCGGCAGTGATGGTAATCAAAGAATCGCCTGTGTGTTCCTCCCAAACAGTAATCTCCTTTTCAGTCGATCTCGCTATTAACTTTCCGTCGCTACTGACGGCAAAACCTGTTAGGTCATCCGTTACCCGGCTATAGACTTTGGCAACTGCGAAATTGGAAAGATCGTACTTCCTGAGAAATCCGTGATTAGCGACGAGGTACAAGTTCTTGCTATCCGGGCTAAACGCCAGGCGCGTTCCACAACCCCCGCAATAACCTTCTTCAAACGTAAAGGTTTTAACTTTTTTCCAATCCGTCGCATCATACAAATTAACGACCCGGTTGTCTTCTCCGAACCCCACCAACTTACCATTAGGACTAATAGCAACATCAACCCCGCTACCCAGACCCTGATCCGCTGAAGTCGGAATTTTTTTTATCATTTTTCTGGAACGAAAGTCATAGACCGTAGCGGAATCGCCGCGGCCTGAACTACCATAACCTGCCACGACGAAAAATTTCATATTAGGATCAATTGCAATCTCGGTGACGATGTCATCGGAGACAATTTGATATACCTCATTTCCTGTGACTACTTCCCAAATACGAACTGCTTTATCATTTCCTCCACTAATAAGGTACTTTCCATCTGACGTAAATTCGATGCTTGTCACTGTCGCTTCATGCCCCAATAGACTTCGGATCTCACGTCCTGTGCTGCGCTCCCATATCTTGATGGATTTGTCCTTGCTACCAGTAGCTACATAGTTGCTGTCAGGGCTGGTAGCCACACAGACGACGGCTAATTCATGACCCTTTTGGATGATTGTTTCCAGTGATTGAGAAGAAACAAGAATCGGGAAAATTGTAAATGCAAAAAGTAACTTAATTCCAACAAATCGCGGAATGAGTTTAAAAAAAGGGATGTTAGGCCTTTGTGGGGGAAGGTTCGGCGGCTTCCGCTTCTTCTTCCTTGATGTCTTCCCAACGGACTGGTTCATTGTCGTGGAGGTATTCCAGAATTTTTTGTTCTACTTGTTTCAACTTAAGAGATCGGAGATACTTGCCGTTGCGGGCAAGCAAAAGTCGGCCGGTTTCTTCTGAAATAGCCATCACCAGCGTATCAGTATTCTCTGACATTCCGATCGCAGCCCTGTGTCTCAGGCCATAGTTTGGCGGGATGTGATCATTTTCACTAACCGGCAGTACACAGCGGGCGGCCTTAATCCTTCCCTTGTGAATAATGATGGCCCCATCGTGCAGAGGACTGTGTTTGTTAAAAATGGAAAGCAGCAACCTCTTGTTGACCTCGGCGTCCAGAGCATCGCCGGTCTGAGCATAAAATTTCAATTCGGTATCACGCGAAAAGACAATGAGTGCACCAGTCTTAGTGGCCTTCAGCGACTTTGCAGCTTCAAGCACTTCGCCTATATCAAAGTCATCGTGATAGTCATGACGCCAGTTGGCGATTGTCTTGAAAATGTTCTCCCGGAATTCAGTACCTCGTCCGATTACAAGCAAAAACTTCCTGATCTCCGGCTGAAAAAGAATGATCATTGCTAGAACTCCAACTCCCATGAATTGACCGAGTATTGTGCTCAACAATTCCATTTGAGCTGCATGTACAATGAGATACACCAGATAAAGAGCCAGAATGCCCAGGAATATATTGACGGCGATACTTCCTCTGATGAGTTTGTATACCTGATAGAGCAACACGCTAACGAGGGCTATGTCAACGAAATCAACCCAACTTACTTCCAGGAATCCTATTTTGACAAGAAATATCATTCTTTGCAAAGGTATAGCACGACGTACGAATTATGAAGTAATGAAGCATTTTAATGCTCCATGATGTTGTTATTATTTCTAAAAGTCGAAACCAATTTTATCACCTCCATTGCTTCTTTAACATCGTGCACTCTCAGAATGTTCGCTCCTTTAATCAATGCGATTGTGTTGAGGGATGTCGTTCCGTTTAACGCATTGTCTGCACTTGTAGATAAAGTTTTCCAGATCATGGACTTACGTGAAAGTCCGACCGCTATCGGCTTACCCAACAACCTAAAATAATCGAGATGACCAAGAAGATAGAAGTTTTGTTCAACAGTCTTCGCAAACCCAAACCCGGGATCGATGATCACATCTTTAATACCCAATTGTTGCAGATGGTTGATCTTTTCCTGGAAATAAGATACCATTTCCTTAAGCAAATTTTCATACTCGGTGAGCCTGGTCATCGTGGATGGATTTCCCCGCATATGCATCGCGATATAGGGAACGTTCAAGCGGCCGACCGTTTCGAACATTTTAGGATCCTGTTCGCCGGCGGAGATATCGTTGACAAGGCAGGCGCCCTCATTTACAGCGGCATGAGCAACCTCACTCCTGAACGTGTCTATTGACAGCAACGAATCTGGAAAGTTTCTTATGATTGTTCTGACCGCAAACAACGCCCGTCTAATTTCCTCCTCTACTGAGATATCGCGCGCTCCTGGCCGTGAGCTGTACGCGCCGACATCGATGAATGTGGCCCCTTCACCCAGCAGCTTTTCGACCTGATTTAATATGGCGCACTCTGTTTGGTATCGCCCTCCATCGTAAAAACTGTCAGGGGTTACATTTAATACCGCCATTACGAGTGGCATATTTAGGTCAAACAGCCGTCCTTGAATATTCAATGTTTGGTTTGTGGAAAAAAAACTATTTTCAGGCGCAGATTTCATTGTACGATCTAAGTGAAAGACCACTCAAATTAAGAACTTTGGCATCTAAAGTTTACAGCCTTGATTGAAAAAACAGCTCAGGAATACAGGGACGTGATTGCCCGTTGTAAATCATTGTTTGAAAATAAGACTCGTGACTACGGTACTGCCTGGCGGATATTAAGGTTGCCTTCTATAACAGACCAGATCTACATAAAAGCACAACGGATACGAAGCATTCAGGAGAAAGGAACACAAAAAGTTGAGGATTCGATCAAAGACGAGTTTGTCGGGATTATTAATTATTGTGTAATGGCTCTGATGCAGGCTGAGTTAAGGGACGCTTCCGATGTCGAAATGACGTTCGATCAGCTTGAGCCTTTGTATGATCGCATCGTCAATGACACTTTTGACTTGCTTCAAAATAAAAACCACGATTACGGAGAAGCCTGGCGCGGTATGCGTGTGACTTCCATTACGGATATTATTCTGATGAAATTACTTCGAGTAAAACAAATTGAAGACAATAAAGGGAGAACTTTGGTCAGTGAAGGTGTTAGGGCAAACTACCAGGACATGATCAACTATTCGGTATTTGCTATGATTTTATTGAATGACTAAGCTATGATACAAAAAATCCTTGACGCATTTTCCCGGTACTTTGTAGGCGGACTATTCATTTTCAGCGGGCTCATCAAGTTGAACGATCCGGTTGGAACCCAGATAAAACTGGAGGAATATTTCGAGGTTTTTGCTGAAGACTTTGGCAGCTTTTTTTTATACTTTAAGCCGGTGGCGCTTGAGCTTGGAATGTTCCTTATCGTACTCGAACTGGTTCTTGGCGTGGCGGTGTTGATTGCGTATCGAATGAATCTGACAACCAAAGTGCTTTTAGCGCTTATGGTTTTCTTCACATTTCTAACCTTCTATTCAGCATATTTTGACAAGGTCACAGATTGCGGCTGCTTTGGCGACGCTATCAAGCTCACCCCTTGGGAATCATTTATTAAGGATGTGATCCTAATGGTGTTCGTGCTGCACTTGTTTTGGTACAGGAAACGATATCAACCCGCGCTCTATACAAAGGAAGGACATATTGCTATAATATCGGTGACTGTGGTGAGCACTTCGCTTGGGATTTACGCCGTTAGACATTTGCCATTCATCGATTTCAGAGCATACAAAATTGGCAACAACATACCTCAGCAAATGCTCCCGCAAGAGCAGGCCATTTTTGAGTACACATTCGAAACAAAAACGGGAGAGTTGATTAAATCAGAGAAATACCTGACTGACACGGTTCAATACAAGTACAAAAGTGTTGAGCAGCTCAATGAAGGTAAGACCAACGCCAAGATCACCGATTATGCAGTAAGCACCGTCGAAGGGGACGACGTGACGCAAAGCACGTTTCAGGGACCCAAACTACTCTTTATTATATATGATGCGACGAAGGCTTCCACTAATAATATAGACAAGATCCGGACGCTTATAAAAAATCTCGATGGAAAGGTCGAAATGATGGTTCTTACTGCATCCGGGCCGGATACGTTTGAAACTTTCAGACACGAGCACCAACTCGGGGTACCTTATTACTTCACGGACGCGACAGTACTGAAAACGATCGTGCGCTCTAATCCTGGAATTACTCTTTGGGTTGATGGAACGGTACGCGGCATGTGGCACCATAACGATACACCGGAAGCTTCGGAAATTATCGAACTTATAAAATGACCAAACGGGCATGAAGATTTTTCTCATTGGTATGCCTGGATCTGGAAAAACAACCATAGGCAAGCGGCTGGCAAAAGAAATGCTCATGACCTTTGTCGACCTGGACAAGGAAATCGAAAGGCGTGAAGGCAAATCGGTGCAACAAGTCTTTGCAGAAAGGGGCGAGGATTATTTTCGTGAAGTAGAATCCAAAGAGTTGACCGAGTGGGCCGCCTCAGCTAAGAGTTTTGTCATGGCTACTGGTGGCGGAACTCCTTGTTTCTATGAGGGGATCAAGGTGATCAATCAAAGCGGACTCAGTATTTTTCTCGACGTTTCGTTGAGCACACTTTTATCAAGGCTGCAGGAAAAAACCGACCGACCGTTATTAAATGCCAGTGATATCGAAGAAAAGAAGGAAAGGCTGTCATCGCTTCTTGCCAACAGAACTCAATATTATCAACAAGCGAATATAATTGTGAAGAATGCCGACCTATCAAAAGTAATGGCAGCGATTCGTCTTAGAAAGTAAGTCCGAATGTGATCATTCCTGTTGTGGTCTTATTGTCCAGGGTAACAATGGGGGGGGGCGCGTCAAGGACATAATACGGTTGATAATAATCTTTGGCATTGCTGTGTACCAATGCAAAGTCAGCAAAGAACTTTTTTAAGCGGACACCGATGCCACCACTGATGGTCTGAATGCTATTGTCAAGATTAAAATTATCCTTCAACGCGCTTGACTGAAGGCCGTACCCCGCCCTCACTCTCAGCAACTTGTATCTGAATTCGCCTCCGATCCGGTAGTTGACAACAGATTGGTAAGCAGCTTTTATGTTGTCGTTGTCCTGATCGAAGGAAACACCTGATATGTTTGACGAATATTTTGCTTTTGCAGGATTGGTAAACTCAACGTCTCCGGTAATGATCCCGTACTCCGAAAGAAATGCGACACCCGCACTAAACTTTAACGGAGTTGTCAGGCTATAATCAGAAGTGATAAGATCGGTAGAGGCGCTTTCCTCACCAAGAATAGTTAAGCCGTCACCGTAATAATCAAAATTCTTCCAGCTCGTGCTCATTGCAGCTTCATAAGTTTCGGTGAATTCGTAATAAGTAGGGGTGGTGAACGATACGCCTACCTGCAGAAAATCCACTGGCCTGACAATAGCCCCTAACGTTGCATTGATCCCGTTTCCTTTTAAATCTAAAAACTCATCAAGATCAAGATAGTTCAAATAAGGATCGTCGAAATTTTCCAGGTAGTATTTGGTCGATTTGAACTTGAGTGTCGAGACTCCGATGCCAGCTCCAAGAAATAACTTGTCCTTGAAATTCGCGCCATACGAAAAGCTCCATTGATTGCTGGCTCCTTCTGTATCGATCTGCTCTTGCTGATAGGGAACTGTTTTTACATCGCTAAAATATTCATCATCCGGAAAATTTTGATCAATCAGGCTCGCAGGCCCTATGAGATAGTTGTAGTACGCAAGACCAGTTGGCGTGTTGTATAATTCATTTTCAAACTGTGCCGTCGGTGCGCCGTTAGCAATGTCTATGAACGAATCTATGATTGATGTTTCCTTATTGTCGCCATAGTAGTTAATAGATCGGTTGAAGTCATTTGTTCGGCTGAGGCTGACAGCAAAAGATCCTCCGACAAATCCACCCTTATCCATGGGCATGTGAAGTACCAGGCTCAATCCAGGGATGATGAACTTTGATGTCGAAGACTTCATGAAGTTCCCCAGGTATTCGGCATCCACGTCGTATGTTGAGTAGGCTGGAGTAAGGGTCACTTCGGACCTATTATACATTCCAAGTCCAGCCGGATTGGATAATCCCACACTATAGTCACCACCTAAGGCAATTTGACTTCCGCCCATGCCTTGAATTCTCGCGCTACCCCCTGGTCGGGTCCTGCTGAATAACAACGCAGACTCCACATAACTTTGCGCGAAAGTTATGGACGCAATAAGGCACAACAGTCCACTGAGGCCGATGAATTTCCTCCAATTGATCATACCACGAAAAAGAGTTTAATTAATCCCTACCCCTCGATCTGCCATTTGATCCAGAACTTGCCGGCGCAGCCTGACGGGACCCTCCGCCATCAGAACTTGAGCTTCTCGACGGGCTATAAGAAGAGTTCGAGTCTCTGTTATAGGAATCTGTCCCAGACCGGTTCGAATTACTCCAAGGGTCATACGACGAACTTCTATTATTTTGACTCTGCTGATAAGATTGCTGAGAGCCCCTCCATGATCTGTTATAGTAATCTTCTTGTCTTTGCGTTGTTGTTCCGGAAGTCGAAACTCTACCTCCGGCATTCGTGGCCGTCGGTCTTACTGTTGCGGCGTAATTAGTTCTGGAGCGAGTATAGGAAGCATCCTGAGGTCTAGTCACCATTCCACCGTGCGATGCACGTTTTCCATAAACTACATTCCTACCGTTGTCTCCACCGTTGTTGATAATCACTACGGTCGACGGATAGTAACCATATCCACCACCATATCCATAGTTACCATAGCCATATCCATAACCAGGATATCCACCCCACGAATTCATATAGGGGTTGCCAAAGGCATAAGACATCCCCATCCCAATGCCGCTACCCCATCCATAGTTCCATGAACTTCCCCCATAATAGCTGAATGAACTTGAGTAGCCGGAGCTGTAGTACGGACTACACCATGGATTGTAGTAACCACTGCTGCCATAAGGGCTGCCCCATTCATTAATGGAAGGGCCATAATAGCTTGGAGCATACCAGGGGCTGCCGGCGTAGTTGTTATAGTTGCTGTTCCATTTGTTCAAATTAGCCGCCGTAGTGTACTTGTAGTTGCTCATGAAATAATCCTGGTTGTCAGCCACTGCTGTCTGGGAATTAGAGCGCGCAGCAAACTCGGGATTTACATTGCGGGCAGAATAACTGTCAGTGGGATTAATAACTTCCTCGGCTGTTGCCTGCTCAACTTTTTTTGGCTTCTTCGCAGAAGCTGCGTAGGAAGACTGTTCGCTCGCTTTTTGAGCCTTGAGCGCCGCCCTGTCTTTTGAGGTAAAGTACATATCATCGCTCTCCACTTGTCCAAAAGCCGTAGCGGAAAGTAGCAGAGCCGCCAAACTGAACATCCACTGTTTTTTCATAATCGTCGGTTTAATCCCTTTTAACCACTAACTAAAACGTTTTTCCAACTTAAAAGTGTCTCTAAAGCTACAAAATTTACGTGTATTTGTCCGTCGTAAAATTATATTTGCCCCTCGATCAGTAAACAACAATAATTATACCAGGGATGGGCAAAGAACTACCAAGTCGGAGCGAAGACTACTCGTTGTGGTACAATGAATTAGTGAAGAGGGCGGATCTTGCTGAACACTCGGATGTGCGGGGTTGCATGGTCATAAAACCATATGGTTACAGCATTTGGGAAAAGATGCAGCAAGCCCTTGATAAAATGTTCAAGGACACAGGCCATGTCAATGCATACTTTCCGCTCTTTGTACCGAAGAGCATGTTCGAAGTCGAGGAGAAAAATGCAGAAGGATTTGCAAAAGAATGTGCCATCGTGACACATTATCGCCTGAAGACCGACCCTAAAAACCCCGGGAAACTGATGGTTGACCCTGACGCCAAGCTCGAGGAAGAGTTGGTGGTCCGTCCTACCAGCGAGGCAATCATTTGGAACACCTACAGAAAATGGATTCAGTCATATCGTGATCTGCCGTTGCTGATAAATCAGTGGGCGAACGTGGTGCGTTGGGAAATGCGAACCAGGCTGTTCCTGAGAACGGCTGAATTCCTTTGGCAGGAAGGCCATACGGCACATGCTACTTCAGAGGAAGCAGTGAAAGAAACCCTTCTGATGTTGGATGTCTACGCTGACTTCGCAGAACAGTTTATGGCTATGCCTGTCATTAAGGGAAGAAAGTCGGAAGGAGAACGCTTCCCAGGGGCGGTTGATACATATTGCATTGAGGCGATGATGCAGGATGGAAAAGCCCTGCAAGCCGGAACTTCGCATTTTCTGGGTCAAAATTTTGCAAAAGCGTTTGATGTGAAGTTCGCGAGCAAAGAAGGTAAGCTTGATCATGTCTGGGGAACGTCGTGGGGGGTGAGCACCCGGTTGATGGGGGCATTGATCATGGCGCACTCAGATGACGAGGGTCTTGTTTTACCTCCAAAGCTTGCTCCTATTCATGTCGTCATTGTACCAATCTTCAGAAATGACGAAGAGCTCAAAAGGATTACTGTTGAAGTTGATAAGATCACAAAGGGTCTGCGTAATGCCGGTTTTGCCGTCAAATTTGATAACCGCGACACGCAAAAGCCGGGATTCAAGTTTGCTGAATGGGAACTGAAAGGTGTCCCGGTAAGGTTGGCAATTGGGCCAAGAGATCTCGAGAACGGCACCGTTGAGGTTGCGCGCAGAGACACCAAGGAAAAGCAGATTTTGAAACTTACTGAAATAGAGTCGGCCATTCCGGCCTTGCTTGATGACATTCAGCAGAATATATACAACCGAGCTCTGAAGTTCAGAACCGAAATGATTACCAAGGCCGATTCATACGACGAGTTTAAAAAGATCCTTGATGAAAAAACTGGGTTTGTTCAAGCACATTGGGACGGAACACCTGAAACTGAAGCAGCAATAAAAGAAGAAACAAAAGCTACCATCAGATGTATTCCGCTGGACGCGACCGATGAAGCGGGCAAATGTATCTATTCAGGTAGACCATCGTCCAAACGTGTTCTTTTTGCGCGCGCTTATTAGGATTTCAGGTTGGATCAGCTTTTTCGCGTCTTTAATACGACGGCTTCGAAGTAACTATTTATTTGTACTTTTGAGTTTCCCCTGATCTATGTTGATGTGGATAATCATACTATCGATGCTTCTGATAGGACTCGCTCTTATCATTATCGAGCTGATATTCATTCCCGGTACAACGGTGGTTGGACTGTTGGGATTAGCATTCGCCATCGTAGGGATTGTTATCAGCTATGGCCATTTCGGTAGCGACATTGGCTTTTACATTCTGATCGGCTCGCTTGTCACAACATTGGGGGCTATGTTCATCGCTTTTCGTACCGGAGCGTGGAACCGGTTTGCGCACAAATCGTCAATCGATAGCAGGGTAAATGAAGGTATTATGTCTGGCGTTCAAATCGGCGATGAAGGCATAACGTTGTCCACATTAAAACCAATGGGTAAAGCTGAATTTAACAACCAAACATTCGAGGTAAAAACTGCGGGTAATTATATTGATAGAGGAGAAAGAGTTAAGATCATCTTCATCGAGTCACACCAAATAGTTGTCGAACCAATAAACTAATCATATCATGCCCATGGAAGCTGCCTATTTACTGTTCTTGGTCTTTGGCGGGATCATTCTTTTTTTTGTATTTCTCTATTTTGTTCCAGTCAACCTTTGGATAACCGCACTATTCAGCGGTGTAAAAGTTGGATTGTTTGAACTAGTGTTTATGCGTATCCGGAAAGTTCCGCCACGCATCGTTGTTGACTCATTGATCACAGCAACAAAGGCTGGATTAAAACTCACTTCCAACGAATTGGAAACGCATTACCTCGCTGGTGGGAACGTACCAAACGTTATCCGCGCATTAATATCCGCAGACAAGGCAAACATCACTTTAAGCTTCAAACAAGCGACAGCAATCGACCTTGCAGGTCGTGATGTGTTTCAGGCTGTGCAAATTTCTGTAAACCCGAAAGTAATAACCACACCTAAGGTGGCTGCAGTAGCTTCCGATGGTATTCAGTTAATAGCAATTGCAAGAGTAACGGTTCGCGCGAACATCGCTCAACTTGTCGGTGGTGCCGGTGAGGACACCATTCTCGCGCGTGTAGGTGAAGGTATTGTCTCTTCTATCGGTAGCGCGAAATCACATAAAGAGGTTCTTGAAAGCCCTGATAAAATTTCCAAGTTAGTCCTGTCACGCGGTCTTGATGCCGGCACTGCTTTTGAGATTCTTTCTATCGATATCGCTGATGTTGATGTAGGTGCAAACATAGGCGCCAAACTTCAGATCGATCAGGCTTCGGCTGACCTGAAAGTAGCAGAAGCAAGAGCTGAAGAGAGAAGAGCTATGGCAGTTGCGCTCGATCAGGAAATGAAAGCCAAGGCCCAGGAAGCTCGCGCCAAGGTGATTGAAGCGGAAGCGGAAATACCAAAGGCAATTGCTGGAGCGTTCGCAAGCGGAAACCTAGGTATTATGGATTATTATAAGATGCAAAACGTCCAGGCTGATACCGAAATGCGACAGGCAATTTCTGGCTCAGGAAAGTCAACTACTGGCGCGGAGAAAAAGGATAAGTAGTCATTAGCTACCTTGGTGCCTAGCTACCTAGGTACCCAGGTAGCGCTACAGTTTGAGTTCGCTCCACTCAGATTTTTTCAAAGCGATAAATGAGTTGTTAAAAGCATCATACGAGATGTGATCGTAAATTAGGGGTATTGTACTTATGCCCTGCGCCGTGACTACGCCGTATTTCCCATCCCGCTCTACAATGACATAGTTGTTGTTGAGATCTTCGAGCCCATGATATTTTGGATTAATAAGAATCCTTCCTTCAGCGTTCGCGAGACCAAACAATTTTTCTTGCTGAACTAATACATTCCCATGTTCAAGGATTGAAATGAATTCATAACGGGGCGGTATTATTTGCGTTCCCTTTTTATTGATCAGACCATATAAGCCCTTTAGCTTTACCAGTGAAAAACCTTTCTTGAATGGAGAAACTTCTTCATACGCGGGCTGAATAGCGATCTTGTCTTCGTGATTAATAAAACCCCATTTGTTCCTGATCTTAGCTGCCGCCAGTTCTTCCTGGAAAGGTTGAATGTCATCATAACGGTTTGCAATGCGCAGCCTTCCTTGCGAATCAACAAAACCATATTGTCCGTTTTTCTTTATTCCTCTCAAGCCTTCTGTTTCAACAAAGATTTTTTCTATGAAACCCTCGGGCTGCACCTGTCGGTCTACGATTACCCCGTTAAGATCCAGTTTCCATAACCCACCAGCCGCCAGATGCTCGATAATATATTCCGGAATAATTTCAAGTCTGTTATCCGAGAAATAAATGCTACTGCCATCCATCGAGCGCAGGTATGTCATTTTAGGTGATCTTTCGAGATACCGCGAATCATTAATTAATGTAAGCTTAAAGTTTCTAGGTGTGATGACCCATTGTTCTTTATCGTTTATTATGCCGTACTGCCCCTTGAATTTGACAACGATCTTATCGTCAAGCTGCTGAAGGATTGAATCGTATGCACAGGCAATAACTTCTTTTCCCGTCGCATTGATGGCGCCCCAAAAATTCCTGTTCATAACGGGGAAGACACTTCCATTGTACGGAAAGATGCGGTCGTATGGCTTTGTGCTTAGTTCCTTTCCTGCAGAATCCAACAATGTCCAGATTTCTTTTCCCGCGCTTTTTCTGTTGCCGACAAAAAAATCATGATCTCGATAAAGCTGGTCGTACTTAGCGTCCACCACCATCGTTCCCCTTTGACGGACAACTCCATATTTTTTATTCAGGGAAAAGATGGCCTTGTTATTTATGAAAGTCCCCAGGGTTGAAAATGACAACGGAAATAATGGCTTTAAAGAATAATCTTCAACTCTTGTTAGCCCTGCTGTTGTGACCTTAAGTATTTTCCGGTCTATGGCTTTGACTGAATCGGCTTCAGTTCTTTGGAGGAGAAGATTTTGTCCGTCCAGAAAAAGCCATTCATCAAGTCCCCTTTTATGAGCCGATCCATCATCGTCAATTCTAATTTCTCTGAATGTTGGTTCTGCTTTGATCTGTCCGTCGCGATCGATCAGCCCCTGACGTGCATTTTGATAGATGATCGCATAATTCTTTTTGAAGGGTGAAATGCTGTCGATCGAGAAACTTGTAACCTGCTTCCCGGTCTCTGTAAACAATGCCATCTTGTTGTCAAAATTTTCGACGGCATAACGAAGACTTCCGATAGAATAAATGCTTTTGAATTGTTGAGGGATTAATGTCTTATTATCAAGATCAATGAGTCCGTATTTGTATTGATTGCCAATCTTGGTAAACACGATGGCATGCATGAACGAAATGTTTATACCATCATATTGGAAGGGAATAACTTCTTTGCCCGATGTACTCAGGCAGCCCGTCACCGTCCTAAGTGACAAGGTCGATTTCTTGCGTGCAATAATTAGGGAACCATCACTAGCGGCAACATCTTCATAGATTGCTTTCGTTATGAGTTGGTTTTCAAGATTTATAAGCCCCCACACACCCCCATCCTTATAGCCCGTAACATTGTTGACAACGGAGAATTTTCCATCACTCCATCCCAATGCATCGTACTTGGCAGGAATTAAAATCTTACCCTGTTCGTTCTTGAGCCCGACTTTCCCGTTCTCTCGAAAGACATCATAACTACTGGCGGCCGAAAAAAAAGTTATCAGCAGAAGCCAAAAAATGCAACAAGCGCGCTTCATGTGGAGTGCAAAGTTAGAAAGCTGAAGGGATTAAGGGGAATTTTTGTGAAATTTGTGCCGAAAGGCTGAAAATAGCGACGAATTATCGCGAAACCGACAAGGGGTACGCCGTAGAACCGAAAAAAGGAGATATGTATATAGAGCAACTTTACACAAACTGCCTGGCCGAGGCAGCATATTACATCGAATCAGACCACGAAGCCGCTATCATTGATCCATTAAGGGAAACTGAACCCTACATCGAACTGGCGCAGAAACGGGGAAGTAAAATCAAATACGTTTTCGAAACACATTTCCACGCTGATTTCGTCTCCGGCCATATCGACCTTTCAAAAAAAGTAAATGCTCCCATTATTTACGGACCCAATGCACAGACCGAATACGCAGTCTATAATGCAAAGGATGGTGAGGAGTTCGCCCTTGGAAAAGTAAAGATCAGAGTTTTGCACACCCCTGGTCATACCCCCGAGTCAGCATGCTACCTGTTAATGGATGAGCGTGGCAAGCAGCACGCTATATTCACAGGTGATACATTATTTGTCGGTGACGTCGGCAGACCAGATCTGTTAGATGGCTTGATGAGCCCTGAAATGTTAGCAGGAATGATGTACGATTCGTTAACGAATAAGATCAAGACTTTACCTGATGATGTGATTGTTTACCCCGCTCACGGACCTGGTTCTGCGTGCGGTAAGAATATTGGTAAAGAAACGTTTTCAACTATAGGTGAACAGAAAAGATTCAACTATGCTCTTAAGGATATGAGCCGTGACGAGTTTATTGAGAAGATTACCGATGGAATACAGCCACCGCCTCAATATTTTTTCGAGGATGCACGTATAAATAAAACAGGCTACGAACCCATTGAGGACGTCATACGCGATAACACCAAACCTTTATCTTCAGTTGAAGTTAGAAAGTTTGTCAACGAAGGAGCGGTAATCCTCGACACGCGGTCAGCCGACGATTTTGAAAGAGGATTTATTCCCGGTTCAGTGAACATCGGACTCAACGGTACGTTCGCTGTGTGGGTCGGCACGCTTATCGACATCAACAAGAAGATCGTGCTCATAACGGATAAAGGCAAAGAACAAGAGACGGTTCTAAGACTCGCACGTGTCGGCTACGAAAATGTTGTCGGATACCTCGATGATCCCTTGAGTTCGTATAGCGATTTAGAAACAGTTCGCTCAATTGACGCAAACGAAGTGAGTTCTGAAATCGAGCAAGGTGCGGAAGTGATTGACGTGAGGAAACACGCTGAGTGGAACATAAGCCATCTGAAAGCCGCTACATTTCTTCCGCTTACAGAGTTCCCCGGAAATCTTCTGCCGCTGGATAAACGCAAAACCTACATCGTGCACTGCGGTGGCGGATACCGATCGATGGTTGCGATATCAATCATGAAAAATCATGGATTTGAGAACCTGATCAACGTGCTTGGTGGGTTTGGCCAAATGCAGAAGGCCGGCCTTGAAATAGTCACGGAGGAGGTTCTACTTTGATCATTCCGCATATTTCAACACCGGATCAGTGGATTATTTCAACATTTTCAATCGTTTGAAATGATATCTTGAATAGCTGACCCATTTTAATCCCTGACAGTGGAGTGATCTCCTTTCAAAATGAGGTATTATTAAGTATAAATCGCTTCATTTTGCATGGCAATTAAAGTCGCTATCCGGCATCAAACCTCCTATCAGTATGACAGGCCGGTGAATCTATCGCCGCACACATTCAGGCTCCGGCCCGCGGCGCATTGTCGAACACCGATTCTTTCGTATTCCCTAAACATCAAGCCGGAAAAACATTTCATAAACTGGCAGCAAGATCCTTTTGGAAATTTTCTCGCACGAGTCGTGTTTCCAGATAAGACGACATCATTTCGTTTCGAAGTAGAAGTTATCGCCGAAATAATCGTCATCAATCCATTCGATTTTTTCATTGAACAGTACGCTGAAAGCTTTCCATTTGCCTACACTACCCAGTTAAAAAAAGAGCTCGCTCCTTATTTTGAATATAGCGAATCGGGAACGTTGCTGACATCGTGGGTTGAACAGAACAGACCGGTTTCCGGAAAGCGGACGATCGACGTACTGGTGCAGCTAAACCAGGCAGTGCAGCAACACACCTCGTATACCATTCGTCTTGAACCAGGAGTTCAAACGTGCGAACAGACTTTGACGCTTCGTAGCGGGTCATGCAGAGATTCTGCATGGTTGCTGGTACAATTGTTTCGGCACCTCGGACTAGCAGCACGTTTTGTATCGGGATACCTTATTCAATTGAAAGCTGATACAAAGGCGCTTGATGGTCCATCAGGAACAGATCACGATTTTACAGACCTTCATGCTTGGGCCGAAGTATACGTTCCGGGAGCCGGATGGATTGGACTAGATCCCACCTCCGGGCTATTCGCAGGAGAAGGACACATTCCTTTGTGTTGCACACCGGATCCAGTTAGCGCTGCACCCGTTACAGGGATGACCGACGCATGTGAAGTGACTTTTGATTACAAGAACGAAGTCTACCGCATACATGAAGATCCGCGTGTAACGAAGCCGTATTCCGAAGAACAATGGGCGAGCATTAACGCTCTTGGTAACCAAATCGAAGAAGATCTTCAGTCAGGTGATGTTCGGCTGACCATGGGCGGTGAGCCTACTTTTGTTTCCGTTGATGATATGGAGGCAAAGGAATGGAACACTTCTGCAGACGGACCTCAAAAAAGAGCAGCGGGCTCTCAATTGATTAAGAAACTCAAAAGTTCATTCGGTCCTGGTGGACTTATTCACAAAGGACAGGGCAAATGGTATCCCGGCGAACCATTGCCACGGTGGCAGTATACGGCGATTTGGAGAAATGACAATTATCCAATCTGGCGAAATGACGAGTTATTAGA
>Ga0193738_1000413_pt1 | contig 23153 bp, 15 predicted proteins | sample L2a1metaG_FD_144927 | JGI IMG/M metagenome (GOLD analysis project Ga0193738, IMG submission 144927) | Soil microbial communities from a riparian zone of the East river system, Colorado, United States - L2a1 | ecosystem: Environmental > Terrestrial > Soil > Riparian zone | place: USA: East River... | reverse complement strand
CGGTATCAATGCCGCAAAGAATTATCAGAATGACGGTGACAGTGTATTCCGTTTATTTTATGATACAATAAAAGGAGGCGACTATCGTGCAAGAGAAGCGAATGTGCATCGTCTTGCAGAAGTGAGTACTAATATTATCGATCAATGTGTAGCGCAGGGTGTGCCATTTGCAAGAGAGTACGGCGGTTTACTGAGTAATCGTTCATTTGGTGGTACACAAGTACAAAGAACATTTTATGCAGCTGGACAAACGGGTCAGCAATTATTGATCGGTGCTTACCAGGCAATGGAAAGACAGGTTGCATTGGGTAATGTAAAAATGTACAGCCGCCATGAGATGTTAGATATAGTGACAATTGATGGCAAGACGAGAGGCGTTATTTGCCGCAATTTGGTGACAGGTAAATTAGAAAGATTTTTCGGGCATGCCGTGTTGCTGTGTACTGGTGGCTATGGAAATGTTTTTTATCTCAGTACAAATGCAATGGGTTGTAATGTAACAGCGGCATGGAAAGCGCATAAAAAAGGTGCGTGGTTTGGCAATCCTTGCTTTACGCAGATACATCCAACATGTATTCCTGTTACAGGAGATCATCAAAGCAAACTGACATTAATGAGTGAGTCGCTGCGCAACGATGGACGTATTTGGGTGCCGAAGAAACAAGGGGATGATCGCAAGCCAAATGAAATTCCTGAAGAAGAAAGAGATTATTATTTAGAAAGAAGATATCCGGCATTTGGAAATTTGGTGCCAAGAGATGTAGCATCGAGAGCCGCAAAAGAAAGATGTGATGCTGGATACGGGGTAGGTACATCAAGGCAGGCTGTCTACCTGGATTATGCTGATGCGATCAAAAGATACGGCCAGATTGAAGTGGGTAAACACGGGTTGGAAAATGCAGATGAAGCAACTGTCATTAAACTAGGGAAAGAAGTGGTGAAAGAGAAGTATGGTAATCTCTTTGATATGTACGAAAAGATCACCGGGGAAAACCCGTACGAAATACCAATGAGAATTTATCCTGCGGTGCATTATACAATGGGTGGCTTATGGGTAGATTATGAATTAATGACAACTGTTCCCGGTTTATATTGTTTGGGCGAAGCGAATTTCTCTGATCATGGTGCTAATCGTTTGGGTGCATCTGCTTTGATGCAGGGCTTAGCTGATGGCTACTTTGTTATTCCTTATACAATGGGTAATTATTTGTCTGATGAAATAAGAACAAAAGCAATTCCAACCGATCATCCTGCTTTTGTGGAAGCAGAAAAAGTCGTTGCTGGCCGCATCAACCAATTAATGAATATTAAAGGCAAGCAAACTGTAGAGAGTTTTCATAAGCGATTAGGAAAAATAATGTGGGACAAATGTGGTATGGCAAGAAATGCAGACGGATTGAAAAAAGCGATCGCAGAAATACAACAATTGAAAAAAGATTTTTGGAGCGACCTGAGGATCCCTGGCGAGATAAATGAAATGAATCCTGAATTGGATAAAGCAGGTCGTGTGGCTGATTTCATTGAACTGGGTGAGTTGATGTGTATCGACGCATTGCAAAGAAATGAAAGTTGTGGCGGTCATTTCCGCGAAGAAAGCCAAACACCGGAAGGAGAAGCTGATAGAAAAGACAATGAATTTTCTTATGTATCCACCTGGGAATTCAAAGGAGATCATCAATGGGAATTACATAGGGAAGAATTGAAATTTGAAGTGGCGAAGCCTAGTCAAAGGAGCTATAAGTAAAAGGGCAAATTGCTAAATTGTTGAATTGATAAATTGTTATCATGGATACAAGAAAGTTCTTAAAATTAAATGACATTGAATCTTTTCGTATCTCTTTTCATTTGAGCAACTATGTTTGGGATGTGGTGTTAAAGTGGAGTAATTTTTCTCAAAGAACAGTTGGTGAACAATTTGTCAGAGCAGTTGATAGTATTTCAGCAAATATTGCCGAAGGTTTTGGGAGATATGGGAAAAAGGATAAGATTAAATTTTATCGTTATAGTCAGGGGTCATTAAGTGAATCACTAAACTGGAATGAGAAATCTAAAGTCAGGAAATTATTATCCGGTGAAGAATACAAATATATTTTTAGTGAATTGCAAAAATTGCCTAAAGCGATTAATGCACTGATATTATTTACGAATCAAAAATTGAAAGTTTAAATAATAAACGAAACAATTCAACCATTTAGCAATTTAACAGATGGAGCATAAAACTATAAATCTTAAACTAAAGGTCTGGAAACAGAAGAACAGTCAAACTGCCGGAAGATTTGAAACTTATGAAGCAAAGAATATTTCTACTGAAATGTCTTTCCTGGAAATGTTTGATGTGTTGAATGAAGAATTAATTAGTGAAGGCAAAGAGCCGATCACATTTGATCATGATTGCCGCGAAGGCATTTGCGGTACATGTTCAATGTATATTAATGGACGTCCTCATGGCCCATGGCATGCGACTACGACTTGTCAATTACACATGAGGGCTTTCCAGAATGGGGAAACGATAGTTGTAGAACCATGGAGAGCTAATGCTTTCCCTGTGATTAAAGACCTGATGGTTGACAGAACAGCATTTGACAGGATTATACAAGCCGGGGGGTTTATTTCCGTAAATACCGGGAACGCCGTTGATGCCAATGCGCTGCCGGTTGATAAAGATAAAGCTGATACCTCTTTTGCAGCGGCTGCATGTATTGGTTGCGGTGCTTGTGTAGCTGCCTGTAAAAATTCTTCCGCTATGCTTTTTGTTGCTGCAAAGGTTACTCATCTTGCTTTATTGCCCCAGGGTGATCCTGAAAGAAGAACCAGGGCATTGAACATGGTGGCACAAATGGATAAAGAAGGATTTGGTGGTTGTACAAACACACAAGCTTGTGAAGCAGTTTGTCCTAAAGAAATTTCAATTGACAATATTGCCCGTTTGAACAAAGAATATTTTGCGGCAGGGTTGATAGCTGATAAATAAGACCGTTCATAAGATTTTAGTCCCGCCTGTGGGCGGGACTTTTTTATTTAGAACAGGTGTTCGTATATTCAGCGACTTTAAACTTGCATTATGAATTTAAAAAATCTTTTACCGGCAGCAGCTTCGTTGCTGATCCTATCTTGTAACGATAATACTAAAGGCGTGATAACAGAAACAACATTCAAATGGCCCGAAGGCGTGGCTGCACCAACAACAGAAAAGAAACCACATAAAATGGTAGCTCATGGTGATGAGCGCATCGACAATTATTATTGGATGAATGACTTTTTTAAGAAAGGTCCGGACAGTACCAGAGTTGTTGATTACCTGAAAGCAGAGAATGCTTATGTGGATACAATGATGTCAGGTGCAAAAGAATTTCGGAAACATTTATACGATGAATTAAAGGGAAGGATCAAAGAAAAAGATGAGTCAGTACCATATAAGGATAATGGTTACTGGTATTATACACGGGTTGAAGAAGGAAAGAATTATGCTGTCTACTGCCGTAAGAAAGAGACGCTGGATGCTCCCGAGGAAATAATTCATAATGCCAACCAGGTTGGTGAAGGCAAGCCTTATTACAGTGTTGCTGGTCTTGAGGTAAGCGAAAATAATGAGATGCTGGCTATCGGCGAAGATGAAAAGAGCCGTCGCCTATACAAGTTAAGATTTAAAAATTTGAAAACTGGCGAGTATTCTCCTGAAACAATTTCGAATACGGAAGGAGGTTCCTATGCATGGGCTGCTGATAATAAAACTGTTTTCTATATCCTAAAAGATCTGACAACATTATTAGGCTTCCAGGTTTGGCGGCATGAGGTAGGAACAGATCCAAAGAACGATGTAAAAGTTTATGAAGAAAAAGATAATCGCCATTATATCGGCGTTGGAAGAACCAAGTCAAAAAAATATGTGATCATTACTTCTGAACTAAGTGAGCAGCAGAGTGAGCATCGTTTTTTGGATGCGTCAGATCCTAAGGGAGAATTCAAGATTTTTCATCCCCGTACAATGGGATTGGTATATGATATTGATCATTACAATGATAAATTTTATATCCGTACAAATCTTGATGCTACCAATTTCCGCCTGATGGAAACTCCATTGGATAAAACTTCCAAAGAGAATTGGAAAGAAGTAATTCCTAACAGAAAAGATGTTTACCTCGCAGGATTTACGTTGTTTAAAGATCATATGGTTGTGTCAGAATTGAAAGAAGGCTTGATGAATCTTCGTGTCATCAATCAAAAAGATAAAACAGAGCATTACCTGCAATTTGATGAGCCGGCCTATCTTTCTTCTGTTGGTGTGAATGCAGACTTTAATACCAATACTCTTCGGTTCAACTATCAATCCATGATCACACCCGGTTCGGTATTTGATTATAATATGGACGCAAAAACAAAGGAATTAAAAAAGCAAAATGAAATAGTTGGTGGATATGATAAAAGTGATTATGTAACAGAAAGAGCATTTGCAACAGCCAGAGACGGAAAAAGAGTTCCTGTGTCGATCGTATATAAAAAAGGCACACAGAAAGACGGAAGTCATCCTTTGCTATTAACTGCCTATGGTTCCTATGGTTCAACTTCCTATGCTACTTTCAGCAGTAACAGGTTGAGTTTGTTGAATAGAGGATTTGTTGTTGCTATTGCACATGTTCGTGGCGGGCAGGAGATGGGACGTGAGTGGTATGACAATGGGAAAATGATGAATAAGAAAAACACATTCAATGATTTTATTGACTGTGCTGAATTCCTTATCAAGGAAAAATATACTTCCAAAGGACATGTATATGCGATGGGCGGAAGTGCTGGCGGATTGTTGACGGGTGCCATTGCCAATATGCGCCCCGATCTTTGGAATGGTATTGTTGCCCAGGTTCCTTATGTGGATGTGATCACAACAATGAGCGATCCAAGTATTCCGTTGACTACCGGCGAATACCTGGAATGGGGTAATCCTGCAAACAAGGAGGAATATTTCTATATGAAATCCTATTCCCCTTACGACAATGTGGAGGCAAAAGCATATCCGAACATGTTGATCACAACCGGTCTTCATGATAGCCAGGTCCAATATTTTGAACCAGCAAAATGGGTGGCCAAGATGAGAGAAATGAAGACAGATAAAAACATTATACTGTTTAAAACAAATATGGAAGCAGGACATGGCGGTGCTTCCGGTCGCTTTAAAGCGCTGGAAGATGTGGCATTGATCTATGCCTTTTTGTTTTCATTGGAAGGCATTACCAGTTAAAACTGCTAAAACCTGATTATTAGCCCTGTTTTAAGCGGGGCTTTTTATTAAATCCCCGTAGGATAGCTGCCATAAAATCCGGAATTTTACGTTTAAGTAAAATGAAAAACCACCGCTTTTGAGAAGAAAACGGCTGATACTAATTCTCGCTACCCTTTTGTCTCTGGAAAGCTTTGCCCAGATTCCCATCCAGGATACTAAACCCCTTTCTAATCTCCGAAAGAAAAAAATCCCTGTTGTTACTGATTCGCTCCGCATTGATACATTGAGTGTGATACCGAATACATTTTTTATAGAAAGCTTTAGTGATTCAGCCTATTATTTTGATCATGTTAATGCGCTTTTGAAATGGAAAATAATACCATCTGCAGATAGTGTTATGGTCGTATACAGGGTTTTTCCTTATAAACTTAATTCTGTTGTACAGCGAATGAATTTTGACAGCGTTAGCTATAAATTTTATTCAAAGCCGTTTGAGTTTGGGCTGAATGAACAGCAAATAGCACGAGGGCTTTTTGATTTTGGTAATCTTCAATATAATGGAAGTTTTGGCCGCGGCATCTCTTTTGGTAATAGCCAGGATGCGGTGGTTAATTCAAATTTCAATCTAACGTTAAATGGTTTGCTGGGAGACAGCATTGAGATCAATGCTGCCATCACAGATAATAACTTGCCGATACAACCTGACGGGACCACGCAACAGCTAAACGAATTTGACCAGGTGTTCCTGCAATTCAAAAAAAGAACATGGGCATTAAATCTTGGTGATATTGACATAAGGCAAAACAAAACATACTTCCTCAATTTTTATAAACGATTGCAAGGGATCTCTTTTGAAACAAATAATCAAATTTCAAAAAACACGCTATCAAACACTTTTGTAAGCGGTTCGATCGCTAAAGGAAAATTTACCCGCAATATTTTCCAGGGACTGGAAGGCAACCAGGGACCTTACCGTCTCACCGGGGCCAACAATGAATTCTTCTTTATAGTTCTTGCAGGAACCGAAAGAGTATTTATTGATGGTGAAATATTGCAACGTGGCGAAGACCAGGATTATGTGATCAATTATAATTCTGCGGAAATCACTTTCACTCCCCGGCGAATGATCACCAAAGACAGTCGAATACAGGTGGAGTTTGAATATGCTGACCGGAATTACCTCAATGCCAACCTTTTTGTATCACAGGAATTTGAATTCAATAAGAAACTGAAAATATTTGTAGGGGCATTTAATAACAGCGATTCAAAGAATTCACAGATCAACCAGACATTGGATGATGATCAGAAATTATTTTTATCAAACCTTGGAGATAGCATTCAAAAGGCATTTTATCCATCTGCGGTCATTGACACTTTGTTCGACCCCGGGAAGATCTTGTATGAAAAACTCTATTACAACCCCGGTACAGGCGTCGATTCCTTTTACCAGTATTCAACAAATCCTTTTGCTGCAAAATATGATCTTGCTTTTAGTGATGTGGGAGAAGGGAAGGGTGATTACATTCCCGATCTTAATGGGGCCAATGGAAAAGTGTATAAATTCATTATGCCTATAGCCGGTGTAAAACAGGGAAGATATGAACCGGTTATCCTGCTTGTTACTCCGAAGAAACAACAGGTGATGAATGTAGGAACAGACTACAAGATCAACAGCAATACATCTTTGAAAACGGAGGTTGCATTAAGTAATTATGATGCAAACACTTTTTCAGACAAAGACAACGGTGATGATATAGGCGTTGCTGCCAAAGTACAATTTGCTAACGCTTCATTAATAAAATCTTCCGGGGCTAAGAAAACACAATTGGTAACTAGTCTTGATTATGAATTTGTGCAGGGAAAATTCAAACCCCTTGAAAGAATTCGTAATGTAGAATTCACAAGAGACTGGGGATTGGGTTTTCAACCCTTGCCTGAAGATGAGCACATCATCAAAGCCACTGCACGATTGCAGAATGTAAAAAATAATTCCCTTAGTTACCAATTAATGAATTATCACCGGGGTAATGATTACAATGGTTTTCAGAATAGTTTACAGCAGGTTCAAAGTGTGAAAGGATGGCAATTTAATAACCAGCTTGCCTATACAAATTTTAAAACTCAATTCAGCGAAGGAAGCTTTCTAAGACCCGTGATAGATATCAGTAAAGAATTAAAACGATTAAAAGATTTCAGGCTGGGTTTCAGGTATACACTGGAAGACAATAAAACAAAGGACAAGGCTACAGATACTCTAACGAACCAAAGTTTTTCTTTTGATACTTATTCCGCGTATCTAAAGTCATCTGAAAAGAAAAGTAATAAGTATGGCATTACATTTTTTACCCGTTCTGATAAATATCCTGTTGGCAAAAACTTTATTCGGGGAGACAGGAGCATGAATCTAAATCTGCAAACTGAGTTGTTGTCGAATCAGCGTCACCAGTTGTTGTTGAATACAACTTTCAGGAAATTGAAGATCCTGAACAATGTCTCCAAGCAAAAAGAAGATGAAACGATCCTTGGAAGAGCTGAATATCTTATCAATGAATGGAAGGGTTTGGTGGTGGGTAATATTTTATATGAATTAGGAACAGGGCAGGAGCAGCAAAGAGATTATTCTTACCTCGAAGTGCCGGCAGGCACCGGTCAATATGCATGGCTCGACTATAATAATGACCATATTCAGCAATTAAATGAATTTGAAGAAGCCTTGTTTCCTGACCAGGCCAAGTTCATTCGCATATTCACACCCACCAATAGATTTGTAAAGGCGAATTACACAACTTTCAATTATAGCTTTCAATTAAACCCAAGAGCTGTATTAAATAAAAGTGATATAGCAGGGTTTCAAAAATTTATTGCACGTACCAATTTTAAATCTTCATTACAAGTAAGCAGGAAATCAATCGCGGATGGGAAGGCGGAGTTCAATCCTTTTAAATATGAACTGGCGGATACCGCGCTGATAACATTAAATACAGTTTTTCTAAATACATTTTCCTTCAATCGGTTTAGCAGCAAATGGGGTTTTGATATCAGCAACCTGCGCAACAGGAGTAAGATCCTTCTTACCTATGGCTATGAGAGTCGAATATTGAATGACTGGACATTGAAAGCAAGATGGAATCTTAGCCGTTCGATAACATTTGATGTCAGTGGTAAAAAAGGATTTAATGGGCTGTACACACCAAGCTTTGGCAATCGTAATTATGAATTGGAAATTTATACCCTCGAACCACGACTTGTGTTTATACGAGGAACAAAATTCAGGCTGGCGACAAGTTATAAGTTTGATAACAAAAGCAACAATCCATTATACGGCGGCGAGAAATCAGCTTCAAACTCTATAAATGTAGAAACAAAATACAATGTACTTCAAAACAGTTCGATCACAGGAAAATTCACATTCAGCAATATTGATTACAAATCTCCAACCAACACAACAGTAAGTTATATTATGCTTGATGGTTTATTGCCCGGCAGTAATTATCTCTGGAGTATTGATCTTACAAAAAGACTGCTCAATAATCTTGAATTGAATTTTGTGTATGAAGGAAGAAAGCCAGGTGATGCGAGGACAGTTCATATAGGAAGGGCATCGGTGAGAGCACTGTTTTAGACCAACCCCCTGTCCTCCGCCGCGGCGGGGAGACTTAGGAACTTGATTCCTTACTTGTAGTTAATTTCTTTATAGTCGAAGCAGTCATTTCAATTACACTTTCAATTTCATTTTTGACCTGATCGTTTGTGAAACGAATTACTGTCAGATTTAATTTTTCTAAATCCTGTTGTCGCCTTTTATCATTCAATTTTGCTTCTTCAGAATCATGAATTGATCCATCAATCTCAATTAATATTTTGAGTGTATGACAATAAAAATCTGCAATATAAATTGAAATTGGATGTTGCCTTCTGAATTTATATTCAGGGAATATTTCCTTTAAGCGCAACCAAAAAGTTTGTTCTGCTGGAGTTAGCTTTTTTCTTAATTCTCTCGCTTTTGAAAAAATTAGGGGATCCGATTTGTAAAACATTTCTCTTTTCATCTGTTATAAAGTTCAGAAAAAAAGAGTAAAATCGATCTAAGTTTCCCTTTAGGGGGACAGGGGGTGAATTACACATTAAACCTAAAATGCATCACATCGCCATCTTTCACCAAATATTCCTTCCCTTCTATCCTTAATTTACCCACCTCGCGGCAGGCAGCTTCTGATTCATACTTTATAAAGTCATCGTAGCCGATCACTTCTGCTTTTATAAACCCTTTTTCGAAATCAGTGTGAATAACACCGGCAGCCTGTGGGGCTTTCCAACCCTCATGTATCGTCCAGGCTCTTACTTCCTGTACACCGGCAGTGAAATAAGTATAAAGCCCAAGCAATTTATAAGTAGCATGTATCAATCTATCCAGAGCAGGTTCAGTCATCTTATATTCTTCCATGAATAACAAACGATCTTCGGGATTTTCCATTTCCTGTATCTGTGCTTCAATGGAATTATTCATGATGATCATTTCAGCACCCTCTGCTTTCGCAGCTACTTTTAAGGCATCAGAAAATTTATTACCTGTATGCATCGATGGCTCATCAACATTGGCAACATATAACACAGGCTTATCAGTTAATAAAAACAGATCAGCGACCGCAACCTTATCTTCTTTACTCAATTTCAATTCACGGATACTTTTTCCTTTTTCAAGATGTTCTTTGCAACGGATCAATACTTCCAATTCAGTTTTCAGTTTCGGATCCACACGAGCCAGCTTTTCAGTTTTCTGGATCTTTCTTTCTATACCATCAAGGTCTTTCAACTGAAGTTCGGTATCAATAATTTCTTTATCACTTACAGGATTTATTGCTCCTTCGTCACGCAATACATTTTCATCTTCAAAGCAACGTATCACATGAATAATCGCATCTACTTCACGAATATTACCTAAAAATTTATTACCAAGACCTTCGCCCTTGCTTGCGCCACGCACCAATCCTGCAATGTCAACGATCTCCAGTTGTGTTGGTACTATTTTGTTAGGTTTTACCAGTTCAGCTAATTTATTCAACCGCGGATCGGGCACATCAACCAATCCTACATTCGGATCAATTGTACAAAACCGGTAGTTACTTGCTTGTGCTTTGGCACTATTACTTACTGCATTAAACAAAGTTGATTTTCCCACGTTAGGCAATCCGACAATTCCAGCTTGTAAACCCATGATCGATTTTAGATTTTAGATTGCAGATTTGGGATTTTGAGCCCGGCATTAGAATTAAGATTAAACTTCCCTTGCCTTCGACTTTGCCAGTGGCAAAGTCGCACTCTTGTACTTTCTGTTCGCTATTCACTAAGTACACACTCTTACCTGCAATTTTTTTTAAGGCGGCAAAGATAAGGCCTCAATGCTTAGCAACGAAATGTGAAAAGATGCTTTTGGAGAATCGCTAAAAATCCTCAATCTTGAACCTCAATAAGTAATCTAAAATCCGAAATCGTAAATCTAAAATCAAACTATGGCTCTCAGCAGGATATGGTCAGCATTTATCATAATTGCCATTTTAGTAGCAACGATAAAATTCGCATTTCAGCCAGGCCAGCAGAAAATATTCAGCCAGTTGGTGACAGGAAAAAATACAGATACCGTTTCTACCCGTCTGGTAGATTCTGCAAGTTTACCGGCTAATGTTATTTCTCAATTAAAATATGAGAAAACTGCGGTATGGGATAAGGAAAGAGTTGTGAAGGAAGGTGCAGGTTACAAAGTTTTTCGATTGCTGCCGGCAAATGGTATCATTGATACATGTAAAGGAGCCGTTGAAATTTGTATTGGACTTATTGGGGTCATGGCTTTGTTCATGGGTTTTATGACTATTGCAGAAAAGGCCGGAGGTATTCGATTTTTATCAAGGATCATCGGACCATTTTTTTCAAAAATATTTCCGGATATACCAAAAGGTCATCCATCAATGGGACATATGATGATGAATTTTTCAGCTAATATGCTTGGACTTGATAATGCAGCAACGCCTTTTGGAATAAAAGCAATGGAAAGTTTACAGGAGTTAAATCCCGATAAAAGCAGGGCCACCAATGCACAATTAATGTTCATGTGCCTTCATGCAGCCGGGTTAACATTGATCCCGGTAGCAATTATTGCAGCGAGAGCTGCAGTGAAACCTCCCTCGGCGAATCCCACGGATATTTTTGTTCCTTGTATGATCGCAACTTTTGTTGCTACGATGGCTGCTATGTTCATGGTTTCTTTGAAACAAAAGATAAACATCTTTCAGCCGGTTATTCTTGCATGGGTTGGCGGTATCTCAGCTATCATTGCTGCATTGGTTTGGTATCTTACTTCACTGAGTTCAGCTCGTCTGCAATTGGTTTCAGGTATTTTAGGCAATGGCATTTTGTTGCTGATCCTTTTTTTAATAATACTCGGAGCCATTTATAAAAGGATAAACATCTTTGATGCTTTTATTGAGGGAGCAAAAGGAGGATTTGAAACTGCCATTCGCATCATTCCCTATCTTGTCGGATTGCTTGTCGCAATAAGCTTATTGCGTAACAGTGGCACATTTGAGATCATAATTGATGGTATAAAAAATATTTTTGCAGCATTGGGTACGGATACAAGATTTGTTGATGGCTTGCCTACGGCTTTAATAAAACCATTAACAGGCAGCGGTGCAAGAGGAATGATGATCGATACAATGAATGCTTATGGCGCAGATTCATTTGCCGGCAGGCTTGCATGCGTTTTACAAGGCTCTTCTGATACTACATTTTATGTGATCGCTGATTACTTTGGAGCGGTCTCTGTAAAAAATACAAGGTATGCAGTAGGCGTCATGCTACTTGCTGATCTTGTAGGCATCATCACTTCAATATTGCTTGCTTACATGTTCTTTGGATAATTTGTTCTTCAATATAACCACATAAAAATGTCCCGTCGTAAACGGGACATTTTATAAAGAATATATCAGGATTTTTATTGGTATCAATAAGAGGCAAAAGTTGAAACTGCTTTGGTACCCCTGTAGCTTCCATTATAAACAGAAGTGTAGGTTCTTGTCGGTACCAAACTCTGAACAACCTGTTTTACTATAAGCGGAGATGTGGTGCCCGCGGCATATACATAAAGAGTATCTGTGATACCTGAAGAATAAGGTATAAATTCCGTGACCTGGTTGGTTGCAATGTTAGCAAATAAGGGAGGAGCACTAGTTCCTCCAAGGCCTCCTTTTCTGAATGAATATACGTCTACATTGGCAACGGGTGTAGTATTATAAATGAAATTTGCAAATCGAAGCCTTGATGACGTATCGGTCGGAATTACAATATTATTTAAAACAGTTATTTGCTTTGGACTGGTTATAGTATCATATGTAAAGATGGTATAGCTTTTTCCTGCCTCAATATTTTGCGTAAATGTTAATGGCACCTGTGTTGTTGTTGGTAGCGTGTCTTTTATTGTAAAAGACCTTGACCCGGCACTCACTTTAAAGGAATAAGCGGTACCGGGAAATACACCTCCGGACGCTAATGCAATTCCAGAAACTGAAACGCCATCAACGTAAACATAATTCCTGGCTGCCTTAACTGTTGCGTTAAACACCTGTACTGATGCAGAATTACTGATATCACTTGATTTCGGCGCTATGTGTGGAGTTTCCTGGGTGCATGACATATAAAGGGCGGCTATAGTCAGGATCCAAAGTATTAAATTTATTTTTTTTAAGAATTTCATTATTGTGGTTTTAATAATTATAACTTATGTTATGGCATCGAGAACCAGCACTCCTTAGTAATATAATCGTTGTTCAAAGCACCGAGTCTGGTTAGTTCAGGAATATTATACAGGTATTCCGAATTGAACCTTGGCCTGCACCTAAACACCCATTTCCCGTTGTTTGTAGTAACCAGGTAATTGGTAGGAGAAGTAGGAGGAGGTGTAAAACCCGCATAGACCTGGTGTCCTGTTCCCGGTTCAATTGCAGTGTAATGAAATTTGCGCATATCTGTCCATGTCTGGTGAGTGCCCCAGCCGTATAAGGCGATATACTTCTGCAGCATTATATGCATCATCTTTAACTCAGCGCTGGTAGCCGGTACAACAGCAGTACTTGCCATGTATGTAGCTTTTGACGCAGGTGTGATCGAACGACCCGCCGGGATCTTAAATTCGTATGTTGTTGTTAACATGTCGAAATTTAAGCTTATAGCATTTGTGTAGGCTGTAAGTGCTGTTGCCTTATCTCCTTTACGATAAGCTGCTTCAGCAATAGTAAACTGCATTTCAGAAGCGGTCATCATTGGCCAGGGGGTCGTATTTCCATATACATACCTTGCACTATCATTTGTTCCTGTAGTTGATGTTTGTGTAGCATGTCTCCAAAAATTCTTTGGATAATCTTTTGTTGGCAGATTATTAGCAAGGTATTCTGATACACCCAACCATGGTGCTACTCCCTTAAAAGTTCCATTTGCATTTTCACTTAACATATACCATACCCGCGGATCGCTTACTCCTTTAAATGCAGTGTCGTTGGCACCAGTCATCAGGTTGGCGATATAACCGCTTTGTCTAAGTGCTCCGATATTATTGCGGGTAGGTCCGAAATAGCTATTAAAACCATTACTGCTATTAAGACCGGAGAATGTTGCTAATATATTATCGGCATTTGTTTTACAGGAAAGGTTTGCATATTTAATGGCCGAGTCAGCAAATCCGCTTGATACAAAAGTTGTCTTATTGCTGAGATCAATGTATGAGCGGGCCAGGATACCGTAAACAAATTTTCTCCATTTATCTAAACTTCCTTTATTAAAATATTCATCGCTTTTTGCCAGATTAGTCGGATTCATGTTTCCATCAGTTCTGTTTAGATAACTCAAAGCCCTATGGCAAATTACCCGGCAGCTATCATAAAACTCAGGCTGTGTATCGTAATGAAATTGCGAAAGACTGGTATTAAATGCTTCTTTCAGGATCGCATCTCCATACTGGTTTGTTAGTTCAAGCCAGTCCCAGGCCCTTACGGCATAAGCAACACCCACAAAGTCCCATTTTTCTTGTTGAATGCCCCATTCAATAATTCTGTTAACATTCTGTCCATGACCATAATATGCGGCAGCCCATATTCCACCGGTGTTATCATTACCCATTGTGCCGCCCATTGCGCCATAATTTTCTCCATTTGTCTGAGTTCCCCAATATTGTATATATCGTCCTAATAATACATCATCTATCTGGACACCATAGTTTGTACCTGCGGCAGAATTAAATGCTGTAAAACTTCCGATAACTCCCGGTAATATGGTTTCTATGTCAACTATAACAGGAGCATTTGGATTTAAATAAGCATCATCAATTTTTTTCGAACAGGAGATCACACCGAACAAACATAAGATCCCGAGAAAAAGTGATGAGTTTAAAAATTTGTTTTGCATATAAATTATTTTTTCTTCCTTTAATTAGTATTAAAAATTTGCTTTTAATCCAAAGCTGATGCCTAATGGGGTAGGAGCACTTCCAAGGTCCATACCATAACCACCGACGCCATTTGTACCTGGGTTGTTTGCATTCACTGCCGGATCTGCACCATAATAATTCGTAATAAGTACAAGGTCAGTTCCTGTTAAAAAGATACTTAATCCCTTAAATCCTTTCAGGCGTTTTAATGATTTATCCGGAAAGTAATAATTCAGTGTGAGGTCTCTTAACCTTAACCAGTTTACATCTTTTTGTATAAACTCTTCATCGGGCATCGTGGTATAATAGGTGCTCTGGTACTGCGGAATTACTACCAATGTATTTTTTGTTGGGTTTGCTGTATTCTGAAGACCATCACTCAGCACTCCTTCTACAACAACAGGTGTACCGCGATCTGCTGTTCTTTCACTCTTACCTAAGCCAGTAAGTAGCTGATCAGTGCCGTTATAAACATCACCACCTACTTTAAGATCCCAAAGGAAATTTAAGCTCCAGTTTTTATATCTGAAAGTATTTAAAGTTCCTAAAGTAAAGTCAGGAGTTCTGTCTGCGATCAAAAAATTACCTGCAGTTATTAATGGTATCCCTGTTGAAGCATTAATGAGAATCTGACCGGCATTATTTCTTTGATAAATAGAGCCAGTAATTGTTCCTGTTGAATGCCCCCTGATCAATCCGGCTCTGACATTGGAAATGTAAGTATCAGAGTTATAGAAGTCATTCAAAATACCGATTGATTCCGGAAGAGTCAGTACTTCACTCCACATGTGATTGAAGTTAAAGTTGACCGACCAGTCAAAATCTTTGTTTCTGATCGGATTTAAATTCAATGTCAACTCTAACCCCTGGTTACGCAGCGAAGCGGAATTTGTGGTATTTAAAATATAACCAGTTGCATAGCTCGCCCTGTATCCTTGTGCGATCTGGTTTGTACAAAGTGTATTGTAATAAGCTGCTTCAAGTGATATATTTTCCGGGGTCAAATAAGGATTGGCATTTGTAAAACCATAGGTATAAGTTGTCGGAAGGGTTGTACTGCTGAAATTGTTTACAAAAAATGATTGATTAGAATAAGGATCGTTCAACCGCGCAGTATTTGCCAGGGAACCTCGCAGTTTAAAATAAGTAAGAATATTTCCCTTTTTTAACTCAGGGAATATATCAGAAATAATAAGACTTAAGCTTGCCCCCGGGTAGTTATAATTTCTATTTGCTTTTGGAATTGGTGAGGATTCTTCAAAACGGTGAGAATAAGTTAAGAACGCATAATTCTTATAACCAACTGAAACTTCAGCAAAATAAGCAAGGCCTCTAAAAATGCTAACATTCGGTAACCCAGAATTATTTCTCAGTAAGCGTCTTCTTGTATTAAGAGTTGTGTTACTGCTATCGGTACCTAATGTGTCTTTCAAATTGGTACCATAAATAGCAAATTGTTGTGTTTCGAGATCCTGCCACATGGTACCTACCAGTAACCTGGTATTGAAGTCTCCGATTTTTTTCTTGGCTGTAGCAGTGATAGTGTGATTGTACCCTTGATAAGTTCTGTAATAATTATCCAAACTTCCTCCGGTAGCTGCTGTAAGATGGTATGACTCAGGGTGGATAAATACATATCCATCGTTTTTGTAGGTATCATAACCAAACCTGCCAGCTAAAGACAACCAGGGGAAAGGATTAATATCAATTCCAAGAGTTGAGACAATGCGTTTGAGCTTATCCTCGGCCCTGTTATTTTTTGCACTCCAGATGGGGTTATCAAAATCAGCATTTCGGTTTGGATTGTAAAGTAAACGCTTATGCCCCTGGGCATCTAAATAATTTGTTACATCATTATTTGAAGGCCACTCATATAATTCAACCATATATCCACCAGAACCTGATGTAGAAGCTGAACTTTTAAGAGGTCTGAGATTCTTCGCATTTATATATGCGAGTGTTGGAGTAATGGAAATGTATTTTCCGATCTTTGAAGTGTTTGAGATCTTAAAATTATACTTTGTATATGTATTGAAAGGTACTACACCTGAGTTATCAAAATACTGACCCGTAACACGAAACCCAACATTTTTTGTTCCATATTCCGCTGATAAATTATGTGTTTGTGAAAATCCTGTTTCGAAAAAATTATCAATGTTGTTATAGAATGTGGTTCCCGGTTTCCAGGTCGGGCCAAAGGATCTGAAAAACGCACCAGCCGTTGTGGTGCCGGGTGCGGTAGGAATGTTATTGCTTTCGCCAGGCCCGAAATCATTATTTGTTTCTGCAAAACGGGTGACTTTTTGAAAACGGAAATTATTATCATATCCCACAAGTACTTTCCCACCCGTACCTTTTGCTTTTCTTGTTGTGATCACAATTGCGCCGGAACTTGCCTGGCTGCCATATAAAGCTGTTGCTTCAGGTCCTTTTAAAACAGTTACTGTTTCAATTTCATGAGGGTTAAGGTCAGCAATGCGGTTTGTATTATCATTGTTCCTGTTATTTCCATCAGAAGCAAGGCCAATACCACTGCCACTCTGTGAATTTGAATTTAAGGTCTGGTTATCGATGATGATCCCATCTATTATAAATAGTGGCTGATTATTACCAGACAAGGTATTATATCCTCTTAATACAATTCCCGAGGAAGCTCCCGCTGTACCAGATGTTGGTGTAACGGTAAGTCCTGCTACTCTTCCCTGCAGAGAATTTACAAAATTCTCCCGTTGGGTTTGTTGAATATCGGAACCCTTTACTGTTTGAACCGAGTACCCTAATTCCCTTGGGTTTCTTTTTATATCCATTGCTGTTACAACAACTTCACCTAAAGTATTATCAGAAGGTTTCAAGGTGATATCGAGTGTAGTTCTTGTACCCGGCTTAATTTCTATGGGCTGGAAACCCACGTAACTAAACTGGAGGGTTTCTCCGGAATTTACCTTTATAGAATAAAATCCTTTTGCATCTGAAAGTACAGAGCGTTGGGTTCCTTTTACTTTAATGGTAACACCATTAAGGGGAGTTTTATTATCATCTCCTGATATGACAGTACCGGAAACTGTTAGCTCCTGTGCCTGGGAGTAAATGGAAATAATAATCAATGACACGATCAACGAAAATCGTCTAAGAAGTTGCATAAGCAATAGTTTTGTGAAAATGAAGTTAAGGAAAAAAGTGAATGGCAAATGATTATTCCCTGCATTTTACCGCACAAAAAAAACGCAATACAGGCAAAAGACAAAATAAAACCCGGAATCGCTGCAAGCTTTCCGGGTTTTTCAATAGTATATGATGTATTACTCCGAGACGGTTTGAGCCTGTGATTTGCCAAACGTAAATCGAATGCTGAACCCAACTGCGGCAGGTTCAAAGTTGATGTTATCAATTATGTTCAACTCGGGCTTCCAGTCAAGTGAGAGATTTAATGGAAGGTTGGCAAATTTATAATCAAGGCCAATGATCCCTTGTGCCCCCATCAAGGCACGGTCAGTATTAGTTTTATCAGAATCAAAACCCAGATAGGCACCGGCACCATAAAACCATTTTAAACCTTCCGTTGATGGCATTGCATTATGAACCTCGAATAATGCGCCGATCGCTGCGGTCTTATCAAAAGTTAAAAGTGCTTCGATCGCAAGCTTAGGATTCATAAAATGTTTAAAGCTTACCGAATTGTTAATAGCAGGGCCGTTGCTGCTAAGTCGAAGACCAAGAGCTGTTTTGTAATCCTGCGCCTTTAATTCAGTGGCGGAAAATAGAATTGCTGCGATCAAAAATGGAAGTGATTTTTTCATGGCGGGATGTTTTCTCCTGTTTCAACGAAAAAGATGCCAGATAAGTTTAAAGGAAATGCAAAAGTTGGGGTGGGAGAGGATGCTGGATGCTGGATGCTGGATGTTGGATGCTGGATGCTGGATGTTGGATGCTGGATGCTGGATGTTGGATGCTGGATGTTGGATGTTGGATGCTGGATGTTGGATGCTGGTTCCTGAATTTCATCAATTATTGGATCAATCATTTCTAACTTCGAATCTGGAATCTAGAATCTAGAATCTAGTATCTAGTATCTAGTATCTAGCATCCAGTATCCAGAATCTACTCGAACAGTTCATACTTTGTCTTCGGCCTCTCAGCATCCCGCCACCTGAAATTCTGCAGATGCATTTCCTGGGGAGTTTTTTGTCTCATTGGCCAAATGGTGCCTTTTACAGCCGTTCTGAAAACAACACGCTGAATTTCCTTTTCTTTGAAATATACATCCATCAATTCAGCATTTGATTGATTGATGCCTGTAAATGCGCTGTCTTCATCCTGTATATAATAAACACATTCTGCAGAACCCCGTGCCCGGACAGAATCAATTGTGCCATCAATAAAATAGGCGTCCATCCGGGTAGATTTTACCTGGTTGAAAATTTCAGGTTTAACAAGACTTGCAATAAAACTATTTTTAAATACCTGCATCCTGTCTGCTTTTTTGTTTTTGGTAAAAAGCAAAATGGTATCACCTGTCACCTGGTTCTCATTTGACCAAATAACAGGATCCTGATACAATCTAAAGACGGAATCTTTAAAAGAATAGAACAAACTGTCACAAACGGCCTGCAATGAATCAGAAAAAACCCGAACATGACGAAAGGCTTCAAAATATCTATTGGTGCTGTCTTTTGTTTTGGTGTCAACAATTTTTACTCCTTTCAGCGTATCTTTTTTTACAACTGAATCTTTTACTCCATACAGATCGGTGAGCCTGGCAGAAAATAAAGTATCTGCGGCGATAAAAATCGAATCCTGTTCCTGCTCGACGATCATAAGTGGTTTAGCAAAAGCAAGAAATGATTCACTCTTCTTGTCATAGAAAATTGTATCCGCGATAACAGTTGTATGATTAGCAGTGTCTACAATTATTCCCCGGCCGAATATCTGTGTAATACCCAGACTATCGTCACTTATAATTCTTTCTCCGGTTACTTGTATGTCCTTATCAGTTATAACAGGGTGTTGTCCAAATTCGGCTTTCCCGGTTCTTTTATCATAAAAGCCTTCTCTTGTTTTAATTGTTCTGTTTGTACTGTCCTTAACAAGCGTCTCTGCAATAAATCTTACTATCTCTGTCCCGGTATTATATAATAATGAATCAGACTGAAGCTCATACGCCGGATCTTTGAGCTTTACATTCTTCTTAAAATAAACATCTTTCAGGTCGGCATAATAAAAACCTTCTTCACTTGTTAAAACAGTTTCTTTATTTACCACTCTGCCACCATTTCGATAGATACCAACTTTGGTATTCATATCATATTCCAATGTTGGCGTGGTAAGAACACCTTTACCATCAGTTAATTTAACATTGCCATCTAAGTAAGCAATTTTTCTGTCAGTAAGATAACGGAGATGGTCAGAATATACATTCGCGGTATCGGAATCATTGATATGAACATTTCCAAACGCTTCGAAAAGATTAATTCTTTTTGTGATCACACAACTATCGCATTCAAATATTGTATTGCCTTGCCTTAATCTTACACTGCCCGCGAGTATTGTTATCTCAGTAACAGAATCAATTTTGCGGTATTCTAATTTTCTTGAGCCCGGAAGAATTTCAACTGTACGAACTGTATCTGCAGGAGTAAATGTTTTTGTTGTTGGTAAATCCTGGCAAAAAATAGATCGAGGACTTGTAAGAAATGACAAGACGAGTAAAAAAACAATAAATTTTATCCGGATCATTTTTGATTGCCTTGCGGAATGGAATCTTTTTTCGAAGGCGAAGTTAATGGGCCTGTTTTATCTTTTCTGTTAAATATCAAACTGCCTGTGTATCGTTTTGGATTAACACGAATATCATCAAAGAGTATTTCAAGACCAAGGAACAGGTCATTTAACTGATCGTATAGTTTTCGATCTTTCATCAGCAATCCAAGAGTGCCTTCATTCGTATTGAATTTGCTTAATACATTCTTAAGTTCGCTGACAGTAGCCTGCAATGTATCGATCGTGGGTTGTACTTCCAGTGAAGAAAATTTATCGGCTGCTCTTTTTATACTATTTATCGTAGCGGTAATGCTATCATTGTTTTTCTTAAGATTACTGGTAATTGAACTTGCATTATCCAACGTAGCAGCTAATGCGCCGCTTTCAGCATTCAGAAGTTTATTCAGGTTTCCTGTGGTTTCTTTTAGATTGCGAATGATCTCACTAACATTTCCTTTGGTGTCTTTATCAAATAACCGGTTAAGACCTCCCAGAACTACTTTCAATGAGTCGATCGCACCTCTGACGCTTGTTAAAGTTGGAGTGATCTGTGCCTTCACGTCTCCGAGAAAGGAAGTAGCAAGATCGGTTACCAGTGTATCCCCGTCTTTTAAATAATCAGTTGATTGCCCCTGGGCTACATTTAAATAGGCAGAGCCCAGCAGTTCAGATTCTATTGTTGCTTTTGAGTCTCTCGGGATATTCACATCCCGTTTCATTGTGATGGTAACAATAATGCCGCTAAGGTTCTTATCGAGTTCAGTATAGTCGTAAACGGTCCCAATAGGAAGTCCTTTCATTTTTACTTCATTTGACTTTCTAAGGCTGCCCAGGTCGGAGAAAACGGCATATAAATGTGTTTCCTTGTTGAAAACATTTTTGCCTTTCAAAAAATTAAAACCTACAATAAGTAGGGTGAGAGCCACAATTGTTAAAATCCCGACTTTGGTTTCGTTGCTGATCTTCATGAATATTCGTTTTCCCTATTGCTTTACAGAATGCCAAATTAATAAAATAATTTAAGCTATTTAAAACTTTAAAAAGCGGGGATAAAATGTGATTTATCAGCGGTTAGTCACCGGAGCTTTAGAAACATTTTTTCTATTAAGAGCTGCAGCATCTGATTGTGTAACTTTTGTATCAGGACTCTTGCCGCCATTGCTTGCCGGAGCTTTTTCCTTTGAAGCAATATAATTACTTAATGCACTTGTGATGTTTTGTACTATTTCCTCCTGGCCATTTTCGCTATCAAGATATTTTTCTTCTTCTTTATCGCTAATGAACCCGGTTTCGACCAATACACTTGGCATACCAGTAGCCTGCAATACCCAAATACCTTTATCATTTCTTTGCTTAACACCCCGGCTGAACCTGCCTTCTTTTACAAATTCTGCTTCGATAAGGTTTGCAAAATGAAGAGAACTTTCAAAATATTTCTTTGTATACAATAATTGAAATGCTTTCATTACCGGGTCATTGATCTCTGGAATTGTTATGGTACTATCGGTTTCCCCAAACTCGTCATCGGGTGTTATTGTACCTGATTTAGCATCGGCTCTGTCTGCTGCCCAGATAAAAGTTTCGGTTCCATGAGCGGGGTTAGGGGTATAATAATATTTATATGTCTTGACCTTTCTTCTTTTTTTTCCTTTGCCAACCCATTTGTATCCGGCATCAACCCGGTGTCTTATTTTGGGAGCTGAATTTACGTGAACAGCTATGAACAGATCGCCGCCGGACTGGTTGGCAAATTCAGCACGGTAACGATTAGCCACATTTTTATCGGGTTTATTGCCCGCAAGAACATCTGTTGTTCTTGTATAAAGGACCTTAACACCTGGAAATTTTTCTTCGATAGCCTTACCAAGCTTTAATCCTATAGCAAGACAGATCCTTGCTTCGGTTGTTATAACGCCTTTTGCACCCTGGTCTTTACCGCCATGACCGGGATCGATTATGATGGTTTGAACCCCTTTCCTTTTAACAACAGGAGCATCTTTGAATGCAAATGCGAAGGGTAGAATGGCAATAAAAATAAGGACGCTGATAATTCGCCTGGTCATGGTGGATATTAATTTTAACGGATTAGTTTTCAATCTTCACAAATCCTTTAAGTCTGAATGATATATTTTTGTTTTCCAACGCTATGATGCGACTGCACAAATTTAGAACAAATTACCTTTTTGCCGGCCTGCTGACTGCAGTCTTCTTTACACAAACGTGGAAAAGTACCGCTAATTATAGCAATCATCAAAATTTTTACATCGCATTAACACCTCAACAAGACACAGTTCCCCAAAAAAATAAGGACAGCCTTACAATTAGGCCCCCCATAAATGTTGTTGACACCTCAAAAATAGACTCGTTATCAAAATTAAATGTGTTAGCAGATACCTCAATTGTCAGGATCGACACGTTCGATCTGAAACTATCAAAGGATTCACTTGATGCACCCGTAAATTATGAAGCAGAAGATTCAGTTGTAATACTTGTAAAAGACAAGAAGGTTATTCTTTATGGAAAAGCGAAGATGCATTACAAGGATATCGATCTGACGGCCCCCAAAATGGAGCTCGACCAGGAAACACAAATTCTTACGGCTGTAAAAAGTGTTGATAGCACCGGTGAACTTATCGACAGGGCACATTTTTCCCAGGGGGAAAACAAATTTCAAAGTGATACGATCAGGTATAATTTTAAATCGCAAAA
>Ga0193738_1000412_pt1 | contig 23249 bp, 9 predicted proteins | sample L2a1metaG_FD_144927 | JGI IMG/M metagenome (GOLD analysis project Ga0193738, IMG submission 144927) | Soil microbial communities from a riparian zone of the East river system, Colorado, United States - L2a1 | ecosystem: Environmental > Terrestrial > Soil > Riparian zone | place: USA: East River... | reverse complement strand
GTGGTGTTATATCCACTTTGTTTACTGTGAATGAACATGTACTTGTATTGCTGTTCGCATCGGTTGCTCTTAAGGTAACTGTAAAGCTGCCGACTGCACTTACTGTTGATCCGATCGCTGGTGACAGCTGTGCTATTGTTACTGTTCCTGCACAACCATCAGTCGCTGTTGCGAGTGTTGTGTAATCAGGTACAAGTGCATCACAATTTGCTGTGAGGTTCAGTGTCTGTGTTCCAGGACATGTGATCACAGGTGGTGTTATATCCACTTTGTTTACTGTGAATGAACATGTACTTGTATTGCTGTTCGCATCGGTTGCTCTTAAGGTAACTGTAAAGCTGCCGACTGCACTTACTGTTGATCCGATCGCTGGTGACAGTTGTGCTATTGTTACTGTTCCCGCACAACCATCAGTCGCTGTTGCGAGTGTTGTGTAATCAGGTACAAGTGCATCACAATTTGCTGTGAGGTTCAATGTCTGTGTTCCAGGACATGTGATCACAGGTGGTGTTATATCCACTTTGTTTACTGTGAATGAACATGTGCTTGTATTGCTGTTCGCATCGGTTGCTTTCAGTGTAACTGTAAAGCTGCCGACTGCACTTACTGTTGATCCGATCGCTGGTGACAGTTGTGCTATTGTTACTGTTCCTGCACAACCATCAGTTGCTGTTGCGAGTGTTGTGTAATCAGGTACAAGTGCATCACAATTTGCTGTGAGGTTCAGTGTCTGTGTTCCAGGACATGTGATCACAGGTGGTGTTATATCCACTTTGTTTACTGTGAATGAACATGTACTTGTATTGCTGCATGCATCTATTGCTGTCAGTGTTACAATAATACTTCCTGCTCCATTAGCCGCTGTTCCTGCTGCCGGTGATTGTGTAACAGTTGGAGCACTACATGCATCATTTACTGTTGCCAGTAAAATATAATTACCTAACGTGCCTTCACAGTCTGCATCCAGCGTCACTGTTTGTGTTGCAGGACATGTGATCGACGGTGGTGTGTTATCTTCTATCCAGGTTACTGTTCTTGATGTAGTTGCTGTTTTATTTGTATTATCTGTAGCGGTGAATGTTCTTGTTTGTGAACGACCACAACCTGTACTTTGAACTGTAGCATCGCTTTGAGTAACTGTAGGTGATCCGCAATTATCTGAAGCCGATGCAGAACCCAGCGCAGCATTTATATCTGATGCAGATGGATTACATCCAAATGTTGTTGTTGTCCCGTTTGCAGAAATTGTCGGCGGTGTTTGATCAATTGAAACCTGTACACTATTAGGCATAGTTACAGCACAACCACTACCATTATTTCTTGTGCCTATTACTGTATAAGTGCCGACCCCGGTTTGATTACCAAAACTAATAGCTGAATTTGTTCCTGCAACATCAGATCCAACAGGTGCAGCACTCAAATAAAGTTGATAGTTAACTCCTGTTTCTGAACCACTCAGTCCAACCGAAACACCAGCGCCACCGAAACAATAGATACCGCCACCTGTTACATTAAATGTTGCCGGCGGACTACCACCTCCCATCTCCACACTGCCACTCATTGTGCTTTGACAATTTGTTGTTGTATTGATGGCAACAACAGTATAAGTTCCTGTTTGTGTAACAGCAGTGAAACTGATTCCATTTCCGGTGCCTGCTACTGTTTGTTCCGTAGAACTTCCTCTCTTCAATGCATAATTAACCCCAACTTGAGAGCCATCTATTGAAATGACTGCTGATCCGCAAAGCGAACCAGTAAAACTAACATTGAATATAGCTGGAACAGAATTAACCGTTATTGATGTCGTTGCATTTACTTCAGGACAACCACCTGCCGCAACAAACTTATAAGTAACTGTATAAGTTCCCGGTGTGCTGGTTCCTGTATTCACAGCACCTGTACCCGCATCAATTGATAACCCTGCTGGTGCTGCACTATATGCACCTCCGGCCGTTCCGGTTCTTGTTACTGGCACGGTACCAGCATTAGCACAATAAGGTGAACCAGTATAAGAAATAGTTGCTGCCGGTAATGTTGTTATCGTTATTGAAGCCTGTGTTTGAAACTGCGGGCAACCGCCTGCTGCTGCAATAGTATATGTGACTGTATAAGTTCCTCCCGTGCTGGTTCCTGTATTCACAGCTCCAGTAGATGCATTCAATGATAAACCCACAGGAGTTGCTGCATAGGTTCCGCCTGCTGTTCCTGTTCTGTTAACAGAGATAGATCCTGAATTAGAACAATAAGGAGATGCATCATAGCTGATAGTTGCCGATGGAGGTAAGGTAATAGTAACCGGTGACGTAGCTTCCACCAAAGGACAACCACCTGCTGCTGCAAATGAATTTTTAACGGTATAAATACCCGCTGTACTTGCTGCTAAATTTATCTGGCCCGTGCTTGCATTTATTGATAAGCCTGCAGGTGTAGCCGTAAATGTTCCGGCAGTTCCGCCACCACTGAATGTTGGAGAAGGATTTGCTGCATTCTGACAATAAGGAGTTCCTGTATAACTAAATGTTGCTATCGGTAAAGCAGTAATCGTAACTGGTGAGGTTGCTTCCACGGGAGAGCAACCTGTACTTGTAACTGTATTTTTGACTGTATAAGTACCCGGTGTACTTGCTGTCAGGTTTATCTGGCCTGTACTTGCATTTACAAACACCAAACCTGCGGGTGTAGCAGTAAATGCCCCGGCTACTCCTCCCCCACTGAAAGTTGGTGATGGGTTTGCTGCGTTTTTACAATAAGGTGTACCTGAAAAACTAAATGTAGCAATGGGTGAGGCAGTAATGGTCACAGTAATTATATTCGATGGACCTATTGTACAACCATTCGATCCAACAGTTTGGTTGCATCTTATTTGATCTCCATTTAATAAAGTGGATGTTGTATAAGTAGCGGATGTTTCTCCACTAATTGCGAATCCATTTTTTAACCATTGATATTGATAAGTGCAACCGCCTCCAGTATTAACTGCTGTAAAAATTACAGAGGTCCCAGAACAAATTGATAAAGCTGATTGAGGGCTTCCTGTGCCTGATGGGTTTGAAGAAATTGTTATTGTTGAAGCATCAGTAAAATATGCATAAGCAGTATCGTGAGATAATTGTCCCACAGCTCTTAATCTTAATGAATCACCGGGGCAATCACAAACTGTCCATGTAGTTACAAAATGTCCATCATTATCTGTTCTAACGGTCCATGGAAAATATGATGAGTCAGCAGAAACCGTATTACAAGGCTGTGTAAGATTTTTTACTTTTAAAACAACATCTTCATTTGGTGCAAAACCATCACCTGTAAATGTAGCTGTTGATAACGGCGCATAATCCGGCGCATCTGATGTTACCGTTGCTTCAAACGAATTATCCACTTCAAAAGAAAGACCCGAAGTCACTCTTGATGAACTCACCGTTTTATTTTGTTTTTTTATTTTCGGAGCGATCTTCTTTTGTTCCGTTGTAATTTTTTCACCGATCGCCTTTTCCGGAGCGATGAAATTTTTTATTTGAGGAACTGTGGTTGCTAAGATCACGGTGCAAGCGGAAACAAAACCCAATAGAAATAGTTTTGTTTTCAGAATAGGTAGCAATGTTTTCATTTCGGCAGTTTGTTTATGATAGTAAAGATTGGTATCTAACCCAGGATACAGGTGGAATACAGATGGTTTATCGCAGAAAAGGATTTGCTGTAATTAATTTTTTAATTACGCTTAGTGAAAACAACGATGGTTTTTAAATGGATTGAGGACGGAATTCGAGGGGTATTAGATAGAGGTTATGGTTAAACGAACGGCTAAAGTAATTTTCTTTTATCATATCTCCAATGACAGAAGTAGATTTACTAATCAACATCTGCACTATAAAAAAGGCGGTTACAACATTCATTTCAAGTTGCCTGTTACCTTTATCAAAAGATAGTTCCACCAATTAATGAAAACGATATTTTGGTATTTGCGATCAATATGCTCTGTTGCAATAGGTTTAGTAGTCCCGTTCTTTTTTTCAAAAAGTAGTTTTCCTATTGTATGACTGAAAACTCCCTATTAGTTTTACGCCTTCGTATATCCTTTGTACGACCACCCGATCCCGTAAAAAACCACCGAACCCGTAATCAATTTTTGACCCATAAATAATCTGTACAATGAAAACTACTATTAAGCAGCTTGCTTCTGCTTCTCTTCTTATCATCGTTATCGTTTTTAGTTCATTCGCACCTGCAAAAAGGAATTCTGTTGCCAATGGCAGTGGGGTGGCCGACGGCATTAACTTTAGCTTCAACGCTGTTGAACAAAAAGATGGCGTTGTTGTAGGTACCATTCAGTATGGTAACGAGATCTATTCAGTTAACGGTGCCTACTGGTCTGGCAGTTCTGCTATTCTGTTCACTGATGATGGACATGCATTCCTGGTTCGTGATAATGGTAATGGAAAAGGATCCGTTACCGATTGGATCACCGACCCTATCTCTGCTCAAAAAAGCCCGTATATCAGCGCTTCTGATTTCTATGGAAAGCATTTCGTCAGCAGCGGTAACATACAGGTAAAAGAATAAATCTATTAAATTGACTGATAAGAAAAGTACCGGTGATCCCGGTACTTTATTTTTTTAACCACAGAGGCAAGGAGTTCACAGAGAACCACGGAGACGATCCCCGTGTAACTTAGTGTCCTTGTGTCTCCGTGGTTTAATTTTAATTTCAAATACTATAGCTATCGAATGAGACACTACAAAAAATAATTAGTATCTATGTTTTGCAATTATGAGCAAACAAAAGCAAGGATCCAGCACTCAAAAAAAAACGGAACGGGCAAGCGTCAGTATATCTTCCTCTTCATCCGGCATCAACAGTATGATGAACTGGCTGCTGGTGCTGATCCTGGTCCTTCCTTTTTTATATTCGGAAATTCCACTTGATACAGTTGTTTCCGTTCGCTATATTTTCCTCTGTAGCTTTATGCTGCTTTTTGTTTTATACTTTTTTGGCTGGAAAAAAAGAATGGTCACTGCTCCTCCCCGCCTGATCAAAATTGTTTTTATTACAGGGGTGGTCTTTGCAGCATGGAGTTTGTTGAGTTTAACAGGCGCCATTAATTATCGCGAAGGATATTGGGAGATCGGCCGGCACCTGCTTCATCTTGTTTTACTTTTTATAATAATGACCGCGATAGCACGGGAGTCAGCACAGTTGCTGAAAATTTGTTGCGTCATAACTATCCTTTCTTTGCTTCACGGTCTTGTGGGCATTTTGCAATTCTATGAAATTGCTTTTACCAGTCTCCCGGGTAATTATAAACCGTATGGTTTTATGACCAACCGTAATCTTTTTGGTTCTGCACTCGCATTTCTTCTGCCATTTGTTATCTATACTTTTTATGCTGGAAAAAGTTCATGGAAGATCACAGCAGGATTTGCACTCACTGTGATCACTGTATCGCTTTTACTTTCTCAAACGCGGTCAGCATGGTTATCTGGCGTAGCCGTTTTTATCGTCTCCTTGTTGCTGGTTTTGATCTTTGTGCCTTCACAAAGAAAAAGATGGATGCTCTCATCATTAGCAGCTATCGCTGTTGCTGTTGTTGTTATAAGTTTATTGGTATTCTCCGATAAAGAAAGTGAACTGGCTAAGTCTGTAACGGAAAGGGCAGCAAGCCTTACGGTAAATACAACTCCGCAAACTGCTGCCGATATAAATGTTTCAGAAAGATTAAAGATGTGGAAGAAAACATTGTCAATGATAAAAGATCATCCGTTGATAGGGGTTGGTTCCGGCAACTGGAAAGTAGTGATCCCTTCTTATGGACTTGCCAATACTGTTTTCGCCAAAGGATATTTTGCACCGGACAGAGTGCATAATACCTACCTGCAAATAACTTCGGAAACAGGTGTGCCCGGCGCTATCTTTTATTTTGGCATGTGGGTGATCATTGCGGTGACCGGATTTAAAGTTATCCGCAAAACAACCAGTACTGATAAAAAGATCCTGGTTATACTTATGCTGGCAGGGTTAAGCGCAGTGGCCATTGATAGTCTTTTCAGTTTCGCAGTTGAACGAATTGAACATTCTATTTATATGCTGCTGATGGCTGGCATCATACTGGGCCTTTATGCACAGGAAGCAGGAACGGCCAATTTAAAAATGCAGCCAGTAAAAAAGATCATACTCTTACCTGTGGTACTTTTAATACTCTTTAATCTTTTGCTGGGGAAAAAGAAATTTGATTTTGAAAAACATTTAAAGCTTGCGATCTATAATAATGAGCAAAAACGTTTTTCGGAAACGATCAATGAAGCAAACAGCGCAAAGAATAATTTTTTTACAGTTGACATAACTGCCAACCCGGTTGAGTTGAACAGCGGCGTAGCTTATAAAGAAATGAAGAACTATGATGCGGCGCTGAAAGAACTAAATACAGCATTAGCATACAGTCCTTACAATAACCGGACATATAATAATCTTGGTGCTGTTTATTTCGATCTTAAACAATACCCGAATGCGATTGATAGTTATAAAAAATCACTTCAATATGTGCCGGAGTTTGAAACCGTTTTGAAGAATCTCGCAATGACCTATTACTTCGCCGGCGATTATGCAGCTTGCATTGAAACAATGGGAAAATTTAAAACCGAAGGTGATCCGATGATGACCAATGTGCTGAATGATGCAAAAAATAAACTCGCCGCAAAAAATCAATGATCTATTTTTTAAAAAGCAAGGGAGCTGATCGTTGCGATCAACCCCCTTTGCTCATTTTCAGGACGGATGGCTTTATTTCTGATTATTGATCCTCGCTATATCTATTGGTTTACCTGTAATATTTTTCCAGTCATTTTTTTATCTCCGATCCTTAACACATAAACCAGGTTGCCCACTTGTTTGTTTGGCAAGCTGAGTTCAAATATTTGAGTACCTGCAGTGATATATCCCTGGTATACTGTTTTCACTTTTTGTCCCAGCATATTATAGATCTCTAAATTTCCATTGCCAGCCACAGTAGATGTAACCATAAACTTTACCCTGTCGCTAAAAGGATTTGGATATGCCTTTACTGTTGTGCCCGATACTGGCGATTCGATCTGTTGAGGAGTTGAGATCCTTGCACCCGGAGGTGCTGGACAAGATTGAACAAGATCAGCGCAATTAACAGTAGCTGAACAACCGTCACCATTTATAACTGTGATACTCGTTACAGATCCGGAGGCAAGGTTACTAAACACATTACTTGCTTGCGGACTACCGCTGTTAAGTTTATAAGTGAAATTGCTTCCTCCTGTTGCATTTACTGTAACACTACCAAATTGGGTACACAGGTCAGGTTGAACCAGGCATACTGTAAACGATGGATTTGTCAATGGCTGATTTACTATTTTGCTGACAGAACCAGAGGTGCATCCATTCTTTGTTGCAGTAAGTCCATAGGTCCCTGGTGAAAGGTTTGAAAAAATACCAGTGGTATTAAATTGAGTGGTAGTAGCTGGGCTTGGACCCGTCAACGTATAAGTTATTGTTGCATCCGGGCTACTTACTGTAATAGATCCTGTTGCAGTTGAACATGTGGGTTGAGTTACTGTAGCAGAAGGAACAGAAGGTGTTTGTGGCTGGGCACCCATTGTTCCGGAAGCTGCGCCGGCAGAAACACACTGGCCATTCTTATTTCTAACAGTAATACTATAACCTGCACCCGCAGCCACTGTAAATTCAACTCCATCTTGCCAGGCTTCTGCATTATTTCTATACTCATAATCCACGCCTCCGCCATCAAGAGGGGAAGTAACTGTTACTGTACCATTAGCATTTGTGCAGGTAGATTGTATCACATTGACTTGTGGGTTGGCCGGTGTTAATTTAACTGTGACCGTTACAGCCTTAGTATCCGAACATGCAGGTGTTGTATTCGTTGTCGCTGTGATATAAAAAGTTCCATCACTCACAGCTGCTGCATTTGCAACTGGACCACTGCCATCAGATGCAGTCGAAAAACTCCAGTTGATCGTTCCTGGCAAGGTGCTTCCCGCAACTATACTGGCAGCGTTTAAATTTACAGTAGCCGGTGTACACACCGCTAACGGATTTGTTATCGCCAGGTTAGGCTTCTGATTAACGGTTAGGGTTACAGTTGACACTGAAAAGACAGTCGCATCAGCATTACTTGTAATTTTTGCATATACATTTTTACTAGATGAACTATAACTTCCAGGAGTTGCTATAGAACCTGTGGGGGCATTGGGAGCAGTATAATTTTCCCACCAGGTAATTGTTACATTACTCGAACTTGTAACAGTAAGACTTGTCAAATTAAAAGTAGCAGTAGTACCGCCTGGCTGATCTGAACATTTAGCATCAGAATTATCGAGAGGTTGTGGAGTTTCAATAGCTACAAAACTGCCAGGAGGAAGAGAATAACATTTTGATGGTGTTGCAGGACACTGAAAACTGTTGCTTGTACAAAAGTTAGTATTGCCGGTTCCCCATCCAATAAAAATATCTGTTAATACAATCGCTGTGTTGCATGTCCAGGTAAAGGGGCTTGAAAAAGTAACTCTATTAAGTGGTTGATTTAATTCCAATCCAAAACATTGCTTTACGGGAGATCCTGTTACTTCGGTGCCAATGGTTGAAGGAGGAGTAAAGTTTTTAATTCTCGTAAAGATCGTGACCCCTACCCGTGGCGTATTTGTTGTTAATTCCAAAGTAAGATAAACTTGAGCAGTACCCGATCCCGGGCACACAAAACCATCACTTAATCTTACGCCAGCCGCATTTGATAAGTATGCGTTTTGAATTTGAACGTCGTTTGAGGTACATCCCTGTATACAATCTAACGGTGAATTAGGAGGCGGAGGAGCCGGCTTATTTGTTTTTTGTGCAAAACTTGCTGTATTCAACAACAAGCCTATCATCAGATAAAACACAACTGCAAAAAATGAGGATGATTTTAAATTTGGCTTTTTCTTTTTCATAATAGTTCGTTTTAAAATAGAGAATAATGTTTAAGAATGGTTATGGGAAGTGGTAGTGAAAATTCAAACGAAAAAGCAGGAGCACGGGCACGATAAAGAATATCATATCTCGTTTTAACGGGATAAATAAGTTTGATCAAATACAATAGCAGAACAGGCGTCCAGAAAAACCTTTTTCGCATAAACAATCGTTTACTAATACCAGATCAGCGCCTTTTCAAAATGTGGAGGTTATTCAGGAATATCAGGTTCGTTTCCCTGTGTAATGCCAGGAAAAAATAATCAATGGGAGGATGTAGATAATCAAGGGGTGAAAAGAAAGTGGAAGAACGAAGCTAATGTTTCAGAAGTATCAATTTTCACAATAAAACCATTCGTACAACTATTCAAGTTAGTATTGTTTTTGGATAAATAAAAAATAACTTTCATCCAATCAGATGTTTTAATAAAAATAGAACTACTTATTGTCTTTGCTGATGATCGGAAGAGGTCTAGAATTTCCTGTTAATGAATGCTGGTCTTATTAAATAAGGCTGGCGTGAAAGAATTTCACTTTGTATCAATTCTATGGTTCGTTTGCAAATTTTATATTCACCCATATATGTTTCACCATAGATCATTATCTGTGTAAGACGATTAGTATGCATGACGAGCAAATCTATCAGCTCCGCGTAATCAAGTTTTCGATGTAGGTACATTTATACAAATTCTCTTCACTAAAAAATTACAAACACCATGCAAAGCTTTTAATTTTTTATAAAAATTTTAAAAAATGATCATTGCAAAACAGCGACAATTTGATTTACGAGAATTTTTTTCTACAAAGAAATAATACAAAGTAAATTATCGGGTAGCAATAACCCGGCATGTTATTTTCAATGTTGTAAAAAGTCGAGGAAGCTCTTTTTTCGGAATTAAAGGATGAGGATTATCTTAATAATACTGACGTGCCCGCACTTCTATAGATAGTTCCATTTACTCCTTCGGTTTCAATGGTCCATGTATATACCTCCATCATTTGCGGTTTACCATTATATATTCCGTTCCATCCCCGTCCGATAACATTCGTTTCAAAAACTTTAATACCCCACCGGTTGTAAACGCGGAAATATTTTATTCGGGTGATATTAACTAGAAATGGGAATAAATAATCATTATGACCATCGTTGTTGGGCGACCATGCTTTCGGCACAAAGGCTGCAGGTCCATTAATAACGGGTCCGTCCATTCTCACAAGCAAGGTATCAACTGTAACACAACCAGCAGGTGAGGTGATCGTAATAAGATATTCAAGACCTGTATTATTGGTAAATACTGGCTCTCTTGTATTGGGGAAATTAAGACCTGTCGGCGGTGACCATGTATACGAATAAGTTGCGCCCTGGTTTCTTGCAGTTAACCGCAATGGTGAATTGATCATGGCTGTAACGGCAGGATAACGAATGCCATTTATTTTTTGTTCAATTGATACAACAACAGGCTTGATCGTAAAACAACCGCCGGCTGACTGTGCCTTTATATAATATGTTCCTGACACAGCAACCGCCCCTGGGTTGGCAAACGGAATTGTAGCATTGGCATCAAGCCAGTATGTAAACGTTAGTCCGGCACCGCTGCCTGTAGTTACAGGAGATGCGGTAAGATCTATAGATACAGGTGCGCAAACTAACAATGGGTTGGTGATCATTAAAACAGGTGTGGCATCAGCAATAGTTATTGACTGGCTTTGAACAGGTGTTACGGGACTGGCACAAGGATCGTTACTGGTCATCATTACTGACACAATATTACCATTGGCAAGAGTTGATGTGATAAAAGTTGAAGCCGTTTGTCCCCCCACATTCACTCCATTGATCATCCATTGATAAGTTGGAGTTGATCCACCATTGGTTGGTGTAGCAGTAAATGTAATGGAGCCGCCGTTGCATATAGAAGTGCTAGTTGATGTAATGGTTACGGATGGAGTAACAGATGTTGTAGTGATAGTAATTGGATTGCTGGTGGCCGTGGTTGGATTAGCACAAGGATCATTGCTTGTCATCATTACTGATACAATATTACCATTGGCAAGAGTTGATGTGATAAACGTTGAGGTTGTTTGCCCCGCCACATTCACTCCATTGATCATCCATTGATAAGTTGGATTTGATCCACCATTGGTTGGTGTGGCAGTAAATGTAACAGAGCCGCCACTACATATCGAAGTGCTGCTTGATGTAATAGTTACCGATGGAGTAACAGATGTTGTGGTTATAGTAATTGGATTACTTGTAGCTGTAATTGGATTAGCACAAGGATCATTGCTTGCCATCATTACTGACACAATATTTCCATTGGCAAGAGTTGATGTGATAAACGTTGGAGCTGTTTGTCCCGCCACATTTACTCCATTGAGCATCCATTGATAAGTTGGATTTGATCCACCATTGGTTGGCGTCGCAGTAAATGTAACAGAGCCACCACTACATATTGAAGTAGTGCTTGATGTTATGGTTACCGATGGAGTAACAGATGTTGTAGTTATTGTAATTGGATTACTTGTAGCTGTAATTGGATTAGCACAAGGATCATTGCTTGTCATCATTACTGATACAATATTACCATTGGCAAGAGTTGATGTAGTAAAAGTTGAAGCTGTTTGCCCCGCCACATTCACTCCATTGACCATCCATTGATAAGTTGGAGTTGATCCACCATTAGTTGGTGTGACAGTAAATGTAACAGAGCCGCCACTACATATCGAAGTGCTGCTTGATATAATAGTTACTGATGGAGTAACAGATGTTGTAGTTATTGTAATTGGATTACTTGTAGCTGTAATTGGGTTAGCACAAGGATCGTTGCTTACCATCATCACTGATACCTCATTACCATTGGCAAGAGTTGATGTAATAAAAGTTGGAGCCGTTTGTCCCGCCACATTCACTCCATTGATCATCCATTGATAAGTTGGAGTTGATCCACCATTAGTTGGTGTGGCAGTAAATGTAACAGAGCCGCCACTACATATTGAAGTGGTGTTTGATGTTATCGTTACCGATGGAGTAACAGATGTCGCTGTGATCGTTACTGGATTACTGATCGATGGGGTTGGATTAGCACATGGATCATTGCTTGTCATCATTACTGATACAATATTACCATTGGCAAGAGTTGATGTGATAAACGTTGAGGTTGTTTGCCCTGCCACATTCAATCCATTAATCATCCATTGATAAGTTGGATTTGATCCACCATTAGTTGGTGTGGCAGTAAACGTAACAGAGCTGCCGCTGCATATTGAACTGCTGCTTGATGTAATAGTTACCGATGGAGTAACAGATGTTGTCGTGATAGTAATTGGATTACTGGTCGATGGAGTTGGGTTAGCACAAGGATCGTTACTGGTCATCATCACTGATACAATATTTCCATTGCCAAGAGTTGAGGTAATAAAAGTTGGAGCCGTTTGTCCTGCCACATTCATTCCATTAATCATCCATTGATAAGTTGAATTTGATCCACCATTGGTTGGCGTAGCAGTAAATGTAACAGAGCCGCCACTACATATTGAAGTGGTGTTTGATGTTATGGTTACTGATGGAGTAACAGATGTTGTGGTGATCGTGATTGGATTGCTGGTGGCCGTGATTGGGTTAGCACAAGGATCATTACTGGACATCATCACTGACACAATATTTCCATTGGCAAGAGTTGATGTAATAAACGTTGAGGTTGTTTGCCCCGTCACATTCACTCCATTGATCATCCATTGATAAGTTGGATTTGATCCACCATTGATTGGCGTAGCAGTAAATGTAATGGAGCCGCCGTTGCATATCGATGTGCTGCTTGATATAATAGTTACTGATGAAGTAACAGATGTTGTGGTGATCGTGATTGGATTGCTGGTGGCCGTGATTGGGTTAGCACAAGGATCGTTGCTTACCATCATCACCGATACCGCATTACCATTGGCAAGAGTTGATGTAATAAAAGTTGGAGCCGTTTGTCCCGTCACATTCACTCCACTGATCATCCATTGATAAGTTGGAGTTGATCCACCATTGGTTGGTGTGGCAGTAAATGTAACAGAGCCGCCACTGCATATCGAAGTGCTGCTTGATGTAATAGTTACTGATGGAGTAACAGATGTTGTGGTGATCGTGATTGTATTGCTGGTGGCCGTGGTTGGGCTAGCACAAGCATCGTTACTGGTCATCATCACTGACACAATATTTCCATTGGCTAGAGTTGATGTGATAAACGTTGAGGTTGTTTGTCCTGCCACATTCACTCCATTGATCATCCATTGATAAGTTGGATTTGATCCACCATTAGTTGGAGTAGCAGTAAATGTAACAGAACCGCCGCTGCATATTGAAGTAGTGCTTGATGTAATGGTTACGGATGGCGTAACAGATGTTGTTGTGATCGCTACTGGATTGCTTGTAGCTGTAGTTGGATTAGCACAAGGATCGTTACTGGTCATCATCACTGTCACAATATTTCCATTGGAAAGAGTTGATGTGGTAAACGTTGAGGTTGTTTGTCCCGTCACATTCACTCCATTGATCATCCATTGATAAGTTGGATTTGATCCACCATTAGTTGGTGTGGCAGTAAATGTAACAGAGCCGCCACTACATATCGAAGTGCTGCTTGATATAATAGTTACTGATGGAGTAACAGATGTTGTGGTGATCGTGATTGGATTGCTGGTGGCCGTGATTGGGTTAGCACAAGGATCATTGCTTACCATCATCACTGATACCGCATTACCATTGGCAAGAGTTGATGTAATAAAAGTTGGAGCCGTTTGTCCCGCCACATTCACTCCATTGATCATCCATTGATAAGTTGGATTTGATCCACCATTGGTTGGTGTGGCAGTAAATGTAACAGAGCCGCCACTACATATCGAAGTGCTGCTTGATGTAATAGTTACAGATGGAGTAACAGATGTTGTGGTTATAGTAATTGGATTACTGGTAGCTGTAATTGGATTTGCACACGGATCATTACTTGTCATCATTACTGACACAATATTTCCATTGGCAAGTGTTGATGTAGTAAAACTTGAAGCCGTTTGTCCCGCCACATTCACTCCATTGATCATCCATTGATAAATTGGATTTGATCCACCATTGGTTGGTGTGGCAGTAAATGTAACAGAACCGCCACTACATATCGAAGTGCTGCTTGATGTTATGGTTACTGATGGAGTAACAGATGTTGTGGTAACAGTTACTGGAGTTCTTCCGCTTTCACATCCACTTACTGTCTGACTTACATAATATGTTCCTGATACCAGTGCTGCTGTTCCCGGAAGTGGTAAACCTCCTGTTGATGGATTGTACCATTGTAAACTAGTTCCTGTTGCTGTAAGATTAGCAACTGTTGGATTAGTATTACTGCAAAATGTTTGTGGACTCGTTGCGGTTGGTAATGCAGTGGTAGTTATTATTACTGTTACAGGAGTTCTTCCACTCTCACATCCACTTACTGTCTGACTTACATAATATGTTCCTGGTACCAGTGTTGTTGTTCCCGGAAGTGGTGAACCTCCGGTTGATACATTGTACCATTGTAAATTAGTTCCTGTTGCTGTAAGGTTAGCAACCGTTGGATTAGTATTACTGCAAAATGTTTGTGGACTTGTTGCGGTCGGTAACGCAGTGGTAGTTATTGTTACTGTTACTGGAGTTCTTCCACTCTCACATCCACTTACTGTCTGACTTACATAATATGTTCCTGGTACCAGTGCTGTTGTTCCCGGAAGTGGTGAACCTCCTGTTAATACATTGTACCATTGTAAATTAGTTCCTGTTGCTGTAAGGTTAGCAACCGTTGGATTAGTATTACTGCAAAATGTTTGCGGGCTTGATGCTATTGGTGCTGCACTTGTATTGACCGTTACATCAATTTGTGTTCTGGGACTTTCACAACCTCCCACAGTTTGAGATACATAATAGCTTGTTGTACCTGCAACAGCGGTAGATGGCGTTGGCGAAGCAGAGGATCCTGGACCTCCTGCCGCTGCTGTATACCAAAGCAAATTGCTTCCGGCAGCAGTTAATGGAGATGCAACTTGACCAACACAATAAACAACTGGTGTGCTAACTGTTGGAGGTGCTGTAGCAACAACATTTATGGCCTGAGCAAAATTAGCAACACATCCTAAAGCATCAGTGACTTGCAAGGTGACCACAATATTTCCAAACGTACTATAGGTATGCGAAGGGTTTTGTAACGTAGACGTCGTACCATCTCCAAATTGCCAAAGAAAAGTTGAATTGGTTGTGGGACAGGTTTTAGTGAAATTGTAAGTTCCACAAGTACCAACTGAATAGGTAAAATTAGCTCGTGGACCAAGCAGTGCGGTGCCCCCGCTACATGCGCCACCAAATGTCAATGTAAACCCACTATTGGATATTGTAAAGTTATCGACCAGCAGTGCATACGTGTTCCCTGCAGTAACTGTAATTGGAGTATTATTCCCAACTGTAGTGTTGCCCCATGACGCATAACTTCCTCCGCATCCGGGACCTGATTTATTTGAACCTGGTTCAGAAGTAATACAGCTGCTTAATCCCGTTGAACCGCCACAGCCGCTCCAATTGCAGGCGATAGCATTGCCTTTGGTTGTACAGTTATTCGGATCCCCTGTAATATTCCAAAGTGCCCAATCATAATCATCGTTTGAATTAATGGGATTAATATTAAACTCTAATGTTCCGGTACATCCCACCGTAAACTTGAACCATTTTGATTGTCTTTCTCCATTAACAAGCCAGCAAGAATTTGCCTGGTTAACCTCCTGCATACCAAAACCAGCATTCGATGTTGGCTGCGAAAAGCTGTTACTATTACATAAAATAGCAGCATTGCTACAGTCCTGACCGGCAAGAGGAGGGGGTGTTGTATTCGTAACGCAAACCTGGAACGGACCAGGCGTTCCCGTATTAGTATTTGAAATAGTAAAGTAGTAAACAGTCCCAATTTGTATCCCGTTGAATACTGCATTTAAAGATGGGGGGCCACATTGGCTGCCAATGATTGCAAATCCGCCAGCGCAAGTTCCTGAAGCCAAAACCAACTCAACATCTCCTGACCAGGGAGCTGTTGTTGTAATCGTGAATTGTGCTTGCGAACCGGTTGCAGTGAAACTATACCACACGTCAGGATGTTGTCCACCACCTTGGCATCCAACAGAACCGGTCCAGTTATCCACCATACCAACTGTAGTTCCCGAATTGCATGAACCGTTTGGAAGTATAACAGTTGCATCGGTGCATATATCATTTGGGGGTGGCGTACAGCCTACAATCACAGAGCACAAAACAATTAATATTACAAACAATCCTTTCAAGTATATCCGTTTGCATTTAAGTAATCACCAAATAAATTCAGAGGAAGTTCACAGGTGAGGAATTGGTTTGTCATTTACTCCGGAATGAAGCTGTTATTTTTATATGGTTAATCAATAAATGCGGGTAAGGAATTTAAGCATCCATAAGCGGTGTAGGACTGACAAGCCCGAATTTACAGAGATTCTCATGCTAAAGGAAATGTTTTGAAGAAGAATGATCATCAATAAACAATTTTACTTTTATTTTTTTTAGTTGCAATAGCTAGAGAATAATTTTTTAAATTGACATTCTCCATGACCCTGTACCGGACAAACGGATATAAAGTGATAGTTGAATGGCTCTCTTCAAAAGGTCGTCAGCCTTTTCTTTTCCAGGAAAAAACATGGGAGCACATCATCAATGGCGAAAGTGGTTTGGTAAATGCGCCGACCGGTTGTGGTAAAACCTACTCTGTTTTTCTGGGGGCTATCATTGATTTTATCAATCATTATCCCAATGATTATAAAAAAATAAAGAACAGCGGACTTCAGCTATTGTGGATCACACCTCTTCGTGCTTTAGCAACTGATATTGGTCGTGCAATGGAAGAAGTGATCGCTGAGCTTGGCATGAATTGGAAAATAGGAATTCGTAATGGCGATACTTCAACTACAGAAAGAGCAAAACAAAAGAAACAAATGCCGGAAGTTCTGATCATTACACCGGAAAGCCTTCATTTATTAATTGGTCAAAAAGGTTATGCTGAAATTTTTTCTTCTTTAAAAATTATTGCAGTAGATGAATGGCATGAGCTACTTGGTAGTAAAAGAGGTGTACAGGTGGAGCTGGCAGTTTCAAGAATAGTTGGAAGTCGACAGTCCACCGTTAATAGTCCACAGTTAAAGTCACTCACTACTTATCACTCACCGCTCACAATTTGGGGTATCAGCGCAACGATCGGGAATCTTGATGAGGCAAGTGAAGTGTTGCTATCGCCTTTAAAGAAAAAAGGAATGATGGTGAAGGCTGAAATGAAAAAGCAGATAGAAGTTGAATCTATTTTTCCTGATGAAATTGAAAAATATCCCTGGGCCGGTCATCTTGGAATCAAGCTCGTTCATAAGATCCTTCCGATCATTCATGAAAGTACGACCACACTTATTTTTATAAATACCCGCGGTATGAGTGAAATATGGTACCAGCAGATCTTAAACGCATCTCCTGATCTTGCCGGAGCCATAGCGTTGCATCATGGCAGCGTTGAAAGAGAATTGCGTGAATGGGTGGAAGAAAATTTACACACAGGAAAATTAAAAGCAGTTGTATGCACGGCTTCACTTGATCTTGGTGTTGACTTTCGACCCGTTGAAACAGTGATACAGGTTGGCTCACCAAAAGGTGTTGCCCGTTTTTTACAACGTGCCGGTCGCAGCGGTCATCAGCCTGATGCTATTAGTAAAATTTATTTTTTACCAACGCATTCTCTTGAACTCATAGAAGCTGCTGCTTTAAAATCTGCGATCAAAGAAGAATTAATTGAAAGCCGTGTACCGATGTTGTTATGTTATGATGTATTGATGCAATGGCTTTGCACACTGGCGATCTCGGATGGTTTTGTCGCGGATGAAATTTTTGAAGAAATAAGATCGACGTATTGTTATCGTGAAATAACAGCAGATGAATGGCAACAGATATTACACAACCTCACTTCCGGTGGCAATGCGTTGCAACAATATGATGAATATAAAAAAGTAGAAATAATTGATAATGTGTACAGGGTTACTTCAAGAAAGATCGCTATGCGTCATCGCCTGCATATTGGTACCATTGTTAGCGAACCGATGATGAAAGTCCAGTTATTACATGGCGGTTTTATTGGCGTCATCGAAGAATGGTTCATTAGCCGGCTGACTCCCGGTGAAGTATTTTCCTTAGCCGGAAGAAAACTGGAATATGTTTCTTCAAAAGACATGACGGCTTATGTTCGTAAATCAAGTGCAAAAAAATCCATCGTTCCCAGCTGGCAAGGTGGCCGCATGCCATTGAGTGCAAATTTGGGAAAGAAGCTGAGGGAGACTTTGAATGGAGTGAGTGGTCAGTGGTCAGTGATGAATGATGAATCTGAAACTCACAACTCACAATTCACAGCTGCCAGCAAAGTTGAGGAGTTAACAATTTTGCAACCGCTTTTTGAATTACAACAAGAGCTTTCTCATTTACCAAAAGCAAATGAATTACTGATAGAACAAATTGAAACAGATGAAGGACATCATTTGTTTGTTTATCCTTTTGAAGGAAGATTGGTTCACGAAGCAATGGCGGCTATTCTCGCTTATCGTATCAGCCGCATCACTCCTATTACTTTTTCATTTGCCATGAATGATTATGGTTTTGAATTGTTGAGTGATCAACCGATACCCCTGGATGATTCAAATGTGTATGAATTATTTTCTTCTGAAAATTTATTTGAAGACATTCAACACAGCGTGAACAGTACTGAAATGGCTAAAAGAAAATTCCGCGACATCGCTACCATCGGCGGTTTAATATTCCAGGGTATGCCAGGTGAAAGAAAAAAAGCCCGGCATCTGCAGGCTTCTGCCTCTTTACTATTCAATGTTTTTAATGAATATGAGCCGCATAATTTATTACTACGGCAAGCATACAATGAAGTTTTTGCGCAGCAAATGGAAGAAACAAGATTGCGTGATATGCTGAACCGCATTCAGCATTCAAAAATTATTCTCACTTTTCCTGAGCGATATACACCTTTCTGTTTCCCAATAAAAGTGGATAGCATGCGGGAAGATCTTTCTTCAGAAAAATTAGAAGACAGGGTAAGAAAGATGCAGGCAGAATTGATAAAATAACTTTACTCGTAATGGAATTTGCTATTACTCCCTATTTGATAAAGGGTTAATTTAGCTTTCTTCTTATGAATGCCCTTGTTGCCTATACCATTAATGAAAACGATTTTGTTTTAAGTCCCGATCGGGTAATGTATTGGGAAAAACAAAAGACGCTGATCATTGCTGATCTGCATATTGGCAAAACAGGTCATTTTAGAAAATCCGGAATACCAGTGCCGCAAAATGTTTTTAAGGAGGACCTTCAAAGACTATTTACCCAAATACTTTTTTTTAAAGCAGAGAAATTGATCATCGCCGGTGATCTTTCACATAGTAGATCAAACAAGGAAATGGATCTTTTTAAAAAATGGAGAAATGATCTTGATGCTTTGGAAATGATCCTTGTAAATGGTAATCATGATATACTGGAAGAAACATGGTATGATGAAATGAGAATTGAAACAAAAGATTGTCTTGATATTGGTGACTTCTCATTTTGCCATGATCCTGATGACGCATCCATAAAAGATCAAACACATTACACTTTCTGTGGTCATCTTCATCCCGGCATTAGCATTCGTGGTCGTGGAAGACAGTTTTTGCAATTCCCTTGCTTTTATTTTGGAAATAATATTGGGATTCTCCCTGCATTCAGTCGTTTCACTGGTTGTGTAAATGTAAATGCACAAAAAGGAGAAAACGTTTTTGCTATTGTTGAGAACGGGATCATGCAGGTGCAATGATCAATGCTTTTTTCTTAGCGAATTGAAATCAATAAAATAAATAAAGCGAAGTGTCAATTCATTGCCATGATTCAGGTCCATTGTCTGGCTAAGGTTATTCAAATATTTCTTGTACGTCATGCCGTCAACATATTCATCATTCCCAAGAAAATTCTTCCATCCTAATACAAGACGGCTACCAAGGCGAAAATCCCATGTAAAGAAGGCATCGAGATTAAAAAAGTTCACATTCTCATCCTGGTTGGGAATAAATGCACGGGGAATATCCTTTCCATTTTCATCTACGTTTGCGAATCGCTTATAAACTACTTTGCTCCAGTTATGTCTTATCCGCATTGTCAAATTCATTCGCGGTGTAAAATTGTAAACGCCTGAATAAATAGAAGTGATATCATTAAAGTCGACAAAACTTATTATTGGTTCTCCGTTTGATTCTCTGCCTGCAAAAACAATATAATCTGTTTCTGTTTCGCCGGCATTGCTTATTTCCATTGTTATTTTATTACTGAAGCGGTATCGAACGCCAAGCTGATACCTGTAGTAATCATGAACTTCAGGAATATGAAACACAGAACCAAGAAGACCATAACTCATAAAAAGTTTTTTCCGGCTATCTGTACTTCCCTGTATTTCAGCAAAACTAAATGGCGGTCGCTTTGCATAGCGGCCGGGAGTGTTCAAAACAAAATAATCATTTTCTCCAATGGGTAACGTACCAACCGAAAGACTGACATCCCAAAAATTTCGAAAAACCCAAAACGCCGACCCTGTTATTCGCAAATAATTATATGCATAAGGTTTGTAAAGCAATCCATAGCTTGATGTAAGCTTGTAATTATAAGTAAGAAAATTTCCTTTCGGAGTAAATTGATTGTAGCTGATCTGCCCGGTGTAAGAAACTTCATTTGCGGCGGGCAAGATCCCAAGATCATTCGGATCATATTTATCCGATTCAATAAGATTGGAAATATAATACTGCACCTTACCGCTTACTTTACCTACTCGCAGGCTTGTGCTGAAGCCATCATACCCTGCATCTCCAAAAATTTTACTGTACCGTGCAGCGCCACGAACATTAAATTTATTTTCCTTATCAAAAAAACTAAAATCAAAAGCAGAAACATTTGCATCCCGGTTAATGTATTCCCGTATTACACTCGTATTGGTAAATGTTACATAGGACCTGTTCTTTAATGCCTTGTCAACTACAATAATATTATAGTTAGCAAGCGCCTCGGTTACAATACTGGTGTCTTTACCGTCGGTCGTATTTCTAATAATTGCTTTTTCTTTTTGAGTAATTGCATTAAAAAAACCAAGTCCCCATTTATTTTTTGTACGGCCTGATAATTTGATCGCATTATATAAACTCGTCACCGCCGGGTTTTCAATGATCTCATAATCGGGATTGCTATAGGCAAAGTTTTGAACTGCATTGAATTTTTGCGGCATCTCTCCCACTCTTCTTGAATAAAATAATCCTGCTTTATTAAAAAGCTCCGTACCCTCTGTAAAGAAAGGCCGGTTCTCTGCAAACTTAATTTCGTACGGTGTAAGATTATTTACCACGTTATCAGAAACTACTTGTCCAAAATCAGGGATGATGGTTGCATCAAGTGTAAAGCTTTCGCTTATTCCGTATTTCACATCCATACCGCCGCTTTTTAACCATTCTGTTTTATTACCATTTGGTGTAGGTGAAATATTAACGCCACCAGATAAATAAGGAGAGAAACTTAATCGCAATGGAGGTTCAATATTTTTAATGCCAGTGAGATCACCAAACTGGTTTAGAAAACCATTGACATTAGGATCAAAAAAATTCCAGCAAGAACGTTCATTATTTTTTCTTGTAAACCGCATTAATTGGATACCCCAATCCTGCATATCTTTTTTTGAAAAACGCAAAGAGAAATATGGGATCCGAATTTCCACCGACCATCCATTATCAAGCATCTTTGTTTTACTTTCCCAAACAGCATCCCATGTTTTATCACCATACTCGCCAAATTCACCAGTGAAGCTCGGTGATAGCTTTGCATCTGTTTGCACATTTGCAGTAGTAACCAGGAACTGAAAACCGTTTTGATTATCATTATAGGTATCAAAAAAGATAGAAAAATAATCTACATCTGATTGTTGCTCTTCGTCCCTCGCAGTTAGTTGTTTTCTTATTGAAGCTGGATCATCATAAAGCATCGCTCCAATATATATAGACGAATTATCGTAAAGAATTCTTACCTCTGTTTTTACTGTTGCCAGTTCACCAGCTTTGGGAAAATTTTGAATAAAACCTGTAGCGACCGGAGCCTTTTGCCAAACTGTATCTTCAAGATTTCCATCAATTTTGGGAGAATGGTCTGTGTTAACCGCAGGCATATTCCTTATCTGGGTTTTTCCAAATAGAGACAATACCATCATGATGGGTACGAGAAATAGGCGTTTAATGGCCATGCAGTTAGTAAGTTAAATTCCTAACGCCAAATATAATCCAATAAATTTTGCCTTCATAAGTAATATTGCTACCCTCAAAACAAAAGCTAATTCATTGTAGATAAGCTAGTTCATCTTCTTTTTTAAAGTGCTTACCTGCTGATGTAAATTGGTAACAATATTGGCCAATTGATTTATATCCCATCGTTGTTGAGATACAGCACGGCTGATAACAACTGATGCCTGCCACAATTCCAATACATCTTCTGAGTTTATATGATAAGGTTGGTAAGAAGGATTATCGCTTAAAAGCGTAAGCTTGTTCTTGGCCTTATTGTTTTTATCAATTCTTTTATAAACGATGCCTTCGGACTTTGATACAACGATATAAGTGTAGTTATTTTTTACTTCATCAAGTGTCTCTACTTTTTCGCCAACAATTATTGATCCGCTTGGAGTTGGCAGCATTGAATCACCCATGATTTCAAATGCCCGGTAATTGCCACCTGATAACATCGGTAAAGTAAATGTGTTCAATTCATCAATATAATCCGGATCTGCATAACCATTTAAATAACCAGCTGCTGCTTTCATAGGTACAAAAGGTATATCAGGCCTTCCACCTGCAAGTTTCATGGCCCTTCTTTTTGCCAGGTAATTTCCTTTATTGTCACTAAGATCTTTTCTTAAAATATCATCCATCGAAAGTTTGAAAATATCGCAAACGATCTCCAGCACTTCAAAATTCGGCTTGGCTCTTTCTTCTTCATAAGCTCCCAGCAATGACCGCTTGATACGAAGTTTGTCAGCAAATTCCTGTTGTGTCCAGCCACGCAACTTGCGCAGGTATTTCAGATTTTGATTGGCAATATTCATAAGAAACTAATTGAGTTAGCTGCAAAATACTAATTTTTTTGGTTTTTCAAAAA
>Ga0193738_1000411_pt1 | contig 23308 bp, 9 predicted proteins | sample L2a1metaG_FD_144927 | JGI IMG/M metagenome (GOLD analysis project Ga0193738, IMG submission 144927) | Soil microbial communities from a riparian zone of the East river system, Colorado, United States - L2a1 | ecosystem: Environmental > Terrestrial > Soil > Riparian zone | place: USA: East River... | reverse complement strand
ACGAGCGGATGCCATTGTAAAGGCAATGCTGCAACACAGTCGAAGCAGCAGCGGAATTAAAGAACCAACTAACATTAATACGTTAGCTGCAGAGCATCTCAATCTCGCTTATCTTGGTCTACGCGCTAAAGACAAAACTTTTAACGTCACCTTGAAAACTGACTATGATGACGGATTAAAAACGGTAAACGTTGTGCCCGAGGATATCGGCCGTGTAATTCTTAACCTTCTTAACAACGCATTTTACGCGGTCCATGGAAAATCCACCGCTACGGCGGATAACAACTTCGAACCAATAGTTTCTGTAAGCACCAAAGACTTCGGGGATAAAGTATTAATTTCCATTGCAGACAATGGTAACGGAATACCGCAAAAGGTTATGGATAAAATCTTTCAGCCATTCTTCACCACCAAACCTACAGGCCAGGGAACCGGCCTCGGCTTGTCATTGAGCTATGATATCGTGAAGGCACATGGTGGCGAGTTGAAAGTAGAAACGAATGAAGGAGAAGGAAGTGAGTTTGTTATCCAATTGCCAATCAATTCCAATAAATGAAAGTCCTTCAGACTATCATTATTCTTTTGGCCCTTGTGAATGTTACTGTCGCACAGCAGGATGGTTACACCATGTATTCTTTACCCATAGATAGTCTCAAGAAAAGATTGGTCACCGCTAAGGAAGATACAACTAAAGTCAGATTGCTTTATGCATTAAGCAGCAAATATACCTGGTCTTATGCCGACACCAGCATTCTCTTTGCGCAGCAGGCAATGGATCTTGCACAACAATTGAATTATAAGAACGGAATCGAATATGGATATCATCAAATAAGCGGCGCCTTAACAACCTTAGGAAATTATCCGTTGGCTTTGGAGTATGCTTTCAAATCATTGTCTTTCGCCGAACAAAAAGGCAACATTCATGGAATCGCATTTTCTAACATGAATATAGGAATGTGCTATCGGGAACTAGGTGACTATAAAAATTCTCTAATCTATTATCGTAAAGCATTAGCTCTTTCCAAAGGTTTGGACCTTTATGATCTTGGTACGATATGGGGTACTATCGCGTCCGTTTACGAAAAGAACAACCAATATGACTCGGCGATACTATATGCCACCAAATCTTATAAAATTGATAACAAATGGAGCGGTCTCTTATTTGTACTAGGCAGTGCATATGCAAAGAAGAAAGAGTATGACTCGGCCATGTATTTTTACCGGCAAGGGCTTACGATTGCGGAACAGAATAATACACAAATAGACCTACTGGATATTTACAACGGAATGGCCGGCGTCCAAATAGAGAAATTCGCCATCGATTCAGCCATATGGTACTCTAAAAAAGCGTTGGCTGAACAAGTGGGAAAGACCTATCCATTGGGCCAGCTCAATGCAGCTTATACGCTGGCGAACATTTTTGACAAACAAAATAAATCCGACAGCACATTAAAATACTTGAAGATCGCTATTGCCTTAAAAGACAGTTTGTTTAACAGGGAAAAAACGATGGCTGTTCAAAACCTGGATTTCAAGGAAAAAGAAAAGCAAAAAGAAATTGAAGCTTCAAGACTGGAAAACCGCAACCGCATACGCACCAATGCCATGCTTGGCAGCTTATTCACGTTAGCGGTGATTGCATTTCTACTTTTCAGAAATAATCGAATGAAACAATTGGCCAAGCTAAAAATTGAGAAGTCATATGATCAATTAAAGGCGACCCAATCCCAGCTCATCCAATCCGAAAAGATGGCTTCATTGGGTGAACTCACCGCCGGCATTGCCCATGAAATTCAGAATCCCCTGAATTTCGTCAACAACTTCTCGGAGCTGAATACCGAATTGATTGAAGAGGCTCATCAGGAAATTGAAAAAGGAAATATTTCGGATGTGAAATCACTTCTTAAGAACATTAAGGACAACGAAGAAAAAATAAACCAACACGGAAAACGAGCGGATGGTATTGTAAAAGGAATGTTACAACACAGCCGTAGCAGCGGTGGGGCGAAGGAACGAACGGACATCAATGCCCTGGCAGATGAGTACTTGCGATTGGCCTTTCATGGATGGCGTGCAAAGGATAAGACGTTTAATGTGAATCTAACGACTGAATTCGATAACGCGATCATGCCCGTCGATGTCGTCCGTCACGATATTGGCCGGGTGATCCTCAATCTTATCAACAACGCGTTCTATGCCGTTACCGAGAGAAAAAAACAAAACGGCATTGGATACGAGCCAATGATTTCTGTAAGCACAAGGAAATCAGACGGGAGAGTGTTAATTTCTATAACAGACAATGGCAACGGTATTCCCGAAAAGGTACTCGACAAGATATTTCAACCATTCTTTACGACAAAACCCACCGGCCAGGGAACAGGTCTAGGGTTGTCGTTGAGTTATGATATTGTAAAGGCGCACGGTGGGGAATTAAAAGTGAAGACAATGGACGGTCAAGGTTCGGATTTCTCGATTCAACTTCCAGCATCCTAGAGAGGTTGACGAATGTTAGAGGCGTAGCCTCGCCCCATTTTGTAACGACGGATTTCAATCCGTCGATGACAAACAAAAGTAAGATCGAGAGCCGTAGGCTCGCTACATATAATTCATAGCTAATACGTATCATCAAATTATCTACAAACCGTTTTTGCTGTGAAATATTGAAATGAATTGTAAAGGCACATGACTGAGAATTAAAAGTTGAAACAAAGGACGGTGAAGGTTCGGTGTTTTCGATTCCACTTCCTGTATCTTATATAACAATCCGTTCTACATAATAAATCAGTGAAATCTAAATCAGTGAAATCTTTTAATCCGCATAAATCCGTGACGTCAAAGATGAAAAAAGGGTTAATCTTACTACTTTTATCCACTCTCGCATTGTTGGATGCAACGGGTCAGATACCTCCTCATGAGATCGCAAGAATAAAAAAGGAAATATCGGAGACTACATCAGACTCGGCGAAATTTCAACTCTTTCTTGAATTATCAAACGGATATCGGTTCTCTAATATCGATTCCGCCCTGCACTATGCAGAAAAAGGAATTGAATTGAGCCGCCGTATAGCCCAACCGCTCCTGGAAGGCGACGCAATTTCACAAAGAGGTTACATCTTCCTGGAAGCTGGCGAAATACCCAAAGCAATGCAGGATCAATTTTCAGCGCTTGCTATCGCAAGAAATAACGGAAGCCAATTGCTGGAAGCCTGGACTTTCAATCGGATTGGAAACACGTACATGGAACTTGGAGAGCTTCGGAAAGCCATAGAGTACTACAAATTATCCAAAAATTTGTTTGCTCAGTTCAAGAATACAGGATACGACTATAACGAAATGTCCAACCTCGGAAATGTTTATGAAATGATGGGCATCCTCGACTCTGCAAAATTCTACCAGCAACAAGTCCTTAACTATAGCCTTACCAACACGGACCGATATGCAATTACATATGGCGAGATGAGGGAACGACTGGGCAACGTAGAGAAACACGTTGGAAACTATGATAGTGCTATTGTTCATTACCGAATCGGTATCCGGGAATCGTTGATCGACTTTGACTATCGCAACCTTGCCGCTAACTATTTGCAGCTGGCACGCGTCTTCGACGTATTGCATCTTTATGACTCAGGTATCCATTATGCAAAACAAACCATACACTTCGCCGGAGTCATATCATGGAAGAAGGGCATCTATGAAGCGTCTGGTTTGTTAACCCGCATGTACAAACTAAAGGACCTGCCCGATAGCGCGTTAAAGTATGCGGAATTAAATGTCGCCATAAGAGACAGCTTGCTTGGACCAAGACAAATTCAACGGCTGCAGCTGGTAACTCTTAACGAACAGGAACGCCAACTTCAATTGGAGCAAGAGAAAGATGATCTGCAAAACAGGTATCGGATCATTGCGCTAACTGCTGTTATTGGACTCTTCTTGCTGCTGGCAATCGTATTATGGCGGAATAATGTCAGAAAACAAGCAACTAACCGGCGACTAAGCGAGCAGAAAGATCAAATAGCTGCTCATCGCAACAACCTTGAAAAAACATTAAATGAACTCAAGGCCACGCAGGCACAGTTGATTCAATCCGAGAAGATGGCTTCCCTAGGAGAACTCACTGCCGGCATTGCTCACGAGATCCAGAATCCTTTGAACTTTGTGAATAACTTTTCAGAAGTAAACAAAGAGTTGCTTTCGGAGATGAAGGAAGAAATCGAAAAAGGAAATCTCGAAGACGCAAAATCACTTGCGGCAAATATCATCGATAATCAGGACAAAATAAATCAACATGGCAAACGGGCGGACGCTATTGTTAAAGGCATGCTGCAACACAGCCGAAGCAGTAGTGGAATCAAAGAACCTACGAACATCAACGCATTAGCCGATGAATACTTAAAACTCGCCTATCATGGACTTCGGGCAAAAGAGAAAACTTTTAATGTCACGTTGAAAACTGATTTTGACGAAAGAATAGGCGCCGTAAACGTCATTCCTCAAGATATAGGCCGTGTTATTCTAAATCTTCTTAACAATGCATTTTATGCCGTGTCCGCCAAAGCTTCAGCGACGGCGGACGGTGAGTATGAGCCGACGGTTTCGGTGAGCACAAAGAAGGTCGGCGATAAAGTATTAATTTCAATAGCCGACAACGGCAGTGGAATCCCTGAAAGAGTCGTCAGCAAAATATTTCAACCCTTTTTTACAACCAAGCCAGCCGGCCAGGGAACGGGATTGGGTTTGTCGCTGAGTTACGATATCGTGAAAGCGCATCGAGGGGAGTTGAAGATGGAGAACAAAGAAGGTGAAGGTGTAGAGTTCATCATTGAATTATTCGTTTAATTATCGATATAATTATATTACGGTTTTTGTTTGAATAAAACATTGCGCCAATGAAAAGCCCTCTGCTGGTTTTGGCCTTTTGCCTTAGCTTCCATTTTTGCCTTGGACAACAGGTAAACATGGATTCCGTCCAATTATCTACCATAAATTTATTTCGTCTGGACTCGATGATCCACCTGCTGGAAACCGCAGCCGAAGATACGTCGAAGGCCAATTTGCTCGGTACACTGTCTTATCAATTTGCTTTTGTGCAAGCAGATAAGTCTGTGGTATATGCTCAGCAGGGCATCCAACTTTCACAAAAACTCGAATACAGGAAAGGCATTGCCAAATGCAGCCAATCTCTCGCCATGGGGCTGTGGGGGCAAGGCAATTACAGCAATGCCCTGCACACCGGAATCTCAGCGCTCCATCTGTATGAGGAGTTAAAAGTGCGCGAGGAAATAGCCTTTACACATTATGTTCTCGCTTGCGTCTATCGCGATTTTGGCGATTACAAAAGGGCCTTGGAAGAAGTTAGTAAGGGTTTCGCGATTTACAAGGTTCTCGGGGCGAACGACGTAATCGGTCATGGAATTACCGGTTCGATCTTTGACCTTCAAGGCCGATTGGATTCAGCATTCTATCATGTGCAAAAAGCTTTTGAATTGAATAAGCGAATCAGCAATGAAAAATGGGGCTGGCGTATTTCTTGAGCGGGAATATTTATCGCAAAAGGAACCAATATGACTCCGCCATGTATTACTACCGGACTGCTCTCCCACTTGTAGAAAATAAAGATGTTATTGAGACCTACAACGGCATTGCATTACTCTATTACGAAACTGGCAGAATCGATTCCTGCATTTATTACGCTTCGCACGTGCTTCAGAAATGGAAGCATGTTTCCTATCAAAGAGGTATCCTTCAGTCTGCCAACATCCTGGCTGATGCATACAAAAAGGTCAACCAACGCGATAGTGCCATTAAGTACTTTCAGTTGGGTGTAGCACTCAATAATAATATGTTTAACCAGCTGCATGAAAGAGAGATTCAAAACACGGCTTTTAGTGAGCAATTGCGTGAGGGCGAGGAAATCAGACAAAGGAGAGAATACCAAAACACCATTAAAATGTACGCCCTTGTTACGGTCGGACTTTTTCTCTTGATAATTGCTTTGTTGCTCTGGCGAAATGTTCGTCACAAGAAAAAGGTCAACCTCTTGCTACTTCAACAAAAGGATAAAATAGAAGACACGCTACGGGTGCTAACAACAACACAATCACAACTCATTCAATCCGAAAAAATGGCGTCGTTAGGTGAACTCACGGCTGGCATAGCCCACGAAATTCAAAACCCGCTGAACTTTGTCAATAATTTTTCAGAGGTAAATAAAGAGTTGCTTTCTGAGATGAAGGAAGAAATTGAAAAAGGAAATTTCGAAGAAGCGAAGTCACTTGCTGGTAATGTGATCGACAATCAGGAAAAAATTAATCAGCATGGAAAACGGGCGGACGCTATTGTCAAAGGTATGCTGCAGCACAGCCGAAGCAGCACCGGGGTTAAGGAACCAACGGATATCAATGCATTAGTCGACGAATATTTACGCCTGGCTTATCATGGCTATAGGGCAAAGGACAAATCCTTCAATGTCAACTTACAAACTTCGCTTGACGCAACAATTGGGTCAATCGAAATCATCCCTCAGGAAATGGGCAGAGTTATTCTTAACTTGATTAATAATGCACTCTATGCGATCGGCGAGAAAAGGAAGAAGTCGGCTGAGGATTACGAACCAACAATTAGTATTACCACAAAAAAAGTACGGGATAAAATTACAATTAGTGTAAAAGACAACGGCGATGGTATTCCGCAAAAGGTATTAGATAAAATATTTCAACCGTTCTTCACCACGAAGCCTACTGGGCAGGGAACGGGATTGGGATTGTCACTGAGTTATGACATCGTGAAAGCACACGGTGGTGAGTTAAAGGTAGACACTATGGACGGACACGGCGCAGAGTTTATCATTCAAATACCTGGGAACAATAAAGAATGAAAAAGGAGATTACATTTATTATTCTGCTTTCCCTGGCATGGAATTTTGGAGTTTCACAAGACAGGAGACACATTGATAGCTTAAAGCATGAATTGGAAATTAGTCAAAACGATACTTTGAAGTTGTTGTACCTCCTTCGCATCGCCGAAGCCTTTGATGAACCAAAACCCGACAGCGCATACTATTATGCAAACCAAGAATTAAGAATTGCTAAGAAACTAAATCTCCGATTGAACGAAGCCCTTGCTCTTAATGGAATTGCCTACGCACTTAAGAACATGGGCAACTATCCTGCATCTCTGCAAACTTATTTATCTGCCAATGAGATCCTTGAAGATGCTAGTATTGAAGAAAACATTCTACCAAATAGATATTATCACCTGGATGGGTTTATCAAGGCACCCATCACACCCCGAATGATACGACTCCGCATATTAGGCTACAACCAACTTGGCCTAGGCCTCTTGTATGAAACGGCAAATAATTATGATAAAGCGCTATTCTATGGTTTGTTGAGTAAACGATCTTTTGAAGAAGCAGCCAATGTCTACAATTTGTCCCTGATAAACATGATACTTGGACGGGTATACTTATTCCTGAATAAAAAGGACTCGGCATTGATTTTCGAACAATCGGCCTATGATCTTTCCATCCAATGGGACTATAAGGGTAACCTGGCAGGCATCATGATGAATCTTGGAAGAATTCATTTGGCAATGGGAGACAGGCCCTTAGCCACTCGTTATTTCCGAAGCGCAATAACGGAAAGTGGTGAGCTGGGATATTTGCGGGGTGTAGTCGCCGCGAACCTTTTGTTGTACGATGTTTATCAGCAAGAAGGGAAAAGTGATTCGAGCCTTTACTTTGCCAACGAAGCTTTGGGTGTTGCTAAGTATCTGAACTCCCCAGATCTATTATTGAGGACTTATACTGCGCTGGCTGAATTTTATGGTTCGGCCGGCAAGAACGACAGCACCGTAAAATACCAGTCATTGATCATTAGGATGAAAGACAGTCTTTTCAATTCCAAACAGACTCAACAATTTCAATCTATCGACTTTGACGATCAGCAACGTCGCCAGGAAATTGAAACCGATAAAAAAGCTTACAGGAACCGACTGCAGATTTATGGTATGTTAATTGGGTTGGTGGTGTTCTTGTTGGTCGCAATAATTCTATGGCGAAATAACCGGCATAAGCAAAAGGCTTATGACTTACTGGAAAAACAAAAAAAGGAAACTGATTTCCAAAAAACGAAAGTTGAACAAACGCTGGAAGAACTAAAATCCACGCAATCACAACTTATTCAATCCGAAAAAATGGCTTCCTTGGGTGAACTCACTGCCGGCATCGCCCATGAAATCCAGAACCCTTTAAACTTCGTCAATAATTTTTCAGAAGTAAACTCGGAATTATTTGATGACCTGGATCAGGAAGTTAATAAAGGAAATTTGGATGGGATAAAATCACTAGCCAAAGACATTAAACAAAACCAACAAAAAATAAATCATCATGGCAAACGTGCTGACGCTATTGTAAAAAGCATGCTGCAACACAGCCGCAGCAGCAGTGGTGTAAAGGAGCCCACAGACATCAATGTGTTGGTCGATGAATATTTACGGCTAGCCTATCATGGGTTCAGGGCAAAAGACAAATCCCTGCCCGGCCGCCAGGCGGGATTTAATGTAACGATGAAAAAGGACTTTGGGGAAGGTATTGGACACATCAACATCGTAACACAGGATATTGGAAGAGTAATTCTCAACTTGATTAGCAATGCATTCGATGCCGTGTCCGCCAAAGCCCCGATACCTATCGGGGCGACGACGGTAGGTGGGTATGAACCAACCGTTTCAGTAAGCACAAAAAAGATAAATGCCCGCCCGGATGATCTGGTCGGACGGGATAAGATAGAAATAAGAGTGAGAGACAATGGCAATGGGATCCCACCAAAATTATTGGATAAAATCTTTCAACCCTTCTTTACTACCAAACCAACAGGACAAGGAACAGGATTAGGATTATCTTTGAGTTATGACATTATCAAGGCGCATGGAGGCGAATTGAAAGTGGAAACCAGAGAAGGTGAAGGCTCTGAGTTTATTATTCAATTACCAATCACGCTTAAATGATTGCACGGCTTATACCACTAATAAAACGCAGTCGGACTTAAATAAATCATTGAAATCAGTGAAATCCCTTTATCCGTGTTCCGAGTTTATTGTTTTTTTACCTCTAAATAAGATATGACGTAAACATATTTTTAAAAAGATAGTGAGATGGTGCAACGTGAATAAGATACTTTTATGAAAGCACTTCCGAAGTTATACCTGCTTGTTTTTGTTCTTTTAAACGTAAAAGGTTTTGATTGCTTTTCGCAGCGGGCCGTTTTTACGAAAGTTCCCCCACCGGGAGGGTCCTGGGGAGGTTTGTTTTGCGGTACCCAGGACCCGTCTGGTTATATGTGGTTTGGAGGAACTGGTCTTCACCGTTACGATGGATATAGCTATAAATCATATTATAACGATCCACTCCATAGCACGTCATTGGCATACAATCGTCTTCAATCCATACTGGCGGACCGTAAAGGTTTTATTTGGGTGGGTACGAATGGAGGGGGCCTTGATCGCTTGGATCCGGAGTCCGGCATCTTTACTCATTACCGACATGACAGCACTGATTCAAAGAGCATAAGTAACAATTTGGTATCTGCAATCCTCGAAGACCACAATGGAAAAATCTGGGTAGGTACGGAGACAGGTGGCTTAAATTGTCTGGATCCAACGACAGGTATCTTCACAAGATTCCCACATGATCCAAGTGATTCAACCAGTCTAAGCCATAGTGAGGTTAGAGTATTATATGAAGACCGCCAAGGGACCATTTGGGTCGGGACAGGATTTCCATGGGTACAAGATTCAATATCCAAAAAGGGTGGGCTCAATCGTTTTAACCCGTCTAGTAAAAACTTTACTCGCTTTTTACATGATCCGAATGATCCCTCCAGTTTAATAGATAACCGCATTGGATGTATTTACGAGGATAGCAAGGGTCGTTTTTGGGTAGGCACCTCAGGGGATGGCTTGCATACCATGGACCGTGAAAAAGGAACTTTTGAAAGACATCAATACAATGCAGCGGAGCCAAATAAGTTAAGTCGGCCTCCAGTCAGAAATGTATCATGGTTTCACGATATCATCTGGTTTATTAATGAAGATGCAGCGGGAAACATGTGGATAGGAACTGGCTCTGGTGGATTAAACCACTATGACCCAAAGGCGTTGAAGATGAGTTATTACTCGACACCCGAAGAAAATCCAAAAGGTAAAAACCAGGTTTCAGGTTTTGGGTTAGGCTTTATTTCAAAAGATGGAGTGATTTGGGTTACGACCTCGGATGGTCTTTTCCGAACAGACCCGTTACATAAACAGATTCCTTTTTATAATGTCGGTAGTATGGTGTGTAGCATACTCCAGGATCATACAGGGAAATTGTGGGTAGGAACTAATCTGGGGCTTATAGTTTATGACTCTGCCAGGATAAGCGAAAAATTTTTTGTTCATGATTTTTCACACACTACAGGGCCAATCTATAATGGTGTGTTTTCAATCTTTGAGGATAGCAAAGGAATTATTTGGACCGGAACGGGCAATTGCCTCGATCGTTTTGACTATCAATCAAAAAAATTTACGCATTACCTCAATCAAAGCGTTCAGACCATTTATGAAGACCAAGAAGGGTCCCTCTGGTTGGTAACACCAGATGCAAGATTTATATTAATAAGGGGAGATAGTACATCGACCAATTCCCATCCTACGGCGTCTTTAACCCGCGTTAGAGAAAATTCCGTTACCGTCATCAAAGAAGATAAGTCGGGTTTTTGGATAGGCACCGCTGCGGACGGCCTACAACGATTTGATAAAAAAAACAATATATTTCAACATTATCTTCCCGGCTATTCAATACGTGCTATTTACCAAAGCACTGATTCCGCACTATGGATTGGGACTAATCGTGGTCTTTATTATTTCAATCAACCCGATAACAAATTTGTTTTATTTACTAACCCAGGTGCAGGACTGATAGGAAATATTTCCGTGGGTCAACTCCTGGAAGACGATCGACATTCACTTTGGATAAATACCAGTATTGGCCTTTTCAGGCTCAAGCAAAAGAGAACTGAAATAAGTTTTTTTGGAGAAAAGGAGGGTTTGATTGCTAATCCTGGCTTGCAGAATATATGTTTTAAAGGAATTGGCGGTGAGCTTTTTTTTGGTGAAGGGTGGGGAGGCAGAGGATATTACTCTTTCTTCCCTGAACAGCTTGAGGGAAATACTACTGCTCCCGACCTGCAAATTACCGGGTTCAGCATTTCAGATCAGTTAGTTAGTTCTGAGAAAGGAACTCCATTGTCGTTGCTAATTTCAAAAACTAAAGACATCTTCCTGGCCCACGACCAGAATGCTTTCTCGTTCGATTTCGTGGGCATTCATTACAGTAGTCCTGAGGACAACAGCCACTTGTTTAAACTTGAAAATTTTGACGGCGACTGGCATAAGGCTGGCGAAGAAAAATCCGCATCATACTACAATGTACCTCCGGGCAAATATGTTTTTCGGGTAAAGGCTGCAAGCAGTAATGGGATTTGGGCAGAGAAAGCTATTAAAATTATTATCTCTCCTCCCTGGTGGCAAACATGGTGGGCCTACAGTATTTATGGTTTGCTGGGAGTTGCCCTGATATTTGGTGTCCACCGAATCCAAAAAGCAAGAGTCATTGAAGCAGAGAGACAAAAAACAAGGGAACGGGAACTTGCGCAGGCAAAAGAGATTGAAAAAGCTTACCACGAATTGAAAACAACTCAAGCACAATTGGTACAACGTGAGAAGATGGCTTCTCTGGGAGAGCTCACAGCAGGAATCGCGCATGAAATCCAAAACCCGTTAAACTTCGTCAATAATTTTTCGGATGTAAATAAAGAGTTGCTTGAGGAGATGAAAGAAGAATTGGACAAAGGAAATCTGAATGATGCAAAAGCAATTGCGACGGATGTTATAGAAAATGAAGAAAAAATAAACCATCACGGTAAGCGAGCGGATGGGATTGTAAAAGGAATGCTGCAACACAGTCGCAGTAGCAGTGGTGTAAAGGAGCTCACCGACATTAATGCGTTGGCGGATGAATATTTAAGATTGGCTTATCATGGTCTTCGTGCAAAGGATAAATCATTCAATGCAACGATGAAAACGGATTTTGATGAAAGTATCGGAAACATCAACATCATCCCGCAGGATATCGGAAGGGTAATTCTTAATCTTATTACCAATGCATTTTATGCCGTAACAGAAAAATCCGCCTACGCTAAGGCTTCCGAAAACGGGTCCGCATACGCAAAGACTTCGGCTGACAAGGAATACGAACCAACGGTTTCAATCAGCACAAAACAAACCGACAATAAAATTTTAATTTCAGTAAAAGACAACGGCAACGGTATACCTGAAAAAGTATTGGATAAGATCTTTCAACCCTTCTTTACCACCAAACCAACAGGACAAGGAACTGGATTAGGACTATCTTTGAGTTATGACATTGTCAAAGCACATGGTGGTGAATTGAAAGTGGAAACGAGAGAAGGTGAAGGCTCTGAGTTTATTATTCTATTACCAATCACACTTAAATGATTGCACGGCTTATGCCACGAATAAACCCGCATTCGGACTTAAATAAATCAGTGAAATCAGTGAAATCCCATCATCCGTGTTCCGCGTTTATTGTTTATTTACCTGCAAAATAGATATGACGTAAACATATTTTTAATAAGCTGTTGAGATGGTGCAACGTGAATAAAAGTATTTTTATGAAAGCACTTCCTAAGTTATACCTGCTTATTTTTTTTCTTTTAACCCTTAAAGGTTTTGATTCCTTTTCGCAGTCCGGATTTAGCCCAGTTCCACCACCGACGGGGGGAACAGCAACGCAAGTTGGTACACAGGATCCAAGTGGTTATATGTGGTTTGGAGGATCTGGTGTCCATCGTTATGATGGATACAGCTACAAATCTTATTTTAACGATCCGCGGGATACAACTTCATTGGCATTCAACCGGATCGAATCCATCTACGCAGACCGCCACGGCATCATTTGGGTGGGAACCAATGGAGGAGGCCTTGACCGGCTGGATCCGGAGACCGGCGTTTTCACTCATTTCCGTCATACACCTACCAATCCAACCAGCCTTAGCAGTGATACGATTACCGTAATCATTGAGGATCGTGATGGAAAAATCTGGGCCGGTACTGAGCATGTCGGTTTGAATTGTCTTGATCCAAAAACAGGGGTCGTTACACGCTTCAGATACGATCCAACCGATACAAATAGTTTAAGCAACAACCAAGTAAGGGCATTATATGAGGACCGCCAGGGAACGCTTTGGGTAGGTACCGGATTTCCACAAACAGTGGATCCAAAATGGAAAAAGGGAGGTCTCAATCGCTTTAACAGGGCGGATAAAAATTTCACCCGATTCTTACATGACCCGAATGATCCATCCAGTTTGATTGATAACAGGGTAAGGGCAATTTTCGAAGACAGTAAAGGCAGGTTTTGGGTAGGAACCGCGGGTGATGGCCTACATACCATGAACCGGGAAAAGGGAAGGTTTGAACGGCACCAGTACGATGCTTCGAATCCAAATGGTTTAAGCCGTCCTCCTGTGAGAAATACAGTAAACTGGTTAGATGATCTGATAACTTTTATCAAGGAAGATGCGGGTGGTGCTCTCTGGATAGGCACTCATACAGGTGGATTAAACCATTATGATCCTGAAACAAAGAAGATGAACCATTACACGTCTCTCAAAGAAAAGTCAATCGTTAACGACGCGATGTCAACTTTTTGGTGGAGTACTATCTCAAAAGACGGTGTGCTTTGGATTTCTGACGTAAATGGCATGTATCGCCTGGATCCATTAAAAAAACAAATCCCTCAATGTAATATCGGCACTAAATTGTATAGCCTGATTGAGGATGGGAACGGTAAATTGTGGGTTGGAACAGATAAAGGACTCGTAGTTTATGACTCTGCCAGAAGAAATAAGAAAGTGTTTGTTCATGATATTTCAGATACTACAAGTTTAAGTAGTAATGATGTGTTTTCAATAGTTGAAGATAGAAGCGGTACGATCTGGGTCGGTACAGACAACGGCCTTGACAGTTATGATCACCAGTCACAAACATTTACACATTATTTAAAAAAGAATGTCGTAATCGTCATTCATGAAGACAGCCAGGGATCATTCTGGCTCGGGTTAGGTGAAAGTGCATTGGCACAAATGAACAGGCAGGCTGGTACATTCACCTTTTACCGCAAAAGCGCAACCGACACTACCAGTCTGAGTGGAAATATTGTTATAAGCATCAGGGAAGACAAGAAAGGGTATTTATGGATAGGAACTTCCGAAGCCGGCTTAAACAGGTATGATAAAAAGAACAAAACATTTCAGCATTATCTTCCGGGAACAACTGTCGAAATAATTTTCGCAGGCGCTGATGACACATTATGGGCCGGGACGAACAGGGGTCTTTATTATTTCAATCCTTCCAGCAATAGTTTTATACCTTTTAGCAACCTGAGTGCAGGTCTAACAGAAAACATAAGTGTGTTTCATATTTTGGAGGACGATCAGCAATCTTTATGGATAAATACCAGCATTGGCCTTTTCAGGCTCGCAAATGATCGTTCGCAGATTAGTTATTTTGGAAAGAAGCACGGATTGATTCCACCTAGCTTCGTTCAACAGCATGGTTGTTTTAAAGGAAAAGGAGGCGAACTTGTTTTTGTTGACAATATCAACAATGGATACTATGCCTTTTTTCCAGAACAGATGAAAACAAATGTAGCTCCTCCAGATCTGAATATTACAGGATTCAGAATCGGGGATCAGCCGGTAGGTTCATTCAAACAAACAAATGAGATTCACCTCGCCTACCAACAAAATGTTTTTTCCTTCGACTTTGCGGGTATCCATTTCAGTAGTCCGGAGGACAATCGGCATTTATTTATGCTGGAAAATTTAGACAACGATTGGAGGAAAGCAGGCGAAGAAAAAACCGCGTACTACTATAGTGTCCCTCCTGGCAAGTATATTTTTCGTGTAAAAGCAGCCAGCAGTGATGGCGTGTGGGCAGAGAGATCCATTGCTATTTTTATTTCTCCGCCCTGGTGGAAAACATGGTGGGCTTACAGCATGTATGGCCTGCTATTGCTCGCAGGTGTCCTTGCTACACACCGTATCCAGAAAAAAAGGGTGATTGCAGCGGAAAGGGAAAGAACGAGAGAAAAAGAGTTGGCCCAGGCAAAAGAAATTGAGAAGGCATACACAGAGTTAAAGTCCACGCAGGCTCAACTCATTCAATCCGAAAAAATGGCATCGTTGGGTGAACTCACCGCAGGCATTGCACATGAAATTCAAAACCCGCTGAACTTTGTCAATAACTTTTCGGAAGTGAATAAAGAGTTGCTTTCGGAAATGAAAGAAGAGATTGAAAAGGGAAATCTTGAAGATGCAAAGTTCATCGCCGGAACACTCATAGTCAATCAGGAAAAAATAGCTAATCACGGCAAGAGGGCTGACGCTATTGTGAAAAATATGCTGCAACACAGTCGAAGCAGCAGCGGAGTCAAAGAATCGACGAACATCAATACATTGCTTGATGAGTATCTAAGACTCGCCTATCATGGTTTCCGCGCAAAAGACAAAACTTTTAATGCCACATTAAAAACTAATTTTGATGAAAGAGTAAGTAATGTAAACGTCATTCGTCAGGATATCGGCCGGGTAATTCTAAATCTTCTCAACAACGCATTCTATGCAGTCCGTGAACAAAGAAGCCAAATGGGTGATAAATATGAACCCACGGTTTCCATAAGTACCGAGAAGTCTGGCGATAAAGTATCAATTTCAGTTAAAGACAACGGCCACGGTATACCTCAAAAAGTATTAGAAAAAATTTTTCAACCATTCTTTACCACCAAACCAACGGGACAGGGAACTGGTTTAGGCTTATCGTTGAGCTATGACATTGTAAAAGCACATGGGGGAGAAATAAAAGTGGAAACGAAACAAACTGAAGGTGCGACGTTTATTATCCAATTGCCCACATGAAAACAAAATTAGCAATATGGTTATTAGTAGTGATTTCACTTACAAAGACAATTGCGCAAAATAATTTACCCCCTCCGTATGAAATACAAAATGACACAGCAGCTATAAGACTTGACGATGCTCACTGGCAAATGTTGGAAGACCCCACAGGCAAGTGGATGATTAACTCGGTAAGCCAACCGCCCATAAGCGATAAATTTCATACAAACACCACAAAACAAACTGGAATTAATTATTCGATTAAGGCGTATTGGGTTCGGTATAGTATTAGAAATACTCTCGATCATGAAGTGAGTATTACAACACAAAGAAAGTTAAGTTACTCTGATTTATATGCCCGCAATACGACTGATCAGTGGAGTCACAAAAGAACCGGAACCGCCGTTCGATGGAGCGAACGCAGCGATCTCAGACGTATCACTTCTCTTACCTATAAGATTCCCGCTGGGGAGGAATTAATTATATACGAACGCAATAATTTTGACTATGATGTTACCATACCTGGCCAGCCGGGTTTGCCTGCAATAGAATTTGGATTTACAGAAAAAGTGTTGCAGGACCAATACCTTGATGATAACTCAGATATCCTACCATCTATTTTATTCGGGATCTTTATTTTGGCTGCTCTCTTTAATCTTTACTTTTTTCTGATAACCCGTGAACGAGTTTACTTGATATTTTCTTTAATGATTCTATCAAGGGCATTTGCTAGTTTTATTTTTGATACAGATCTTCTTTTCCGGGAACACCCAGTAACGAAATGGTCTATAACATCAATCTCTGTTTTCTTTTACTTTATTTTTTGGATTCATTTTGTTCGTTATTACCTCGAAACATTTAAGTATGTTCCGCGTTGGGATAAATTGCTTATCGCACTGAATATATACACAATCTTTGTTTGGGTCTTGTTTTTAGGACGATTTATTCGAAATGAAGAACCCTGGGCTGGTATGGTAATGTTAATTACTAACATTACTTTTTTATTGTTTCTACGCAAGGGGAGTAGTTCAGTCAGGTGGCGGATAGTTGCCGTGTTACCAGCTATCGGCATATTAATTATTCCGCTGTCTAATTTCTTTTTTAGATTATTAGAAAAATATACTGGACAAAACGTTCCGTCTTTTATATCGTGGTCCTTTGATAATTTCAGCACATTGGAACAAATAGGTTTCGTATGGTTACTAATATTTTTCTCATGGACCTTATTTGTGCGTTATCAGCAACTACAAAAACAAATAGTTAAGGAAACGCTTGCAAAAGAGCGACTAGCTAAGGAAAAAGAAGTGGAGAAAAGCCTCTTAATAGCGGAACAAAAAGTTCAACTAGAAAAGGAAGTGGAAGAAAGGACAACAGAATTAAAACAATCATTGAAGGATCTAAAGGCGACACAATCACAATTAGTGCAACAGGAAAAAATGGCCTCGCTTGGAGAACTCACCGCAGGCATTGCACATGAAATACAAAATCCGTTGAACTTTGTTAATAATTTTTCAGAAGTGAACAAAGAGTTGCTTTCGGAGATGAAGGAAGAAATCGAAAATGGAAATCTTCAAGAAGCAAAATCAATTGCAGAAACTATCATCGACAATCAGGAAAAAATTAACAGCCATGGCAAACGTGCTGACGCAATTGTAAAAAGTATGCTGCAACACAGCCGAAGTAGTAGCGGTAGTAAAGAACCTACGAACATTAATACCCTGGCTCAAGAGTACCTGAAACTCGGATACCTCGGCTTCCGCGCAAAAGAGAAAACTTTTAACCTAACGACCAAAACTAATTTTGATTCAGACATAGAAGCCATAAATATTGTTCCTCAGGATATCGGCCGCGTGATCCTCAACCTTATCAACAACGCCTTTTATGCCGTGTCTGCCAAAGCCTCAGCGATGGCGGACGTTAAATACGAGCCGACGGTTTCTGTAAGCACAAAGAAGCTAGACGGCGTCGTGTTAATTTCGATAAAGGATAGCGGCAATGGTATTCCCGACGAAGTACTTGGCAAGATCTTTCAACCCTTCTTTACCACCAAGCCCACCGGACAAGGAACAGGATTGGGGTTATCATTGGCTTACGATATTGTGAAAGCACATGGTGGCGAAATAAAAGTGGAAACCAAAGAAGGCGAAGGATCGGAGTTTACTATACAGTTGCCCTTAAGCAAAAAGGAATAAATAAGATTTATATGAAAAATCTTTGTTCAATTTTTTTATTGCTTTTTGTATTTACCAACAAATGTCTTCCCCAGGCCGCTACGATTTTTCGTATTGACAAACTCTCTTCCGACGGAATACTTCTTGATAAAGGGTGGAAATTTCACGTGGGGGATGATCCCGCTTATGCAAATGCACACTATGACGACAAAGCCTGGAAAACTATAAACCCTGCTTTAGATATTTATGATTTACCACAAATTCCAAGATCTGGAATTGTTTGGTTTAGATTACATCTTTCAATAGATAGTTCTCTGTTCAATCAGTTAGTTTTAATAATTCAACAATCAGGAGCTTCCGAGATTTATTTAGATGGAAAATTGATACATCACTTTGGAACCATTAGCGCCGATAAGGAAAGAGTAAAAGCTTATGATCCTTTATGGAAGCCTGTGTCTCTGCCCATGAGCAAAAGTACCCAACATGTTTTAGCTGTTCGATTTGCATGTCAACCCAATATCCGGTATACTACTATGTTTGAAACGAATAACCACGCGTTATGGATTCAAATAAAAGACGTAGAATCCGGGGTCAGTTTTTATCATCAACAAGTTTCACGTTTCATATGGTTTCATATTATTATAATTGGCGTTTGTTTTTTGTTTTGCATACTCCACTTTGCTTTTTACCTCTTCTATCCTTCCCAAAAAGCCAACTTTTACTTCGCTATGTTTGCTCTCTTTTACGTTACGGCAAACGTATTACAACGCACATTCTATTTAGAAGCACACGAAATAAAATATAAATTTTTCCTGGCTAATTTTTCATTTACCTTTTTCATGGTCGGTAACCTGTTTTTGCTCACAGCTATTCATTACCTGCTTAAACAAAAAAAAGATATATACTATTGGAGCCTGATTGTTTATGTAATTATCAGCTTTTTTCTGAACGCGGGGCCCTATCGGTGGGGCTGGCTGGCTGGCGGCGTTCTGGCGCAGAACCTGATACAATTTAATATACTTCGCATCTCTCTTCTGGCTTTGCGAAAAAAAAGGAGAGGGACTTTGATTATTGTTGCGGGCGCTATCCTTTATTCTATAAGCTTTGTGATCTTTTTAGCACAAGGTAAACTTGTTAACGTCGATACTTTTCTAACTATATCGACTTTACGTACCGTCTTTTTTAATATGTTCCAGTTGAGCATTCCAATGGCAGTTTCAATTTTTTTGGGTCTTGAATTTGCTTTTGTCAATGATACCTTACAGCAAAAACTTAAAGAAGTAAATGAGCTTTCAGACAAAAATCTGACGCAGGAAAGAGAGAAGCAGGAAATTTTGACTTCACAAAACGTGATATTGGAAAGCCGCGTGCATGAGCGCACAGCCGCATTAAGCCAATCCCTCAAAGAACTGAAAGAAACTCAAAACCTAATGATACAACAGGAAAAAATGGCCTCGTTGGGAGAACTTACTGCAGGTATTGCTCATGAAATACAAAACCCATTAAACTTCGTGAATAATTTTTCAGAAGTAAATAAGGAATTACTGACCGAGCTGAAAGATGAAATTGAAAAAGGAAACCTGAATGACGTAAAAGCAATTGCGACGAATGTTATTGAAAATGAAGAAAAAATAAATCACTACGGCAAACGAGCTGATGGAATTGTAAAAGGAATGCTCCAGCACAGCCGTAGCAGCAGCGGGGTTAAAGAACCAACAAACATCAATGCTTTAGCTGATGAATATTTGCGGTTAGCATTTCATGGTTTTCGGGCAAAGGATAGATCTTTTGATGCAACAATGAAAACAGATTTTGATGCAACAATTGGCAACATCAATATTATTCCACAGGATATTGGCAGAGTAATTCTCAATCTTATCAATAATGCTTTTTATGCAGTTGCAGAAAAGAAGAAACAGCTGACAGATGGCCTGCCCCACCCGGCAAACTATGAACCAACAATTTCAGTGAGTACAAAAAAAGCAAATGCCCGCCTGGATGACCACCCCGGACGGGATATAGTTGAAATAAAGGTCGCCGACAATGGCAATGGCATTCCACAAAAAGTATTGGATAAGATCTTTCAACCCTTCTTCACCACCAAACCAACGGGCCAGGGAACAGGATTAGGATTATCCCTAAGTTACGATATAGTGCGGGCTCATGGGGGTGAGTTGAAAGTAGAGACAGAGGAAAACAAGGGATCAACGTTTGTCATAATTCTTCCTTGCTAAGGAAACTAAGCTCACTTGTACTTACTTTCATATCAACAAGTTGAATCCGGAACTCAACTTTTGTGCTTGCTGCCTCTGAAATTTTAGTAGCGTAAATGGCGAAATATCGGGGAACGTTGCAAGGACGAGCAGTTGTAATGTGATTTCCGGTTTATATTGCTTGCGTTTAGCTCATCAAATCATGAAACTCTACCTTGTTATCCTGCTTTCCGTGTTTTTCCCCTAGACGGGTACGCTGGAAAAAGGTGTAACCCTGTCTCCGGAATCTCCAGATCATCTGGTCCTGGCGAAACAGGCTGAAGTATTGGTCGACAGCTATTAATTATAGAGTCGAAGGAAAATGAGGGGACAGAATTTATAGTGGAATCGCCAATCGTATAATGTTGAATTGAATTAGAATGAAATACCTTAAGTCGATAAGCATTTGCCTTTTCTTTTTATTGCCCTTTCGTAAATCTGATGCCCAGACACAAGACGTCCGGTTCAAACTTGTTTCAGGTTCAAATGGAATTGCATTGGGCAAGATCACTGGTATTGCAACCGACAAACACGGAGCGATGTGGTTCACCGACCAGACTAACCGTTGTCTAATCCGTTATGACGGCACCACAACGACGCGATATCGATATGAGCCGAAAAATGTAAATACTACAGGAGGAAAATATCCAGAATGTATCTTGGCCGACTCCGCCGGCTTCTTGTGGGTTGGCTATTACGGCCTGGGTATTGATCGATTTGATCCTGAAACGAATACCTACACACATTTCGAACATTCGGACAATGACCCTGAAAGTCTAAGCAGCGACACTGTTTCAGCAATTCTGATAGATCACCTGGGGAAATTCTGGGTAGGAACAGATGGTGGGCTGGATTTGTTCGATGAAAAAAGCGGCAAGTTCACGCACTACCGTCACAACCCCACAGACTCGTTCAGTCTAAGTCATAATAAAGTACGGACACTTTATGAAGACAAAGAGGGTACCGTATGGGTAGGTACTGGTTTAGCCTGGCATCAGAATAACAAAGGGGGACTGAACAGGTTCGACGGGGAACGTAATAATTTCAAACGCTATCTTCACGATCCTAACGATCTCAATAGCTTAACAGACAATAAGGTTCGGGCTATTCTTGAAGATAGCCGTGGCAATTTCTGGATCGGAACAAGGGGCAATGGCCTTCACCTGCTCGATAAAAAAACCGGTCTGGTCAAAAGAATTCCGGCCAATACAGACGGCACTAAAGGCCTGATTGTACCACCGATCACCAACTCTTTTGACCACTTTACATTTATCAAAGAAGATGCAGCGGGTTTTTTATGGTTTGGAACATTGAATAGTGGATTAATCCGGTATGATCCCTTCACAAATACAAGCAAGAAATATACTGGATCATCGAACGCCTCCTCCGGTTTTAAGGATAACTCCGGATGGTGGTTCTACGAATCAGCCGATGGTGGTCCGATTTGGTTGAGCACACAAGAGAATGATTTGTACCAGGCCGACATTTTTTCCAATACGATTCCGCACGTATCTGCGGATAGCCTGGTCGCAATTTATGTGGTAGAAGACGCCGACAGCGTATTATGGATAGGTACAGTAGCAGGTCTGGTGCGCAAGAACCTCAAGGACGGATCCGTACAACGGTTTATGAACGATCCAAAAAATCCCAACAGCATAAGCAATAACGTTGTCGTCAGGGTCCTGAAAGACAGTAATGGCGACTTATGGCTAGGTACTGAAAACGGATTGAACAGGTTTGACCCCGCAACACGTTCTTTCAAAAGGTTCTTAAATGATCCAAACAATAAGGAGAGCCTGTCGAACAATAACATCACGTCACTTCATGAAGACAAAGATCAAATTTTATGGATCACAACGTATGGCGGAGGGCTAAATCGCCTCGATATGCGGACGGAGAAATTTACTCGTTATGTCTATGACCCTGCCGATACGACTAGTATTAGTGGAAATCATACAGCTGAGGTCATTCAGGACAACGATAAGTTCATTTGGGTGGGAACTTTCTCAGGAGGCTTGAATAGGTTAAATCCTCAGAACGGCAAGTTCAGACACTACCTTCCGGATCATATGTCGGCGCAATTTATTTATATTGATTCAAGAGGAACGTTGTTAGTAGGTACGGACTTCGGCGTATATCGATATAATAAATCTTCAGACAATTTCAGTCCGCTAAGCGATGAAATTCGCGAGCTGGAAAAGATAGTGGTATACACCTTCAGCGAAGATGATCAGCAAAATCTTTGGATAATCGGCAACGGCGGAATATACCGGGTAGATCAAAAGGATGCCAGTGTCATACGATTTGGCCCCGAAAACGGAATTAATCCTGAATTACTGGTGGGTTCAATAGCGAAGGCAAGAAATGGAAATCTACTGTTTGGAACGACCAACGGATTTTACGTGCTGGATCAAAACAAGCTCAAAATTCCGGCTATGGTACCCAAACTTTTTTTCAAAAGTTTTTTTGTTAATGGAGAACTGATACCGGCCGGTGGAGAAATCCTAAAGAAACCATTTTTCGATACGGAAGAAATAAATCTAAGCTATGACCAAAACGTTTTCTCCATTGGGTTCAACGCTATTGACTATAGTGACCGTGGGACAAAAGCAATTTATTATAAACTTGACGGATATGACAAGGATTGGAGACAATTAGCCTTTGAGGATCAGGTCTATTATTTCGGAGTTCCGCCAGGTCGCTATCGCTTCAGTATAAAGGCGGCAAATACTTTAAATGGTCGATGGGTTGAAAAAAGCATTTCAATAACAATAACTCCACCCTGGTGGAACACCATTTGGTCATACTGTATGTATGTAGCGTTGTTTGGAGTCACAGTCGTGTCTGCTCATCGGATTAAGAAAGACAG
>Ga0193738_1000410_pt1 | contig 23314 bp, 18 predicted proteins | sample L2a1metaG_FD_144927 | JGI IMG/M metagenome (GOLD analysis project Ga0193738, IMG submission 144927) | Soil microbial communities from a riparian zone of the East river system, Colorado, United States - L2a1 | ecosystem: Environmental > Terrestrial > Soil > Riparian zone | place: USA: East River... | reverse complement strand
GGCTGCGCCGATGTTCGGCGGGCACGTCGCGCTGACCGGCGGCTGCCTCTACAAAGACGGCGAGCGTAAGGATGTCGACATCATGATCTACCGCTCGACCGACGAGCCGCCGTTCCGCTGGGCGGACTTCTTCGACGAGATCAAGCTCATGCTCGGTATCACGCTGGTACACGACTTCGGCTTCTGCAAAAAGGCGCGCATGGGTACGCTGACCATCGACTTCTTCGATCCGTTCGACGTGTACAACGGTGAGTCCTGTGAGTCCGGTACGGCTGATCTCGATGCCCCGTTGTTGGCGAAGCTGATCGACGACATGCCCGTCACGGACCCGAGCGAAATTTTCTAGTTTTTCAACCACACCAGGAGCCCGAGACCATGAGAGTTACATTCGATTTGGATACCAGCAACCCACATGACGACGCGACGTTTTTACGTTTGCTCGCCGCGCTGGGTGTCGACACCGAGCCCGCTAAGAAGCCGCGCAAGCCCACCGAGCCCGTGAAGGGCAACCCGGACGAAGCATCGCTCGGTGGTGCAGCGGGCGGCGGTAAGACCGAGTTGGTCGCAGCCGAAGCAAAAGCGGCAGAAGCAAAAGCTGTCGCGCTGCGCGCCGACGCGCCGCCCGAGATCGTGAAGCTCGCTGCTTCGCCGGCCGACAAGGCCACGCTCGGTAACGCGGTGCTCAAAGCCTGCAAGCCGCTCGACGAAGGTGGCCGCACGCGTCCTGTCGTCATCGCGATCTTGGAGAAGTTCCGGCCCGCCGGCAACACCGATCAGCCGCTGAAGATGGGAGCCATCGACAAGGCGAACTACCCGGCGTTGGCTGCATTGATCTTGGCCGAGTACAAGGCATGAAGAAGATCAGCCAACGTGAAGCGCGCCGCCTGCGCGCACGTGTCGCGCAGCTCGAACGTGACGAGCTGCTGCGTGTGAACCGCTACAGGACCGATTACCCAGGCGGCGTGCACCTCGCAACGATCAGCGGGCTGCCGAACTTCGTGGACGGCAAACTTGCGTGCGCGCACACCCTTGGCGCTGCGCTCGTCGTACGCTTCGACGAGAGCGCCAAGCGGCTGCTAGTGTACGCGGTGCTACCCACGTGAGCGGTCACTCGCTATTGTCTCCCTCATCGGCACCGCGCTGGATGCGTTGTCCGGGCTCCGTGGCACTGAGCCACGGAGTAGTGGACACGAGTTCGGTCTACGCGGACGAGGGCACAGCGGCGCACACGGTGGCCGCTGCGTGCTTGCACGGGGGCTTCGACGCGGAGCAGATGATCGGGCAGACGATCAAAGTCTTCGAGGATGACGGCACCACGGTGCGCCGGTCGTTCGTCGTCGACCCCGACATGGCGAGCTTCGTGCAGGTGTACGTCGACGCGATGCGCCGCACCACGGGCGAGAAGCTGTACGAGCAGCGCGTCGACTTCAGTCAGTACATCGGCGTGCCCGAGAGCAAGGGCACCAGCGACTGCGTCGTGCTCGACACGGCGACGAAGACGCTGGAATCACACGACCTCAAATTTGGGAAAGGAGTGAAGGTCGACGTAGGCACCGTCGACGAACCGAACGAGCAGCTCGCGCTGTACTTGCTCGGCTCGCTGAGCGACAACGATCTGCTCGAAGACTGGGAGCACTTCAAGATGGGAGTGCACCAGCCGCGCATCGGTGCGGACGGGCACCGAGACGAGCTGGAGCTGGATCGTCCGCAGCTGATGCGGTTCGCGCAGTCGGCGCGCGCAGCGGCAGCGGAAGCGATGAGCTGCTTCACCATGGACCCCGGCGGCTCGGAGCTTGTCGCGAAGTACACGGCGCAGGAGCTGGACAAGCTCGGCATGCTGAAGCCCGGCACGAAGCAGTGTCAGTTCTGCCCGGCCGCTGAAGCTGGGCTGTGTCCGAAACTCGAACGGGAGGTGCGACGAATCACCAGGAAGGCAAGTGACGCAGACTTCGGCGAGCCGGTGATGGTCAAGCCCGACACGGTCGCGATAGACATCCTCGACACGTACACGAGCGCGGAGCTAGACCTGATCGAGCTGTTCGTGGCCGGCATTCGCTCGCGCGTTCAACGCGAGCTGCAGATGGGCCGCAAGCTCAAGCACTGGAAGATAGTTAAGGGGAAGGTGGGCGCGCGTAGGTGGGTGAAGGAGCAGCTCGATGCAGCGGCCAAGGTGATGAAGAAAGTTTTAGGCAAGGCGGCATACACCGAGCCCGAGCTACTGTCACCGACGCAGGCCGAGACCGCGCTGAAGAAGCTGAAGAAGAAAGACAAGTACGAGCTGCTGCGGCCGTACATCACACAGAACGAAGGCGGCGAGCACGTGGTCGACATCAACGATCCCGCGCCCGCTATCGAAAAGGCTGACGTGTCGGCGCTGCTCGACGCGGACGGCGACTTACTTTAAGCAGCATACAGTAACCAGGAGCATGAAAATGGCAGAAGCGAAGACAGGTGTGCAGGTTCGGTTGGAAGGACTACGGCAGTGTTTCACGTATCTCTTCGACCAACACACGAGCAAGCAGTCAGGAAACAAGTCGTACCGCACGACGTTGATGGTCCCGCCCGGTTCGCCGCAGGACAATGCGATCCGTGCAGCGATCACGAAGGCCGCGACGACGGCTTGGGGCGACAAGGCTGGTGTGATGGTAGGCGCGTTCAAGGATGACGTGACGAAGTTCCCATACCGTGACGGCAACAAGCCCGACGGCAACGGCAACGTGAGCCCGGAGCTTGCGGGGTTGTGGACTCTTACCTGCATCGCGGGCAAGACGCAGCCGACGCTGAAAGACGAGAACAACGTCACCTTGGACGGTCTCGTGAAGAACGGCACGAAGCTGTTCCCCGGCGCGTATGTCACCGCGGTCGTGGAAATTTGGGCGCAGAAGGGGCAGAACGCGGGCATTCGCTGCGCGCTCCAAGGCGTTCGGCATGACCGCGACGGCAAGCGCATCGGCGGCAACGCCCGCAAGGCGCGCGACGACGAGTTCGGCCCGCCGCCCGGCAACCCGGACGCGGACGAAGACCTGGTGGGTGGAAACCCCGACAAGTATATTCCGTTCTGATCACGCGCTAGGCAGAGTGCCATGAGTTTGATAAGCGGCCCACCAATGTGGCGTGGGTGCGCCTAGCGATTCGGGCCGGCGGCAACGCCGGCCCCTTTTGAGAGTGCTCGGTGCTGACGACAGGCCGCTTGCTCGTGTTGACCCAGCATTGCTTTCAGTGACGACTGAAACCTCGATGCCAGCGGAACACGGTCAAAGCAGTAAGACGTACCTAGCGGGCCGAGCACTCTCCAAAGGGGAACAAACATGTGGCTGATCGCATCGTTCATAGTCGGCGTCGCCGGGTCATTCGCGGCAGGCCGCTACTTCCAAACGCTCGCCGCCAAACAAGTCGCGCGCGCTGTCGTGTGGGACATGGTGCTGCTCACTATGAACGCGATCCCGGTCATAGCGCTCTTCACCACGGAGAGCTACGTCGCGTACGCCGTATGGATCGCCGGCAACGGGCTAGGCACGTTTCTTGTCGTGAGGCGCGCGTGAAGTTCAAGCGTACCCTTTGGCTCGACACGGAAACCTTCTGTGAGGTTCCAATCACGCGTGGCACTGACGTGTACGCGCGCGCCGTCGAGATCATGATAGCGGCGTACGCACTCGACGCGGGGCCGTGGCTCGTGCACGACTGCACAGAGTACGAGTTCGCGCAGGGTGTGCTGCCGGGGCACTTGCCCGCCGATCTTCGCGACGCGCTGCTCGACCCGGAGTGCCTGATAGTCGCGCATAACGCCTACTTCGACCGCACCGTGATACGCTGGGCGTGGGGACTCGACATCCCGCCCGAGCGCTGGCACTGCACGATGGCACAGGCATACGCGCATTCACTGCCTGGCGGGCTGGGCTTGCTATGCCAAGTGCTCGCAGTCAAGAATCGCAAGCAGGCGGACGGGAAGGAGCACATCAACCTGTTCTGCAAGCCACGCCCGAAGAACATGAAGGCGCGCCGCGCGACGCGCGACACACATCCCGTCGAGTGGGCCGCGTTCATGGAGTACGCCGGCTACGACGTTGCCTCGATGCGCGACTGTTTCTACGCGATGCCGTCACGCAACTACAAGGGCGACGAGAAGGCACTGTGGGATTTGGATCAGCTGATCAACGACACCGGACTCTGCATCGACACCGAATTCGCCGAGGCAGCCGTCGAGCTGCTGAACGCGGACAAGGTGACGATGGACGCCAAGATCAGCGAGCTTACGGGCGGCGAAGTCACGGCCGCGACGCAGCGCGACAAGTTCCTGCGGCATTTACTGATGGACTATGGCGTCATGCTCGACTCGCTCAAGGCCGACGACCTTGAGGAAATGATCAAGGAAGACTGGCTCCCCAAGGAAGTCAAAGAGCTGCTGAAGCTGCGCATCACGGCGGCTATGAACAGCACCTCGAAGTACAAGCGGCTGCTAAACAGCGTCGGCCCCGACGGCCGGTTGCGTGGCACGCGGCAATACAATGGCGCGTCGCGTACGGGGCGCAGCGCTGGCCGCATCTTCAATCCGCTGAACCTCCGACGACCGAGCATGAAGGCGGACGACATAGAGCTGTGCATCGACATGATCAAACGGCGCGACGCCGACGACATCGACCTAGTCGCCGACAATCTGCGCGAGGCATGCTCGAACGCGTTGCGTGGTCTCGTGATAGCGCCTGAGGGTAGCAAGCTCGACGTGTCTGACTGGTCCGGCATCGAGGCGCGCAAAGCCGCGTGGCTCGTCGGCGAGACGTGGAAGCTCGACGCGTTCCGCGCGTTCGATGCTGGCACGGGCGCGGACTCGTACAAGCTCACCTACCACAAATCGTTCGGCACGCCCGTCGACAAGGTCACTGGCTTTCAGCGCCAGATAGGCAAGGGCGAAGACCTGTCGCTCCAGTACGGGGGCGGCGTCGGTGCTTTTATCGCCGTGTCATATTCGTACGGGCTCGACCTTGACGAGCTGGGCCGCGTGATGCCGAACCTCGCGCCGTGGGAAGCCATCGCGCAGGCGCGTGCGATCTACCAGTGGGCGCTGAAGAAGAACAAGACGCTCGGTCTTAGCGAGCCCGTGTACGTCGCGTGCGAAACGGTGAAGGCGCTATGGCGGTTGGCTAACCCGAACTTCGTGAAGGGTTGGGGAGACCTAGAGAACGCCGCGCGCTTCGCCATTGGGAACCGCGGGCAAGAGTTCGCGGCGTGCCGCTGCGTGTTCAAGCTCGAAGCTGACTACCTCACGATCCGGCTACCGAGCGGGCGACATTTAATGTACCCGACACCCCGTATAACCGCTGACGGCACGATCACGTACGCGGGCGCGGTGAACAAGCAGTGGAAGCGGATCAAGACGTACGGCGGCAAGTTTTTGGAAAACATTTCGCAGGCGTCATCGCGTGACATTCTCGTGCATTGCATGCTGCGCCTGCAGCGCGAGCACGGCGACGCGATGCGCATCGTGCTCGACGTGTACGACGAAGTTGTAGCCGAGGCTCCGCTGACAGGTAGCTTCGATCTGGAAACGATGAACAGGATTCTGGTTGACAATCCGCCATGGGCGGCGGGCTTGCCGCTCGCTGTCGAAGGCTGGGAGGGAACACGGTATGCAAAACGGTAATCCGCCGCACGGTGCCTGGTACGCGGACGCGCCGCTTGTCGCTAATACGCGCAAGCGTAAGGCGAAGAAGCTCGTGCGCGAGGATGATGTCGAGGGCAAGTACGTCGCGGCGCGCGAGGCTGAAGGCAAGCTCGTGCTGAAGGTAAAGGTGCTCGGTCGCCCCGGCTACCCCGATCGACTCGTGCTGGGTGCCACGGATGTCGCAGCTGTCCGTTTGCAGGAAAACATTCGCTACGCGACTGGTGCTAATGTCCCGCTGGAAGCCTGCGCGCGTTACGCGCGTGAGTGTGTCGCCGAGGCGCTGAGCTGGGCCGAGCTGAAGAAGCAGGCGAACTCGGTGTTCCAGCCGAAGCAGAAGACGATCATACCGATGCTGCGCAAGCGTGGCTTCAAGGTCGACATCATACATGGTTAAGCCGTTCACGCCGCGCGTCTATCAGTCGCTGATCCGCGATCACATCATCGAGCACCAGCGGTGCGCGATATGGGCGGACATGGGCTTGGGCAAAACGGCGGCGACACTGAGCGCGTTAGATTTGTTATGGCTCGCCGGCTCTAATTACCATCCCGCGCTCGTGATCGCCCCACTGCGTGTGGCGCGCAGCACGTGGCCGCGCGAGGTGCAGAAGTGGGCTGACTTCAACGGGCTCCGCATCGCGCCGATCATTGGTGACGCGAACCAGCGCGCATTCGCGCTGCGCGCCAAAGCCGACGTATATACGATCAACTTCGAGAACCTGCAATGGTTGTTCGACACGCTGCAGGGTCGCTGGCCGTTCCAGGTCGTGATCGTCGACGAAGCAACGCGGCTCAAGGGCTTCCGGCTACGCAACGGGACGAAGCGTTCGACGCTGCTGTCGGAGATCGCGCAGCAGACCGGCCGCTGGATCGAGTTGACCGGCACGCCCGCGCCGAACGGACTCAAAGACCTGTGGGGTCAGCTGTGGTTCATCGACCAGGGCCAGCGGCTCGGCCACAGCTATGGTGACTTCCTAGGCCGATGGTTCAAGCAGAACCAATACAATGGCGAGATTACCCCAGAGCACTACGCGCTGCAGCAGATACCCGATCTCGTGAAGGATGTGTGCCTGACCGTGCGCGCGAAGGATTACTTCGACATCAAGGAACCCATCCGCCGCGCAATCGAGATCGATCTCCCGCCGAAAGCGCGAGCGCTATACCGTGAGCTTGAGAAGGAAATGTACGCCGAGATCGACCGGCTGGGTGCGCACATAGACGTGGTCAACGCTGCCGGGCTCACCGCGAAGTGCTTGCAGCTAGCCGCGGGCGCTGTGATCGCCAAGGACGGCGACGAGCAACGCATGATCCACGAGGTGCACGAGGAAAAGCTCGACGCGCTGGAGTCGATCATCGAAGAGAACAACGGGCACCCGTTGCTGATCGGCTACTGGTGGAAAGCTGACAAGGCGCGGATGATGAAGCGCTTCCCGTTCATGCAAGAGATCAAGACGCAGAAGGACGAGGACCGCTGGAACGAGGGGCGCATCATGGCAGCACCCGCGCACTATGCGTCGCTCGGTCACGGCTTGAACCTGCAGGACGGCGGGCACCGTCTAGTGCGCTACTCGCGGTGGTGGGACTCGGAGCTTGACGACCAGCTCGCCGAGCGCATCGGCCCGGTCCGCCAAATTCAGTCGGGCTACGACAGGCCCGTGTATCACTACGACATCGTCGCGCGAGGCACCGTCGATGAGGACGTGCAATTCCGCCACGAGTCCAAGGCCGAAGTTCAGAATGTGTTGAGGGATCGAACGAGAAGGAGAGCATGATGAAGATCAAGTGGATGTGGGGCACGAAGGATGGTGGCCCCGAGTCAAAGGTCACGTGCTACGGATTCGAGATAAAGTCGCTGTGCAGCGTGCTCGTGCTGTGCTTCGGCCGTGGCTCACGTGAGGCGTATCACTCGCACGCGTTCAACGCTATCAGTTGGGTGCTGCGCGGCGTGCTAAGCGAGCGCACCGAGCCCAGGAAACTGCGGTACTGCACCATGTTCATGGAACGTGAACTGCACCCGGCATTGTGGCCGGTTGTAACGAAGCGCGAAACATTTCACCAAGTGCATGGGGTCACGGCGGCAACGTGGGTGCTGTCGTTCCGTGGCCCGTGGGCCAACACCTGGCGCGAGCAAGTGGGCGGCGAGCAGTACACGCTGACGCACGGCCGTAAGGCGGTGGGCTGATGCCATACATCAAGGACGACAATCAGCGCCGCCGCATCCTCGACCCGACTGTCGGGGTCAGCGAGCCGCGCCGCGCGCAGGATGTGGGCGAGCTGAACTTTCAAATCAGCCGCTTGCTCGACGACTACGTCGTGCGCAAGGGTAAGAGATACGAGAACATCAACGCAGTCATGGGAGTCATGAGCAGCGCGCAAGCTGAGTTCTATCGCCGCGTCGCGGCACCGTACGAAGACACGAAGATCAGGGAGAACGGAGACGTGTATGAATAAGCAATACTACATCGCGGGACCGATGACGGGGCTGCCACAGTTCAACGTGCCAGCGTTCGAGCGCATGGCCGAGCGGCTACGCGCAGCTGGGTTCGACGTGATCTCGCCGGCCGAGCTGGACTCGGAAGGTGTGAAGGCGGCGGCGCTCGTGTCGCTCGACGGCAAGCTCGATGCGAACGGCAAGCTGGCCGGCGAGACCTGGGGCGACATGCTCGCGCGTGACGTGAAGATCATCGCCGACGTGGTACGCGACGGCATCGTCGTGCTCCCGAACTGGTTCAAGTCTCGGGGCGCGCGGCTCGAAGTCTTCGTCGCGTTGTTGTGCAACAAGGACATCCTCGCGGACTTCGCGATCAACGGCGAGCCCCCGACTCTGATCAAGATCGAGCGCGAGATCGTGGTGTCTCTAATCGCAGGGAGCTTCGAGTCATGAGCTTACTTACACTCACAACGGATAGCGACGCGCGCAAGCGCATCCCGCTGATCGGTGGACTGTGGGGCTACTTCGCGGCGGCGCTCGTCGGCGTCGCGCAGCACAGCTTCAAGTCCAACGAGAAACACAACAAGGGCCAACCGCTCCATTGGTCGATCGACAAGAGCAACGATCACGCGGAGTGCTGCGGGCGTCACATGCTCGACATTCAGGAACTGCTGGCGTTGTTCGAGCGTGGTGGCTACACGCCGGGCGAGATCGCGACCGAAGAGGTGATCACGTCGATCCTCGACGAAGCCAACGCGCACGCATGGCGCGCACTCGCGCTTAGCCAAGAGCTGCATATGCGTTTCCGCGAAGCGCCGCTGCCGTTCAACGCGAAGCGGTCGGAGTCGGAGTCTGCCCCTATCACCGCGACCGAGATCAGGGCGATGCAGTCGGGCTCAGTGTGCTACGTGCCGGACGATCCCAATAATGTTCCCGACAGCACGGCGGCAGCACTCGTGTGGCGTGTGCGACGCGAAGGCTGCGAAGACATGACCTGTGATGCATCCTGCGAACAGCATTGGAGGGACGCATGAAGGCTAACCGAGGCGAAGAGATTCTGCTGATCCCCGACACGCAGCAGAAGACGGGCGCGCCGAACTTTCACATGCGGTGGATAGGCTGCTACGCCGTCGACAAGCGCCCGGATCGCATCGTACACATCGGCGACCACCATGACATGCCGTCACTGTCGTCGTACGACAAGGGCAAGCGCAGCTTTGAGGGGCGCACGTATCGCGCCGACATCGAGGCCGGCAACGTCGCGCTTGACGTGCTGATGCAGCCGATCTACGACTACAACAAGTCGCTACGTGTCGCCAAGAACTTGCCGGCGAAGGAGTGGTCGGCAGCGCAGCGCCGCCGTGACGAGAAGTTGTTCAAGCCGAAGCTCGACGTGTGCCTGGGCAATCACGAAGAGCGCATCGAGCGAGCCATCGAGCTGCAGCGCGAACTCGAAGGGACGATGGGCTATCACGATTTCAACTGGAAACAGCACGGATGGAAGGTGCACGGCTTCAAGGAAGTCGTCGACATCGGGGGCGTGAAGTTCTCGCACTTCTTCTACAACCCGATGACCGGCCACCCGTACGGCGGCGCGCTGTCGACACGCATCAAGAACATCGGCTTCTCGTTCGTGATGGGTCACCAGCAAGGGAAGCAGCAGGCGGAAATGTACCGCAGCGACGGCACCATCGTGCGCGGGCTCGTCGTCGGCAGCTGCTACCTGCACGACGAGAAGTACTTAGGCCCGCAAGCGAACCACTATTGGCGCGGCGTCGTCGTGCTGCATGAGGTGCAGAACGGCAACTACGATTTGATGGAGGTGTCGTTGAAGTACCTGCGGGACAAGTACGCGACCGAGGAAGAGAAGCAGCACCCACTCGTCGCGAGGCTGTAAAAGCGAAAGGGGCCGGCGCAATGCCGGCCCCTAGCTGTTAGAACCGCGTGCTTTGTACGACGCGTAGCAACTCGTGCGCGACCGCTGTACTAGTGGTCGCACCCGTGTTAACGGCAACTATAATGCCGAGCAAGGTATCCGCCGCTGGCAGATTGGTGTTGAAATTCCCCGCGAAGCGAGCGTTGTCATCAACTACGTACAAATCGTAGTACACCGTAGCACCGGCCGGCGGCGCGTATAACGTCAGCTCTAAAACTTTTCCAGCAAGCGACGCTTTGGTTATACCCAGGTTTATCTTAGTCGCGGTGCCAGCGGCGTCGTTGTGCATGATCTGTATGTTCGTGTCCGCTTCATCAGCGGCCAGCGCGATGATATCTAAAAACGCGCTAGGCTCCGCGGTAGTCCATGCGGCCACGGAAGCTCGCCGGTAGCCTACCAATATGCGTTGATCTGCTCGCACGGTCGGAAAACCAATCCGAAAAAACGTGGAGAACCCACCGTTAAGCGCCGAGCCCGAGGCGTTACGGTACACGCCGGTATAAGCGCTAGTGGTGGTATCATCACGAAGCGATGCGGCGCTGTTAATATTACCGGCCGATGTGTAGCGTATGCGCGCCGAACCCGCCAGAAGGCTAGTGGCGGGTGCGACAATCTGCGCAACTCCTGAGACGCCGGCAGACAGCGTCCAATTGGTGTGCTCGATGGCCGAGCCGGAAGCTTGAGACCATTGAACCCTGTGACGAAACAAAAGCTCGTCTATGTTAACGCGGAAGTTGCCCGCGTCGCCGGGTATCACGAAAGGCACGCGCGAGTCGCTGCGTAGCAGCGTGTTCGCGGTCATGTCAGAAATTTTTGTATCAGCCATCGGGTCACTCCGTTATGATAAAATCGCCAGATTCGGCGAGCACGTCGTCGCCGTTTTCTAGTAGCACGTTGCTCGTTATATTAGCAACGACTTCAAAGTCAGCAGAGTCAGAGCCGCCACCAGGGGCAGCGTTCGTGATCTCAATCGTTAGTATGGTCGGCGCAGCTGTCAGCGTATCCTCGATCTCGATCTCTATCTCGGTGTCGCTGATAAATGTTATCGTCACAGGGTTACCGTCCACTGTGACCACGGAAGTCGGCATGAAGCCGGTGCCGTTTATAGTCAGTGTGAACGTAGGCCCGCCAGCCTCGGCAATCGCAGGATCAAACGACGTTATATTCGGGAACGGGTTTAAGACTATGATGTCTTTCGCGTACACAAGCTGCCAGTCGACGGGCAAACCCTTAGTACGTGTGACAGTCGTGCTAGTTTGAAACGTCCCTCGCGCAAGGCGCGTACTGGTAGCGTCGAACGGCCAGAACTCTGCCGAGCCATCCGAGTTCAACATAGCCAACCCAGCCACGGTATCCCCGTTCCGCGAAACGCTGCAGGACGCCGTGCGCGCCGCGCTAGGTCGCAGGGCCACAGGCAACGAGCCCGAGCCCCAGCGCAGCCGCGTCGACGACGAGCGCCCAGTGTAGGTTGCGTCCGACGTGTTCGCATGTAGTACGACGTAAGCACCGTAGTCGGTGGATCGCACGTCGCCGTCCGGCACGAACGTGCGGAAGTCTGCTGCTGTGTTCCACAGCGGTGTGAAGACTCGCGTAACCGGCGTGGCCGACACTGCTAGCAGATTGAACGATACGCCTTGCCCGGTCTCCGACAAATACACCGTGGCGCTGTAGCTCGACGTGCCCGCGCCGGTCTCGCTTATCCTTACAGCTGTCTCGCCCGCGGTGCCTACAACGGTACGTGTTATGTTGCCGTACACGTCTACCGCATAAGCTAGATTGAGGCGCGCGCGCAGCGACAAGTCACGGTAAAAGCGTATACTAACTGTCGTATCTGCGCCCCACTGGCCGTCATTCGCGCGCAAGAAGAACAGGTGACCCATGAGCTTCGTGCTAAAAATAGGCGGACTGGTCTCGCCGACAGCGCCCACGGTTACAACATCGAGTAGCACGGCATCCCCGTTAGCGTCGAAGCCAGCCATCTTGCTAACGCGATTGGGGGTGCGCAGATAGTTTAAGTCGGGCGCTGGCTCGTCAAGCTGCGCGGCAGTACGTTGGAACTGGAATCGAAAATCGGTATTCATGCCGATTTGATACAGGCTGGCGAACCCTACCGCTAGTTCCGTCTCGACCGCAAACGCTTCGCTAAGCTGCCGGCAGTACAGTACGTTGTCGCGCGTGTACGCGAGAATAAGATCGGTGACTTCTGCGAGTTGCTCGTCGCGCACGTCGTCAAGGGCTAGCTTAAGGAACTGCGTGCGCGCGGGCAGCGCAGTGTTAGCGTCAGTCACTCGCAAGAACGCGTCACCATTTACGTCACGCCACGCAAGCACCGGATGCATGTCGAGATCAAACGATCCGGTAACCTCGACTGGCAGCGGTGCTATCGTGTATATCGCCGTCGCCGCGATCACGTCTGGCACGCCAACGGACACGATACCCGTGTCGGGGTCACACTCGAAGAACCAGTTACGCACGTCAACGCCGTCGGTCATATCGTCAAGCGCGATCCCGCCGCGTTCCCACCATGTGAATGGTGTAACGGCGACATCACGCGGCGCAATGAATGCGGCAGTGATCGTAGTTTCTTCTAGCGCTAGGCTCATGGTGCTTTACCTTGTCGCTACTATGCAGCGCCACTCGCCACCCGCTGTGGCCGCAGCTACTGACCAGCTATCCGCCGCGTCCGCGTACAAGAAGCCTTGATTGGGTGCGTTACATGCGGTAACTACACGCCCGAGCGATGGGCTAAGCGCTAGTTGTGTCGGACGAATATGAACCGCGCTGCCCATGTCGGCTTCGTCAACCGCACTCCATGAGTCTTCTTCTGCTTCTGCCGAGGACAAGAAAACCGCCTCGTCGGCCCCTTCACTCACACAGCTACATATGATCGTAGAAAATGCGTCTATCACGTCGCCGCTGCGGACGCCGCGGGAAATCTGAGGGTCCGGCTCCCCTGTGACTGGGTCTTCGGGGCCTGCCATAGCGAATGGCCCGGTTATAGATGTACCGTCGGCGGTCGTAATGTATATTGCGCTGTCAGCAGAGGAACCGGATGTGCCGGTGAACACGAATTGTCCCAGCCGTGGTATCCATTGCGCGCCGCGTGGCAGTCCGTCAGCGCCGCCGAAGTCGACTAGCGTAGTGATGTTATTCACGCCCGCTACCATATCTACTCCATTCGTGGAGTAGTAAATCCTTTTAATTGTGTTGGAGTCGCTAAAAAACCGCCCCATGCAAACGATGCGAGAGTCACTTATAGCAAGATACTGCACGTCTAAGAATTCGCCACCAGCTAAGCCGCCAGGCCAGGTAACCGCGGCCCACGTTGCCCCGCCATCGTCTGAGTACCAAATTCCCCCGTGGTCGCTCCCAGACTGACGGAACTGCGCGTACCAACGACCCCCGCCAAAAGTGGTGGTCCATATCATTTTGCAATGCTGACCGCTAACGCCAACAGCCGGCGCAGCTAGCACCGTCCAGTTGTCGCCGTCGTCTGTGTATGCAACCTGAAAAACATCGGCTACTGGTGCTGCCTGTAGGCCGATCATAAAGCGATTAGTCTCCGGGGAGAACGCGCCAAACTGCCACGGTGCAAGGACCGTTGGGATCGCGGTTCCGGCCACGAAGGTCTGTCCATCCATGCTGGTGTTAACGGTGCCATCAGAACGCACCGCGAAGAACACATACGGCCAGTCAGGGAGATCAACGGCTAGCGTGTAGACAGCCGTATTACGAAACAGCGCCGGATAGTCTTGCCCGATTTGCAACGTGCGCTGCGCCTGCTCGCGAAGCTCTTGAAACACACGCGTTAGTGATTCGAGCCGCGTACGAAACACTTTGGCGCTCATGGCGCTGCGGCCTGACGGCTGCACCATAGGCGTCGCGCGCGCAATAGTAAGCGTGATCCCTGCGGCTAGCGGATCGCTATTGTCATCCACGCGCGTAACGAGCATGGCCGTCACGGTGTCGACCACGTAATCCTGGTTCTGGATCAGCTCACGCTCGCTGCCATCCGCGCGCGTTACGAACGCCGACACATCCGCGACCCGGTCGAACTCAAACGGAATGGGGAACTCGAAGGTCACGCCATCGGCAAGATATACCTGCTTCATATGGGGTAGAGAACATTCCAATGCGCGGGCAGCCCTTTGTCTTCACCTGTTTGGAATTCGCCGCCGGGAGTAACCAGCGTCGCTGCCACCTCATTGACGGTAAACACAGCCGAACCGTCAGGGTTCACGGTGACGCTACCCTGCACCTCGGTTGCGTCGTCGTACTGCAGAACGCACTGCACGGTGCGCGCGAATAACGGACGGTAAGCGGCGGGCACTGTGGCCGCGTCCCATGTCATAGCGCCATCGTCACTTACAGCGACAAGCGCGGCTTCCAGTGTCATAGCAACAACACCAGCGCGGTTTACTATGGAGACTTCGCCGGCCGGGTCGCCGCCAGTAAATTCACCCGCGCCCCACGTGGGTTCAAAGCTCGCGGAGATAAACGATTCGTCGGACGGTATGGTGAGGACCACGAATTCTGCGTACTCGCGCTGCCCGTTGAATTCGGAAGTCAGCTGCAGCAGCGTGCCATCGACCAAGGTCGACGTGAACTCGTCGCCCGGCTCGGTGAGATCAGGATCAACGAACTCGCTCGTCAGCTCGTCAAGCTCGATTTCCACTTCGCGTGTTTCGACGGGCGCGCCATTGGAAGACCATATGAAGGTGGCCGTAACCGTCAGGTGTGACCATTCCTGGTCTGACCCCTGGATGAACACTGCGGGCGCGCTAAGCTCGACACGTGACGCGAGCGCCGGGCCTGCCGGTCCAACAAGCGAGCCACCCGCAAAGCCATACAGCGCCGCTTGACCCTCATCGTCGAACCCGACTACGGTTCCGGCGCGTAGCTGCGCGTTGCCGTAACGCACTAGGGGCTGCTCCTGCTGCGCCGGGCTAACGTGCAGCGAACGGTCTAGCACCTCGCCCAGTTGCTGCGCGTACATTGTCAGCCGGTCAAGCTCGGCCTCGATGATGTGCGGCGCTACGCTGTTCACGAACGATGCACCGCGCGCGAAATCCAGATTCCGCATAATGACACCGGGCACGCCAACGTCGGGCGCTACGGTGAAGTCTATGAAGCCGCCGGGGTTCGAGCCTTGATTCAGGTTGAGCGTAACCGTGTAGTCCGTGTCGAGCACGAGATCAGTCTCAGCCCCATCGACCGCCGTGTAGAACACGCGTAAGTCGGTGTCGACTGACACCGCGAAGCCGAATGAAAAGCGTGTCAGGGCACCTGTGCCCGTGAAGGTTTCCTTCGTGTCGAGGACGCTTATAGTCATGCGTTACTCCAGCAGGCTGTCCAATTTGGTCTCGATGCGCGTCAGCCGCTGCACGGCTTCGAGCTGCGCGAGGCGGTCAACCTCGACGTGTTCCGCCAGCGAGGCCGCAATTTCGGCGACCTTGGCCTTCGTGCCGTTGAGCGCCACGCGCGTGCCACCCCAAGCGATGCCGCCGCTGCCGGCGATACCCACAACGGCAATAACTACGTTGATGTCCAATACCACGTTCTTATTCCTTCCTTGGCGGACCGACGAGCAAGGCTTGCGGCCCGGCGTCGCCCTCCGCGATTGCGATCATTCCGCGTACCGTCCGGTCGACTTGCGCCGCCGGATAGTGGAACGCGGTCCCTGCTGCACGATTTATGGAACGCACCAGCGACTCGTCGACTTCCCCTTGCCCGACTTGTATCGCCACGGCGCCGATCTGCGCGATGATGTTCGCGCCCGCGGGGCCGCGATAGTCGAAGCCCTCGATAACCCCACCCAGCTCACGAACGTATGGGAACACACCGAGCGCCGTGGATAGCTGCGCCCGAAGCAATCTCTCGGCCAGCTCTTCCGGCTCGTCGTCATCGAGATCACCGCGTAATCCCTCACGGATCAGCACGCCCAGCACCGCGGGCACGGTGTACAGCATGAAGAAATCTGCGGCGAGCTTAGCACTAGAGGTTATGGATGGCTTACGCTTGAAGCCCTGGATAGATTCCGCGCTCAAGTTGTATGTCGCGCTGAAGTACGAATAGAAGTTTGTCCACAGTTTCTTCCACGCGCCACCACGTTGCGCTTCCGAAAGGTCTTGCATCTGTCCGCTGGACTGCGCGTCGCGCACCGCTTGATCCGCCAAGGCGACAGCACGCTCGTCAGTCTCGCCCGCCTCGAACGCTTTGCCGTACGCGCCGAGCCACGTCGGCATGTCGACCGCTGTCTGAAACGCTTGGATCGGATAGAAGTAGAAGTTCGTCAGGTTGCTCTTCGCCGCGCCCAGCCGGTTCGTGATCTCGCTCAGCTCGCGATTGAGCACGAGTCCGCGGTCACGCATGAACGTCGACTTAGCGCGCACATTGGTGATTGTCTGTAACGGGCGTGCGGCAAACTCGACGAGCCCCATGCCTACATGGCGATAGCCAACGCGCACGAAGCTCTGCGTCAAACCGGTGGGCTGTAGCAGCGCCGTCGTGACGCTAAGCCCCAAGCCTGCTATGGTCGTGCCGACGCGGAAGTAGTTCGCGACGCGTTCGCCCGCATCTTGCGCCACGACTTCGCCGCGCGCCACATCGTCTAGCGTCTTGCGCATGAGTCGTGTCACTTCGCCGCCGTAGTGCTCGCGCAGCGACCCGGAGACCCGCTTGTCACGAAGCAGCCGGCCGGCGTCGATCAGCGCCTCATGCCACGACAAGTCGTGAATTACTTGGCCGACATGCTGCGTGATAACGCCAAGGTCGAGGCGTACGGGGTCTTTGCCGCCGACGCGCGCCTTGGTGTGCCCGCGCCGCGTTGTCGCGCGTGTGACTGCCCCGCGCAGCGATTGGCTGATCAGCTCCGCGTCATTCTGCTGCGCAGCCTTGTCGCTGCGGCCGGGGTCGGCGACGATGGGGTAGTACCCGCCAGCGTACACACCGTGCGCCGTCGTGATCGGCACCGCGTCGACGCGCTCCGGGCGCACGCCCGTGACCCGCTCTTCTTTCGCCGCGATCTCGGACCAGTAGCTACCGATGAAATCGAACGTAGCCTGCACGAAGTCCAGTTCTTCCTTAGTCAGCGTCGCTATCACGGCCTCGGCCTGCAGGTCCGTCCACTGGTTACCCTCGCGAATGCGCTCGCGGTTGCCTTCGTTGCCCCAGTTCAGCGCGACAGCTAGGCGCGCTTCCAGCGACAACGATACACCAACCGCGGGCACGAACAATTTCGGCGGGCCGGCGAACTTCTCACCCACACGTCGGATCGCCGACTTTTGCAACGCCGGCAGTGTGTCGAGCAGGGCGTTCAGTTTCTTCGTAGCAGCCGCGCGCATAGCGACTTCTTTGTCTGCCGCCGCGTTAACGGGCTGCATCATGTACGACCAGAACTTGCCGCCGTCCTGTCCGCCGTCGATCTGGCGCGAAATGCTCGACATTTTGCGTAGGTGCGTGAACCAAGAGTTCAGCGTCTCGGAGAAGCGACCCCACAGGGAGAGATCACGTTCCAGCTGCACCTTCGACGGACCCTTGGGCGCGTTCGCGTCGATGCTCGTCACCAGCTCGGTCACCGCGGTGTCGAAGTCACGCTGCTCTTTCGCTGCGAGCAACCGAGACTTCAGGCGCGCGAGGTGCTCGATGTTCTTGATCGCGTCGACGAGCCCGGCGAATTGCTCGACAGACAAATTCTGGTAGCTCGTCTTCTTCGACTCGTCGCGCAGCTCATCGGAAATGATCGGATCGTTGCCCTCGGCTTCCTGCTCCTTGATCCATTCGGCCAGCGACGAGCGCTTGTCGACTTGTGACAGCGAGCGGCGCTTCAGGTCGTAGCGCTCCAACAGCTTGTCGATCTGATCGCGGTAGCTCGGATCGAGCGCAGCACGCGTGCCGGACTCGCCGAACTTCTTCAGGTAACGCAGACCCTTGTCGACAGCATCCAGCGCCCGGTTGGCGTCGCGCGACGCGTAGCTATTGAACAGTTGATCGCGCTTACGCGTAGCCGCGAGCTTCAGGTCACCCGCGGCCAGGGCATCGCGCGACTCACGCGCCGCCTTGGTCTCGGCCGCTAGGTACTGCGACGGCCGCACGTCGCGAATCTTCTGGCGCTGCACGACTTTCGTCGCGTAGTCGCGCGCCGCGCGTCGCACAGTCTCCATTCCACCAGGCTGCGTCTGCAGCGACTCATCGAGCGCCCGCAGCTCGGACGTGACGACACGCGAACGGTGCTGATTGTGCACTGCCATGTCGACGGCACGCGCAAGCGACTGCGGATTGTTCAAGTCGCCGTAGCGCTCCATCATCCGCTGATCGGTCTGCTGCGCGATTGTGGCTTCGCGGTTCGGCAACGCGAGCAGTGCTTGGATCAAGTGATCGCCAGACGTGAAGCCGGTCAACTCCGCGACTTCGTCGGCGCTCATGCCCGCGTCTTTCGTGAGCATATCGCGCGGCAGCGACTCCCACGGGGCGCGGCCCGGAGACTCGACGCCCGAATCCTTGAGCATCTTCTGGTATTCTTCGCGCGTGCCATACGCCTCTTCCAGCGACGCAACGGACAACTTGTGATTCTTGATCTTGACCGTTTCGAGTGTATCGTCGACCAGATTCTCGACGTACGCAGTACCAGTCAAGATAAGGGTCTCTGCTACACGCGCGGGCTGCTGCGCTAGCTCGATCTCAACTTCGTTACGCACAGCGATACGCTTGTCGGCGTTTGCTTCCTGCAGCTTCTTCAGTTCGCGCGTGCGCGCGTTATCCAGCCAACGGAGGTTCCGCATGCTGCGTGCCTGCAGCGCGTCCTGCGCGTTCTCGGTTGCCGCGCGCGTCGTGTCCTGATACTTCTGCCACTCTTCCGGCGTCATGCCGGCAGCTTGGGCACTCTCGAACAGCGGCGCGAGATCACGCGCGGCCTCGGCGTCCGCGATCTGCTGCTGCGTCGCGACCATGCCCGCCATGACCGTGCGCACTTCGTCGGTTAGCGAGACGTTGAGGCGCTCGATCTGCTTGTATATGTTCACTAGCCACGAGCGGAAGCGATGGAACAGCCCGCGCATTTCTTCGTTGGGCGCGGAACCTTCCATGAGCCACGACTCGAAGCCGCGCGCGAACTGCTCGTGTGCTGCACGGCGCTGCGGGATAGGCAGCGCACGCCACTCTTCGACGGTGCCCTTGAACTTGACCCACGTGAGCAGCGTCTCCATGTCGGAGCGGATAGCCGCGGGTGCGTTCGGCCGCGCAGCAAGGTCAGCCATCACCTCGAAGAAGAAGTGACCGGACTCGTGCAAGAACGACGACAGGTTCGCCGACTCGAACAGCGTGACGACGGAGCCAAGCTGCAAGTCGCGGCCCATCGTGATGTTGGCGCGCGCGTCCTGCGTCAGCTCTTGGTTCAGCGTCGCGTTGCTGCCTTCCTCGATACCGTCGAACACGATGTCCTCGGGCAGCAGCGTCGCCTTCTGCTCAGCGTACACCGTCGCCTTCTGGTTCGTGCGGTTCGCTTCGCCGTGCGGCCCGTAGTTGACCCACGAGTTCTGCCCGCGCGTCTCGCTCGACATGGCCTTCGCCGCGAGCGGCGAGTACATGCGCACGTGCGAATGCCACGCGTTGTCCTCGCCGCTCGGGCCGAAGCCGACGCCTTCCTTACCGTGACCGAACACATCGTGCACGATGCGGAACACATCGTTAGCGACGAGCGCGCGCCCGTCGACGACTTCAGCAGTCGGCCGCAGCATCGGATGATTCGACACGTCCTCGCCTTGTCCGTAGCCCTGATCCGTGGGGAAGACCCACAGGTGCCCGTTGCGCAGATCGTCGTGCACTTGCCGCGGGCCTTCGGGGTACGGGTCCTTCTGGTCCGGCTTGATGAACTCGATGTTGATGCCGAGCTGCTTCACCACTTGGAACTGCGCCAACGTCTCGTCGATCAGCGCGTCGTACGCTACCGCCGTCTCGAAGTCGTTCGGGTCATGCTTCGCCGCGTCGTACGCTGCAGCGATCAGGCGCCCGCGCTTCTCGTTCACCGGCACGAAGCGCGTGTGCTCGACGAACTGCGGCTTGTTGATCAACACGTCGGCGACGTACTGCCGCGCGGCTTCCTTGATCGCGGGGATCGGCCCCTGCGACGACTCGGGCAGCCCACTCAGGGGGCCGCTAGCTGACCCTTGCGCTTCCTGGCCCTGAACCTCTTCAGACTCAGCTCGTCCTCCCCCATCAGCCTCGGCGCGCTGTCGTCGAACTTCATCGAGACGGCGAGCTGATCGGAGAAGGGCCGGCGTGACAGCCTGGCGCGTTGAATCTCCGTCAGTGTCGACACCGAACTCGACCGCGATTGCTTTAATTGCTTCGCCATAGCCTGCTGCCTCCAGTATTTCACGGATCGGCGCGTTATCGCGCAACATGGTCGCGAAGTCGCTCGCGCCTGCGACGCGCGCATCGGTGATCTCACCCGCGCGCACTAGGTCTTCAACGGAGCGCGTCTCGCCGGCAACGTCGGCCAGCTCGTACGCGGTCTTCGCCCACGACCAGATAGTCTCTTGCACTTCGGCCGGCGTCCAGCCGAGCGTCGCCGCTGCCTTCCGCACCTTCGCGTTGAACGCCATGTAGCCGGGGCTCTTGCCGGGGTCTTTCTTGGTGATGCCACCCTTGAACAACATCTTGTTGATGAGCGCGAAGTTCGCCATCCACGTGTCGTTCGTAACTTCCTGCACGTCACCCATCAGGTTGCGCATGAAGCTGTTGACCTTCGGACCGGAAATGATCAGCGCATGCGGGTCTTCCGCAGTCAGCGCGCGCACCGCGTTGTTCGTCCACACGTCGAAGTCGCGCACACCGAGCACGATCTGCCGCACCTGCTTCTCGTCGGTCGGGCGCCCGGCGTCATCCCATGCCTTCCACATCGACACGGCGGACTTCAGGTTGTCCTGCACGTCCGTCTGCGGCGACGTGGCGGCGAGCAGCCCGGCGAAGCGCGGCGCGTCCGTGTCGCCGAACACCTGCCGAATCGTCTGCACCGCCTTCTCGTACCAGCCACGCTTGGCCGCGCCCGCGCGAGCGGCGTCAACGAAGTCCGCATCGGCCGGCAGCTTGTTGAAGATGTCCACCAACTTCTGCGCCGTGCGCTTCTGCAGCTTCGCGCGCTCGCTGTCCGTTAGGTACGGTGCAACCGCGTCGAAGCCCTGGGGCTCGTGCTCGGGCTTCAGCTGGAACAGCGTCGCCGCTTCCTCGACTTGTGACTGCTGCGCGCCAACTACGGGCACGGTGTTGAACAGCCGCGCCTGCCCGCGCAGATTGCCTTGCGCGCCAGGGGTCGTGTAGCCGGCGAAGCCTGCCGCCTGCACCGCGCGCTCGAACGCGTCCATATCGAAGCGCGTCTCGCTCGGGACGAGCTTGCCAGCATCGTCGGTTGTGAAGCTCACAGCTTCCTGCGACTGCGCGGCGAGCCCCATAGGGTCGGCCGACGCATCATAGAGTTGGTCGGAAGGTACGTCGACGACGAACTCTATGTTACCTAAACCAGGCTCCTTCTGGAATCCGGTGTCAGGATACAGCGACGTGACGCGTGGGCCAGCGCGTCGCGACTCTTCGCCGCGCATGCCCGTGCCCATAAACTCCGGGTCGATCTGCGGCACGTCGAAGTTGCCGAAGTGACGGAAGCGCGTGAAGCCCTGCGGCAACTCGCCGGCCTCGGCCGCGCGCGCGGCGACGGGCGTGAGCGCGTCCTGATTCAGCGTGGATTCTTTCGGCGGCTCGATGCGTGTGACGACAGCCCCACCCAGCGGGGCGGACACACCCATGCCCCGACGGAAATCATCATCCGGCTCGTCAGGCTTCACACCTGTTTGCGATTCACGACGGGCGGCGAGTTCCAACGCTATACGAACCTGCTCGGGGTCCGCGTACTCGATCGTCCAGCCTTTGCGACGTAGACCTTCGTAAGCGCGTAGCTGCAATACCGACACAGCACGGTCAGACACGAGCGGCTTGCCTTCGCGCTGCGCCTGCTCGTATGCCTGCATAATGAGCTGCTGTCCGACGCCCTGACCACGCAAGCTCGTGTCATTCAAGCCAACGAGCTTGATCTGCACGCGATTGTCGTCGCTCTCAATCTCCATATAGCCGGCGCGCTTGCCAGTCGTCGGGTTACGCACGATGATCTCGTGTGCGCCTTCGCCGCGCGACTCCGTGACGAACGCACTCGCCGGGAGCTGATCGAGCGTGTCATCTGTCGGCGCGTCCATCTGCGCTTGCACGCGCAGCGGGTAGCGCGCGAACAGCTCGCTCGCACTCGTGCCCGTGCGGCCAGCCATCGTGACGAAGAAGTTCTCGACGAGTGACGCGTACGCGCTCGCGACATCCTTGCGGAACCGCCCGGTGCTCGTGATTTGCGCGAGTACGGCGTCATTTATCTGGCGCGCGTCGGCACGCGCAGCCTCGGCGTCTTCAGCCTCGGCCATGACGCGCTCAGCACGCGCGGCGAATTCACTCTCGACGTTCTTCGCCTCTTCAGCGTTCATGGCTGCGGGCGCGCCCACGCGCGCGCGTAGCGCGAGATTCTGCGCGGTGTGCGAGTTTGCGAAGTACGTCGCGTACTCAGCCGCCGTGATGCGCACGGGCGTGTCGTGCTCGGCCGACTCCGCTATGCGCGCTTCCAGCTCGTCGGTCAGTTCTATGTCCGACTGCAGCAGCGTCTCCGCATCGGCGGCGTCGAAGTAGATGTCGGTGTCAGGCGCAACGGCTTCCACGAAGCGACGGAACTGCTCGGGGCTGCGCTCGCGAAGTTTGCTCGCCTCGGTGAGCGACGACAGTTCCTTGAGCACATCCGCATTCGCATTGGCGTGCGCAGCTTCGCCGCCTAGGCGCGTGCCAAGCTGATGCACAACGGCGCTTTGCGCACCTGCGGCGACGACAGTCGCCACGAACGTCTGATACGCAGCGCCGGGGCGCTCGTCGACGAAGTCGTCAAGGGTTTTCGTGGGATTAAGTGTCACCCAATCCGTGAAGTCTTGTCCAAGCGTCGCGAGTTGTTCGCCGGGTATTTCCGCCGCGAGCTGCGTGAGCACCGTCTTGATCAGCCCGGATTTTTTCGCGATGTCGCCAAACAGCAGTCCTACCGGTAGCTTTTCCGTCACGTATTCGACGCCGGCATGCGTGCCACCAAAAAGGATGGACTGCGGGACACTTAGCCCCTCACGCCGCGCGCGGCTGTATTCGTTGCCATACACGAGCCCAGCCATACCAGCGAGCGCGGCTTGCGGGTTCTTAGATAGGACCGCGCCGGCAAGAACGGGGA
>Ga0193738_1000408_pt1 | contig 23337 bp, 37 predicted proteins | sample L2a1metaG_FD_144927 | JGI IMG/M metagenome (GOLD analysis project Ga0193738, IMG submission 144927) | Soil microbial communities from a riparian zone of the East river system, Colorado, United States - L2a1 | ecosystem: Environmental > Terrestrial > Soil > Riparian zone | place: USA: East River... | reverse complement strand
TATAGGAAACAGCACCAGTAAAAGCATTAATGCTAGAAATACCATAACGCTGATAACCGGTCCAACCTTTATTATAGCGATAAATGCCAGCGTCAGCAGCACCACCTAATAGAACATTATTAATCGAACCGTTAAATCGCATACCGATATAACGACCTTCGGTATTAAAAGTATTGCGGGCTGAACCGCTAATTGCCTTAATAGCACCGAAATTACCAGAACTTCCTACTTCTACGGCAATACCAACATTATAACCGTACTTTTGGATAAAATTTTGACCATCTAACAGCGTAGTTCCATTAATTAATGGATTAGCATCACCACCAACTAACATTACACCGGTATCAATCTTACGAGGATTACCAGAGATAGCTTTTTGGCTGTAAACGGAAGGAATAGTATAATTCATTACAAGACGACCCCATTTGCGGAGTTAAGTTAATTCCAATTATCCAAAACATAGTCCTAGTCCTCATAATATTATACGACTTTTTGAGATTTTTTTAGATAATTTAGTTCTTGATTTAACTGTTTTTTAACTTTATGGCGGCTTGATTTATACTTTATAGCTAATTCTTCTAATGACATTCTTCCTATTATTCTATCTAAAATCAATTGAGATACGTCATTTATAATGGAATCCTGCTTATCTCTTTGTGCTAAGTTGTTTAGTGACAAGTACTTATATTCTTTTCTGCATACCATTTTTAAACATCTATACCAGACACAATTATATAGATATGTTGTAAATTTTGTTCCTTTATTTGAATATTTCTTAAGTGCATCCCATAAACCAAATAACCAACATTCTAGGCGTGCATCATTGTCTAATTTAAATTGCCGTGTTACACTCTTACCTATCTTAATGTAATCTTCATTAGAAAGAGCTGCTTCATATACTTCATTACTAACTTCCATTCCATTCTCCATGTATCAATCCATATTTAATAGCTTCTTCAGTGTTCATATATAAACTATCCTTAATTTTATTTAATTCTGCATCAATCTTTACAGTTTTACCACAATCTAACATTAAATTAGTCATAATCTCTTTATACTGTCTTTTTGTATAATCAATATAAGAAACAACATCATAATGAGTATCGCCGCCGCCAAAATTATGTACAAATGGATGTATCATAAAACTTGCATTTTCATAAGCATATCGCTTATCACCAGCGGCCAGTACAAATATAGCGGCACTAGCAACTTCGCCTACGGCAACCGTAACAATAGTTTTATTCTTTTTTGTTAAACAAATTTCGTCATATATAGCCATGGCAGAATTAACACAGCCACCCTCACTACATATATAAATAGTTATTATTTTCTTTTCTAAATCTTTATTAGCAAAATACTTAAGTTGTTTTATTACTTTTTTAGCAATATGTTTATCAATATCACCAAAAATAAATAATTCTTGTTTTTTAAACAATTCTATCTGAAGTTTCTCGTTCGGACTCACTTTTAATCCATTTTCCTTCACTTAATTGTTGAGCTTCTTCATGTAAACCAATCGCTTGTTGAAATTCATCAAGATTAGAATTATCTTCTTTTAAGAAAGCAACATCAAATGTACCATTAGGAAATACATAAATTGACCAATTTTTATACTTTTTAACTTCTTCTAATACTTTAATAACATTATTTTCATTAACCGATGGAACTTCCGCAGTTTTACATAACATATTTTGAATATTTTCTTTAACACTCAAAGAGTTAAATGTTGGTGCAATAGCAATAATAAAACGATAACGTGTTAGAATATGAAATACTTCTACACCAGCTATAGTTTTAATTGTATTAGCGACACTATTAGAAATATTGAAATTAGTCATTCCCATCCAAAAGCGAAATTGCTTATATGGATTCATTTCATCATCAACATTAAATAGTCCAAATGGCGTCTGAATCAATTGACCAATATCTTCTTCATCATCATTGAAATCATCTTGATAGGTCGAATCTTCTTCTTTATCATCTTTATTTAAGGAAAAAGCACGTTTCTTCTCATCAAAATTATAATAGTGCGGCGACCATATTAGTTTTCGTTTTTCTTGCATATATTATTGTTCCACTTTAACAAGTTGTTTTGGTTCTCTAGTTGCTTTATGATTTTCAAGTTTACACAAACTATATATTTCAAAACCAGTTTGATTACCCATCGCATACACTGGTCTAGCAAAAAATTCAACTTGAGTAATTTTAGCTATAGATGGTACACACCATCCTGCATAATATTTTTGTGCTAAAACAAAAGCAACTTCATCACCTATTTTAATAGGTTTATTGCGTACATCCTTCATATGTTCATCTAAAAGAGCCTGAGTTGTTGGAACTAATTGATGATTCATAGTCATATAGTTACTTCCATTTTAAGAGAAGGATGATATTGATAATTTTTTAGACTAATTTGCGTATGGTTCCATTTCCAAAAATCAAAGTTGTCACCGTCATTATTAGGAATTTCAATTGTAGGCAAAGTAAACGGCTCTCTCTTTAATTGTTCTTTGGCGTTTTCAATCTGATTTTCATAGATGTGACAATCAACTAATATGCCAGTAAGATTGCCGGGTTTTAGATTGGCGTGTTTAGCTAATAATGTTAACAGTATGGCATAACTGGCTATATTTGCCCATACACCAGCCATTAAGTCAGCACTTCGTTGAAACCAGCATAAGTTAAGTTTATTATTATAAACTGTTACATTCCATCCTAAGTGACACGCTGGTAATGCTTGTAAAGCCAACTGGTTAGGATTCCACGCTAAACATACCATTCGTCTATCATCGGGATGACTTTTAAGAGTATTTACTATATTAGCTAATTGGTCATTTCCAACAAAAGTACCATTCATTCTTCCAAAATTTGGTACTTCTTCAAAAGTATCATCTTCTAATCTAATTTTAGCAGTCGGTACCTTACCATATTGCTGGTCAAACTGACGCCACTGATAACCATAAATTGGACCTAAATCATCAACAGACTGCTGAATATATGGTTTAACAGAGTCTAATGATGGTAAAAAATAACTGTCAAAAGCCATAGTACCAATTTTTCTATCTTCTTCTCTTTGTCTATTATGTGGTTCTTCGTAGTTTATTCGATAAAATTTTTCTACTTCTTTTGGATTCGCCCATAAATCCCAAAATTTACATCCTCTCTCCTGATACCACTTTTTCGACGTAATACCCTTAATAAATCCTTCTAATTCAACACATACACTTTTAATAGCGGCTTTTCGTGTAGTTATTAGAGGAAATCCATCTTTCATATCATGACTAAAAACTTGATTTGGTAAACCAATGGTTCCATTATCTAGTTTTCGACCACCTTCAAGTTTACGTTCAGGAAGTTTACTTGTACCGTTATCAAGTATTCTTTGAACTAATTCTAGATATTTTATCATTACCTACCCCGTCGCTTATTCATACCCATAATATCTAAGAATACCATATCGGGTCCAACTACTGGTGTATCATCCTCTCCTAATTGTTCATCAATTTCTTCTACTAATTGTTCATTAATCGTATTAAAATTATCCACTACTACTCTAACTGATTTCTTCTTTGCATTTGTATTTGCTTCCTCTTCTAAATGATTAATAACTGCCATAGGCAAAGCGCCGCTAATCATACTTGATAATAAAGTTGCTATACCTAGTTCAGTACCTTTAGAATATTTAGCGTTAATTTCTGATGTACCATCTTCATATACTTTAACTAACAGAGTGCATATTTTTTTAGGGTCTGTCATAAAATCTCCACATTAATTTTTCTATACCGGCCCGTTTAATTTGATTTACTCGCTGAGGTGTTACATTCAAATGATTGACTATATCATTAAACCGCCAATTTTCTATATATTTCAATACTAAAACTATACGTTCATTTGCGGTAAATACTTCAGATTCATAAATATATTTACGAATTTCATTAAATAAAATCCTATCTTCAAGAGATTTTGGTTCAACAACTAACTTAGTCCGTAAAGACTTTAAATCTAACGAAACTGTTTTAACTTCTTTCTTCTTTTGGAATAATCGCTCTATACATTTTTTAATAGCAAATTTAGCATGCATTGACCTATAGCCATCACGACTACCACTAACAAATTTTTCATCCGCTCGTACCATTCGATAAACTACATAGGATAATACATCATCATTTTTAAGAAATCCATATTTAAATTTACCACCATATTTTGCTATAATCTTTTTAGCACCGCTAATATATTGCTTTAAAGTAAGGTATTGAGATGGTCCGCTGTTACTTTCCATGTTAGCTCCTTGGCTGTCGTTAGACAAGCTTTTTGTTTATTGACATAATCAGCATGTCCTTCTTGATAAATATTATGACATTCTCTCATTTTTTCTGCTAATTCAACCACATCAAATGTCGCCCATTCACCTTGATTAACAATGCCGGGTTTAAACCAGACTCCGTCAAAAGCAGTTTCATAACCATTAGGTTGAAGTAGAAAAGAATTATTTTCATTCGCAAATTGAGTATGTGCAGTACAATCACTTACTATACTTGGTTTACCTAACGCCATCATTTCTAATAACGGCAAATCAAATCCTTCGGCGCGACTTGCAAATATTCCGTAAGACACTTTACTCATTATATATGCTAATTGAGCCTGTGTTTTTTGTCGCGGCAATATCTTAATCTTATTACCTAGTTTACTGGATTGAAAGAATCGGTGCCACTTAGTGTTTCCGCCATCCTGTTCCATGAATGGACTATCACAACAAATCCATAATTCAACATCGTCAGTACCAGTACTCCAGAAAGCTAAATCGAATGCTTCGCGGATTAAATCGTGAGACTTTCGTACTTCAAATTTTCCACCAATATAAAATATTGTATTTTTAGATTTTCCAAAAGAAAGTTTATTGTTAAATATAGCGGGGTCATGGCCTAACGGCACAACATGAATAGGAATATCAATTCCATTGTCTTTACAGATATTCTTTGCCCATTCTGAACATACTATTAACTCATCGCACGACCGCAAGCTATTCTTTTCAAAGTCGGTGAACCTGTTCAATTCAAAAATTGGCCAACCTATATATTTACCACTACCTATTCGCTTCGCGAAGTCCCACTGATGAAAGATTTTCAGACAGGTTGCTTTACTATCAAAATTCAGAGCATTTTTCGCAGCCGTTTGTACACACTGTGTGTATTGAGGTTCACATTCAATATTATTTTCGTTAACTGGAAAAAGGGCCACATCCTGTTCTGCATCTACTAATCCTTTAAGGATGTTTACTCCAACTAACCCGTATGACAATGAATTAATTGGACAATATAAATTAACGGACATTTTTATATGTTTCACTTTCGTGTATTAAGGTAATATCTGCACCTGGATTACATTCCTCATACTTTTGAACAATTTTACATAATTCTTCTAAAGGTCCATACCCATTCCATTTACGACTATTTTGTATCTTCATCACTCGCTGAGTTGCCTTCCAATTTGATTTTTTATAAATACAAATACCATCATAATATAATTTATTTTCAGTAAGAAAATTTAACCATTCTTGGTTCAATCTATTTTTTTCGTTATTTTCGGCTATATTAGATATAATTTTCATAGTTCATACCCATATTCCTTTGCCGCCTTGACTAATTCTTTAAGTTTGTCGATGGAGAATTTCTGACAGCCAACGGTTACGCCTTCGGCGTTTACGATAGCTTTATATTCGGAATTAAGTTGAACCTCTTTGGTTGGTTTAATATACTTATAAGTATCATCCTTGAAAATATCAGTAATATTAAGTGATACCCAATTACTATGCCCATCTCCCATACTCCATCCTATAGTACCTGGTTTATTACCGTTGCCTCCAAAACATAAAGCTAAATAACCATTATTATATTCTAATGCATATTTACTATTATTAGTATTTTCCCATCCTAATAGCTGTAATCGAATCAAAAGTGCATTATAAAGTTCTTTATTTTGAAATACAGGAACTAAGTATCCCTTTAACATAATCATTTCTCCTTCTACAGTGTGACCTAATTTACGACAAGTTTCAATTGCTTCTGCTCTAGTTTTATGCCACGAACTTTTTATAGATGTAAAAATTTCATTATATGATGTATTATGTGCAAAATTATTTAAAGTTCCATCTCGAAATAAATACTTGCCAAATCCATCAACAATATAAACTTCAGTAATTCCACATATTTTCATTTTTGCCATTTTTAAACTCCATTAAGTATATCAACAGCCGCGTCTAATTCTTTTTGAGGTATGTAGATTTTCTTAAAAGCTAAATCTCCATCACATCCAACAGCTACTAAATCTTTACGATAAGCCCAACATTTAACTAATAGATTTGGTGTCAATACTTCTCGCTTCTTTTGAAAAACATGAATAGCACCGCCATGTATTGCATCCTCATCATGCCAATTAGGTTTAATTTCTGGTTCACCAATAGCTTCCAACCAACCGGCTTTAATTTTCTGTCTTTGAAATGGAGTAACTAATTCTTTTTCAAAAGAGCGTATTGAATATACATACTTTAACATCTTATAAACAGTTACTTTTGGATTTACATTCTTACGAGTTTTGAATTTTCTGGTAGCTTCTTTGTTAATAGTTAAACACATAGGACAAGTCCTTTCTAAATTTCGTTAACAAAACGCTCTAAATGACGCAAAATATCTTCTGATACAAAATTTTCTTGTTCTAAACGTGAACATTTTTTATCACAAACAAGATAAACATTAGAATAATCGCGGCCATCAAATATGCTGATACGAGCATGATTTTCTCTATCTTCTCGTTCGACTTCTTTTTTCAAGGAAGCAGAACATCCTAAACCCAAATAAATTGGACCAGAATTATGAGATTTACATAAATCACTACAATTATATCTTCCAAATTCTGAATGACCAACACAATGACTATGCTTAGCTAATCGCATTGCATATTCTTGCGTTACAAAATGTGCTGGTTTATCTCCTATCGAATAGGAGTAAGGAACTTCCGCGCCAACAAATACTTCAGAAGCACCACCATTTTCCAATAACATAGAGATAGCACGGGTTCCACCGCCCGTTATGGTCATATAGAGTAAACAATTCTTGACTTTCAATTTTTCAATCAATAATTTGGTATTCATTCTATCCAATCTCCCCAACAAATATCAGAGGAACCATTTAAATTAACAATATAATGTTCATTGTCGTTACGAAGCCACATATTACGAATACTGACATAGTTAAAATGAAGTATTACCATAATTCTCGTCCATAAACTTTAGTGTAATCAAATAGGTATAAATGTAACATTAAATTTTCGTGTTGAAAATTGTTCACTTGATAACATTTTAAAATGAGGATGATTATTATTTACCATTTTACATAAAGTAATAAATTCTTCAGTTTTTAAATCCCATTTCATAATATTAATAAATTTATGTACCCACTGAATGTTTCCTTCAATATATCCTTTTGTATTATCTATTCTATCTATTGAAGCAGTTATTTGTTTCATAGATTTATAACCATATATTAATTCACAACCAGATAATGCACATTTAAATTTTTGTTTTTCTAATATTTCAGATGCATAATCTATACTAATATTGAATTCAATATTTCGTTTTAAAGCTCCCTGATATACTTTTGCAAAATATGTACTTGAAACATATTCAGTACCACGACGCTGCGCAACATTTACACAACCACAACTTTTTCTATGACCACGAGCCAACGCAGATGGTTTTGTCATAAAGAAATTTTTACAATATGGACATTGTACTTTAATTTTACCATTTACGTCTTTTTCAATAGATTGAGCATTAAATTCTATTGGAATTTCCTCTAATTTTACTCTTTTAATAGCTCGTCCACCAAGTCCTAAACGACGAGCTTTAGCAATAATTCTCGCTGTACTATTTGTGTCACAACCAATATGTATAGCAATTTCTTTAGTTGATAATTTACCATAATTTTCAATCAAAAATTGAACTTGTTCTTCTGACCAATCTAAACGATGTTTCTTAACTTCATTCATGAATATTTCTCCTATAGAAAGATGTTCTATAGAATTATACGACATTTATGAAGATTTTTATCAAAAATACATACTTAAATCAACTCATACATTTATCATAATCAAAAAATTTCCAACCACTATTAGGATTTATATCTACATCTTCATGAAAATGTCTAATATGGTCTAAAGCTTTATCTAATGAATCAAAAAAATCTGAATGTGGACTTTGACCGTAAGTCCATTGTGTTATTGTATTTAAACCTTTTGGTGCAAAAACAACAACAGGTTTTCTTTGTAAACGAGCCATTCCAAATTCTACCCAACTTCCAGAAGTATATAATGTTGGGTCTATTAACATTAACATAAAATCTGCTTTATCCAAAAGTCGAAGGTCTATTGCAACAATTTCCTTCATCATTTCAGATAATTCATCCATATAGGGAATCGCGGATTCTCTATCTTTGCTATTTTTAATAGCATTCAATAAATTAATTCGATATTCCTTGCTTTCCTTACCTTCATATGCACGAGAAGTTGGTTTATTTGTTGGATTCAAAACAAGAATGTCTAATTTACTTAAATATTCTGTTGCAATTTCACGCCATTGTACACCGTTATTTGGACAAAATTCCATTGGACCAATGGTATAACAAGCATGACCTTTTAATCTATTTAATTTCATATTAATCCTTTCAGGATGAAAGTAAAGCCAATCTAATGTACTACCCATTAGAGCTACACCTCCCCATGAAGTGCGTGCTTCTCTACACCATTGGCTCATTTCATTCGCATTAGCGAATTAGTCGAGTTGAACATCACTCATCTTATCAAACGAAAATGTTCGATAATGACCAGCATCTTCATCTGGTAAATTCATAAGACATGTTACAGTACTGTTTAACCAGCTAACTGATTCAACATGACCATAACGATGCTTGGTTCCATCCACTTTCGTGTAATCGAAACGAATATCATCACCTTCCTCAATATCATTTACATCAATTTCATCCGAATAAGTTTCTTCGGCTGAATCATCAAAAGTATATTCATCATTGACATAATTATCATCACCAACCTTGGCACCACTATAAACGGCCTTATTTAAGGCACCCTTAAACTCATCAACTACAACATATTTGCATACGCGTAGTTTAGTTGCATTATGGTCCTTTGGAACAGCTACACAGTCCGCAGGATTTACTTTAACAATTAAGACTCGGTCATTTGAACTATGATACCAGCCGGTAGGTCCAGAATATTCTAGACAACCAACGTGTAAACCATGACTACATTCGTGTTGACGGTCATCATCAACTGCATTTCGTGCAATTTCAACTGTCTTACCAATTGAGTTATCAATAGTACCACTAAACTTGTCTAAGAAATCTTTACGAACAGCCTTATAACCTAGAAAATGTCCATCTTCGGTTAAAGGAAGATTCTTATGGTCTAAGAAATCGAATAATTCATCTACAGCACGCTTAGAAGGATTCTTCATTAGGTTCTCTAAAAATAGAACCAATGGTTGAATATCAAAACCTTCGCGTAACATATCTAACATGCGGCGCGTAAGCGAATTATGTAATATTTCACCATTAAACCAAACTTCATTGTCACGAACTTCTACCTTACCGACTAATGCAGTATTCTTTACAGCTAAATTAACAGCTTTAGGAATATCTACACAAGATAAGAAGGTTACTACATCCTTATCTTTTACAGCTTGACGCAAACGAAGCCAATTTGGATGAGAATTATCTACAGGATAATCTTTACCATCAATAACTACTATTAGCGATGTTGGTCTAACTTGACTTGCAGTAAACTTGCTCATACTAACTCCTTCTTTAAAAATTAAAATATTCTACACATTATTTATATAAATTGCCACATGGTCTATATCTTTTTTATCTATCGTTGCACTCAAATGTCTCAAAATAGGATAGGTTTGATAAACTGTTCTTTGTTCTTTTTGTAAATCATATTTTGGAAGTGTTGACTTCTGTAAAGTCTTAATGTCCATTAAACCTTTAATACCACTGATTGCATCAAATTTATCTTTTACTTTCAACAATTTATCATATTCCTCAACTTTTTCAATATAATTGGCAAATACAGTTTTTGGCTTTACTTTACCTTTTAGGTCTAATATTGTTGATTTACTTAAGTGATAAATATTTGTACCACTACTATAATCATAGTTGCCAATTTTACCTAATTCCATAACCGCCAACATATAATCCTTTAAATTATGTGTTTTTAGGAAAGAATTTATCGTTTCCTCACATAATTGATAGAAAGTTTTCCAAGTTCCACCACTTTTGCTTACTTTTGGTAGAGTGGCGGATTTTATACCATATAAGTCGGAAGTTGTTATGCCTAAAGTAGTTAGGTGGTCTTTAACCGTACTAACATGCATAGGATGCATTTCCTTCTGTGTAGGTAAAACCAAATCGAAATTATTAATTTCCGAGTACATGCCGCCATTAGCTAAGTCATATTGAGTATTTTCCCAACACTTAGTCTTGAAAATATCATATGATTTCCATTTCATTACAGCAGTACTATGTCCTCTTTTTACTCCAGGATTTCTTACAGTAGCTACTGGTACATTACTAACTTGTAAAGATGAAGCTAATTCTACGTCTGAAGATAGAATACCAATTTCATCCATCCATCGTTGTTTTACAATCGTATCATCGAAAGATAGAAGATATACTGGTTCTTTAAAATTATTTTCTATAATCCAATCTTTAATACGTTTAATATTACCCGTTTTTAAATCAGCATCAACAAATTTAACTTTTCTATCAACATCTAAATGTTTAGTTTTATGACTACCTACTGATGTAATAGCTGTCGAAGAATAATTTGTTCGTGCTTCATAATAGGTAATTTCATCTGTAGTTGATACTTCCCATTTGTAACTATAAGTATTAGGAAATAATTTTTTCTTATCCCATTCAATGTTAGTTTTAGTAATAACTTTAAAAAAGGCTTGTGGTAGCGTACCATTTAAATCTTTAAAATTACAGCGAGCATCCCACATACTCTTTGATGTAGAAATTTTTGACGTAATTAATATTTCAATTTCTGAACAAACCTGTTGTAATTTTTTAACAATATTTGTTTTAGTACGTGTATCAAATGATAAACCTTCTCGCGATGCCTCAATGTCTAATTCACCAATATCAAAAAATAGGTCAACTTTACATCCTAAAAGTTGCTTCATTATATCGGTTAAATTAGCATCATTTAATGTGATTGGATAGCCAATTTGACCCATAACAGCTATTGCTGTCCAAAAATCTTGATAATTATTTTGTTCGCGAAGTGCCCATCCTTTACCTTGAAATACATATTTAATTTCAGAAGGAGTAATTCTATTACCAAGAAATCGCGGCTTTACTTTATAATAGCGAAAAACTGCCTTAGCTTTTTCTGCAAAGTTACCTATATCATTTTTATTTACTGATAGAGAAATCTTAATGCCAGATGGTTCTGTCGAAGGTTCTTCACTTAATTTTGATAATACCGGCATACCCTCTTCATTAAGGTACGCGGTATATATGTAATGAATTCCATCATACCAACTATTTACAGTACAACTTCTAGTATTATAACAGAATGGAGTTTTTGAACCTAAACCTAAACAACCAATCGCGTCATTACTATCTTCCTTAGTAGATTCACCATAAATAGTATAGACTTCTTTAATCTGTTCTGGCGACAATCCTTTACCATAATCGCGAATATAAAATGTTGGGTCTAACTGACTAGGTAAATTAATATCTATTGGTGTAGATGATTTATCATTTTCAGTATGTGCATCTGTGGCGTTTGCAGCTAATTCGCGTAAAAGTGCAGTAATCTTATCACTATAAAGACCATCGCTCAAAATCTTAACCAGCTTGGCATTGAATCGTATACCAAATTCTTGAGTTTCTATTACTCCTTCTGATTCAATTTTCTGCGGTTTAACCATTAACTTCATAATTTCTCCTTATATTATTTTATTTTGTATCATTTTTTGTCCCATCATCCAGTGTTTAGTGGTTTTAATATGATTTGGACGAACAAATTTACCAACATATTTTCTAAAATCTTTATATGTAAAACTATCAGTTGTACGAAGTACATATCCTTCAATTATACTAAAATCTAATTTTTTATGTAATTCTTTTATTATAGATTCATTATAAACACCATAATATAATATATCAACAGGATAAATATTAAGTAAATCAAACCAATCTAAAGTTTGTTTCCAATCTAAACATATATTCTTATTAGTCCATATACTAAAGCCATAAAAATATGATTTCAAATTAGAATATTCAATAGAGTGTTTTGCATATAAATTTTCTCCACAAATTCGCCAACCTTCTGGAATATCATAAGCTATACTCGCCCAAAAATTCTTAATCCATGTTCTTGACGGATGATTTTTGGATTCTACTGACCGCGCATGTATATGGTCATTATACATACTGGTATTTTCACCATCCATTTTGATTGTTATTAAAACTTCTTTATTTTCCCATTGATTTGTACTAGAATGCATTCTATCATCATCATGCATTCCTAAACTCCACGGTAAGTGATGTGTTCGTGGATATTTAACATAAGTTGTAAATAATCTTAATATGTCACCTTCTTTAAGTATCTTTTGTACACTTTCATCTTCAAATAATTCGCCACGAATCCGTAATCCATTTGATAAAATAATATTACCCCATTTATCATATATTTCATCATCATAAAGATGTAAAGGTAAAATCTTTTTGGTTATTTTAGCAGCTTCTCTTACTTGTTCTACAGAAATAAGTGTTTGTTCGCATTTTAAATGACAATTACCACAGACAGATGCTCCATTATTAATATAATAGCCGCCATCTAAAAATAGACGACGTTCCATAATATGGTGAGCATCTTGTGCAGGATTATTGCATATAACACATAAATAATTGTCGCGTTTTAAAACACTATTTCTAAAACTATCTCTAGTAAGTAACATTTTTACGATTTTAAAATTGGTTCCGCGCCAGTGAATAGCACGGCCTGTAGATTGTCAATTTTCGTCAAAACTGGTAGGTTATATTTCACTATTCTATGACGATTTACGACCGTATTTGGATTCGACCGCAGGTCGTGTTTTTCAGGTAATTTTTCGATTTCACCGACAGTTAAACGGCGTACTTCGGTAACTCGCTTTACGAATGTACCGCGCTTCGCCCAATCAGGATAATCATTCCAATTTACGCCTTTGACGTGTAACATTTCCTGCATCTCGTTACAACTTTTTTCATGTAGCTCATTATGAGAATATTGAGCTAAAGCCGCCATAATTATGCTATTGCGAGTTGCATCTTGTTCTCGCCAAATAAAGGCATTTGCCGCTTCTGTTAAATTAGGAACTGTCCAAACGCGGGCATCAAAGGTAGGATGTTTTAATTTATAGCCATTACCCAAATATTGGTCAACAAACTTATTAAAATATAAGGTTGAAATGGCACCTAATTGAGAAACCATCTTCTGAATTTTACCATCAAAGAAAATTTGTGACTCAAAGGTTTTTTGTAACCAACAAAGAGTAATTTCATCACTTTGTGTATAACCAATTAATGCGTTAGTCTTTTCAACTAACCATTGAGTAGTTAAACACATTAGATTATGTAATCGCTCACAATATGGTCGTGGTAGACCGCGCGTAAATGAGTGAAATGACCGACCATCAATTCGAGCTAATGCTGGTAAAAGTGGCATTAGTCTACGACCGGCTTCATTTTGCTCATAGAGCTTCATTCTATCGCCAATGTCCATGGACTTCGTCCTTTCAATTAAATTTTAGCCTGTTGGCCATACAACTATACTAATTTTATTACCTAATTTACATATAATATCTTGAAGTTCTACTTCTAACTTATTATGTGTATCTAATAAAACATCTAATAATTGTTGACTTTCTCTCAAATAGCGTTTTTTCAAAAATCCGACACAATCTTCATTATCTAATGGACAATCTCGAAGATTACAAATTCTATCTACTAGCTTAATAATTTTCGCGGAAGGAGATATCTTCTTAATCTTCTCCAAATCCAATCTATGACGCTCAGTCCTATTCGCTTGAACATTGAATTCTTTCGAGTAATTAGTTAGTTCCAATACTAGGTCGGCAATACCAGACCCAAATTGGTGAAGTAATTCTTTATGAGAGACGCCACAATCTTCAATTACGTCGTGTAATAGACACGCCGTCAACATATTTATATCTGTTATACCAGATTCTATTGCCTTAAACATCACTTGTAAAGGATGTTCAATATATGGTTCGCCGGTATACTTTCGCTTTTGGTCTTTATGAGCATTTGTGGCAAATTTATAGGCTTTATAGATTAACATTATGAAAATTCCTCTTCTTTCCAATAATTTGCTTTAAAATCAAAAATGGTTACTGAAATGTCATATTCATCAATGAGACATTCTTCAAAGAGTCGTTTAACAACATCCCATGTTCCGCCACCGAGACCGCAACCTAATGGTACAGATACTACTTGCGTAGCAGGGTATTTTAATGTTAATCGACTTATAAACCTACCTAATTTAAATAATCCTTCTTTAATACTATCATAGCGAACAGGTGGCATTCCCCATTCATTATTACCAGTTTCTTGTTGTGATATTAAATTACAAATTGAAAAGGCATCATTATTAGCAAAACTTCCACTTACTTTAACTACTTGAACTTCACCAAGTCGAAGTCGTGGTAAACTGGTCCATACAGCATAGCTTGGTTGATAATTATCTTTACTCCAATTTTCATATTCTTCTGTTACTGAAGGATATTCTTGTCTAATAGCTCCAGCAATACCAGCACCCATAACTCCTGTTGGATAACAATTATTACAACCATGAACTAAAATAGTATTTTGATTAAAATTTTGTTTAAGAGCATTACCTTTTTTGTAAATCAACATATTCGATTATCCTTCTACAAGTTTCAATAAAATAAGATTCATTAAAATTACTCTTCATACTATTTATATCTTTATGAATCCATTGTACATTACCTTTGATATACCCTTTAGAATTATCTATTCTATCAAGAGATGCTGTTTGTTGACCTCTACCAAATGTTAATATTAATCCAGATAAAGCACATTTTTTATTTTGTTTTTCAAAAAGTTTCCAAATCCATTGAATTGTAATATTACATTCTAAACCTCTAGATGAACATCTATCTAATATTCTAGACCAATATTCGCCAGGTATTTCTTTGTATGGATTTGCTAATCTTAATTTTTCTTTATATGGACCTTTCAAATTACAACCACATGAATGACTAAATCCTTTTTTAAAATAAGAACATAAATATATCCTATGATTACCACAATCACATTTACAATGTACTTTATATTTTCTTTTCCATTGACTAGTTTCATTTTTATCTGGAGGAATTATATCAATAACTAATAATTTACCAAATCTTTTGTCTATCCATTCAACGAATTTTGATTTACCTTTCTCTGATAAATTAATAAAATGAGAAGTATCTAATTTAAGTTCATCTATTCGTTTATGAACATGAGAAGCACAATTGATAAAACCTAAAATCCTCCCCACTTCTCTATAAGATTTTGCTGATTTAACAGCATTAATCAAATCTTCATCTGAATACTTTCTTTTTGTCATTATGACGCACCTTATACATAGTAGTAATCTTACTCCTATGTATTATACGCCATTTTTAAGAAAAATTTCTAGATTTTACTTAAGTTTTCTTGAAATAGTCCTTCTTTTTCGAGTTCAAGTACAACTAAATTAAAAGTGTCTGCAACACATTTTTTAGAAACAGAGTCACTCCACTTAATTAGCCCGTGACTCAGTATGCCAATTTTTCGGGCTATTGCTCGTTCTACGCGAATTCGCGTATCTCTATCAGAAAATAATTCATCAATCCATGATAATAAGTCTTTTTCATTATCTCGTGTATTTACACCTTGACAAATATCTACTTCGGAGAGTTTTTTGATAGACATATAATTTTCTCTAATAAGATACTAATTCAGTTGTAGTCAATTTGCGAACAACTTTCATTTTACCGGCTATAATTGTTAAACCGGAATTATTCTTACTTTGCTGACCAATCGCACGAATATCATCATATTCTACTAAGAAAACTGTTCGAGATGAACTATGTTTTATAGCGTCATTTTTATCAGTATAAATATGAAAACCATGTTGATAACATTTAGCCTACCATTTTTTAGATAGACCATTTTGTAAACGGTTATATTCCCACTTTTAGTACGAAGTAGTTCTGTCTCTTTTTTATCTATTTTTAAGCACATTAGTGATTTTTCCTTTTTTATTTAAACTTTATTATAATCTTCTAAATCATCTGAATAAATTGGATAAGTACATATAAATTTAGATACATAATAGCAAAAGAAAAATACTAATAGGCATGGTATAATTATCATTAATGGTTCGCTCTTTTGTCCTCTTCTAGTACATTCGCCAGAATGTCGACATCAAAATGTGGCGAATATATCATCTTATTTTTGTAAGTAAACTTCTCGGCGGTTTCATGTAACACTGCCGCTTGATACGCCTTATAGGCAGTACGCACAACTTCCTGTTTAGTCATATACGGCGATAAGTACCATTTTCTACAGAATTGTCTTTCTACTGTTGGTGGGTCGTCACCCATATTATCTGGTGCTTCAAATTGGATTTGCAGATATAATCTGCCATTACCATCTTTATCTTTATAGACTTCATCTTCTCGTAAGAGAAGTTCCCAACCATCTTCGATGGAAATATTAAATAAAATATCTTCAATATCATCCTTCCAAGCCCAATGTTTATAATCTTCTTGAGATTTGAAGCCAATTATAGCAGCCCCTTCGGCGTTTCTATGGTCGTCCACGACTAGTTTTCCTTACAATAATTACTTAGGTCTACAACCGATTGACTTACTTGTTCAGCCAAGGGTCGGAGTTTAGCAGCCGTAACATCCAAACAGAAAATAAGAATAGGAAGAGTCAATAATGAAACTAAAGCGTGTTTAAAAGATTTTAAATAATCAACTGCCCACGCAATTGCGTAAATAAACCATAATACAACAAACAAAATACAAATTAATGAAACCATTTAAGAATCCTTATTGTGGTGGTCAACTTCAACTGGCGTAATCGCCAACATTCTTTCTAAAACTTCATCAATGGAAATTGGTTTAAAGTTATTAGCGTCAACTCCTACATCTAGCTGTCGCCCAATTACCCTAGAGTAGTTTGAGTGACAGTGTCCAAATATATTAATTGAGCCGCGTCCTAGTTCGTTCCAACTTCCAATAGGATAGTGTAACAAAGTAAACAGAATCCGTTTATAGCGGAATTCATTATAGTGTTGACAGGTGGTAAAACACGAAGTGTAATACTTCGCCAGCGTTTCGTCATGATTGCCGTAGTGCAAATGGATGGTTCTACACTTAATACGTTCTCGAAGGACTGGGATTTGCTTTTTGTTGCCAAAGGCAAAATCACCTAGAAAATATAATTCGTCGTCGACCGCGATATTACTGTTAAGACCCTCAAGAATAGTTTCATTCATTGACTCTATTGAGTCAAAGTTACGATAACCCGAATCCCATTTACTTACGGTCGGCCCGCAAATATTGGTATGATTAAAATGGAAAGTCCGAGGAGAAATATATCGTCATTTACACCGCCTCCTTACTTTTTAAAACAGAAATATATGAATCTGATACTTTATACATTTTTTGTATTTCTTTTGGAGAAAGATTTTGTTTAATTAATGGTAAAATTAATTCTTTTAATGATATTTTATCACTTCTAAAATTTTGTGTTAAGTCAATTATATCCCATTTACGAGAAAGAACTTGTAGATTGTTTTTAATAATAAAATTTTTAAGTCCAAAAAGAATTTTATGATTTGATAACGACCATATTAAATATCCATCTTTAGCTATATAAGGAGCAGAACATTTTATAGAAAAAATATTTTGAATTTTATTATATATTAAAGTATAATACTGTAGCCAAGATTGGTGACAATGAATTTGTAGTGAACAATCATTTCTTGATGTTTGTTTTTTAATAGAACCATCACCATCAATAATTCCTATAAAAGTAGCTAAAATTTGTTCATCTGAACCAACAAGACATGATGGTGGATTATATGTTTTAGTTTTTAAAATATCAAATTTTTCTTTTAATTTACTAAATACCCATCTATCTTGACATTGTAAACTACAACTATTATTTGAAGTATCAAAAAGAGGTAAGTTTAAAAATATTCCTAATTTTTCTAGATGATTCCTATCTTTATTAGCTAAAGTTACCCTTAATCTAAATTTATCAGAAATATAACCATCAGCTAAAATAAAACCAACCCAATAATAAGCAGATAATGATTCTTCTAAAAGAATATCACATTTACCTAATACATATTCATTTCGTTCTTTTCTCAGACCTAATTTACACGCTCGTTGATTAACAGCAGCAGCGCTGCGATTAGGGAATAGAGTCAAAATGTCCCGTTTTGGACGTTGATAATTTTCAGTTAGTAATTTATCCTCGTCTTTTGACCATCGTTCATGAAAACCGACCATAAGTAGCGCTCCTATAATAGAGATAAAGTTCCCTATTATATTATACGCCACTTTTTGAGAATCTTATGTAAAATGCCCTTTTGGGTATCTGTTGTAAACTACCTTTATTTCCTCTCAGTAAAAAACCAATATTTAATGAGTTTCCATATTGCTGTAGCAGCCGTAACATGTAAAATTAATGATACTAACCAACTCACTCCACCACTCATGCTAATAAGAAAGGCCCATCCATGGCCATGTTGTTTTTCATATAAATCAAAATATTCTTCACACGAAATAGTCCAAGGCCATAAATGCTCAAGATTAAGAATATAAAGGTCGGCATAATATGGTAAAGCTAAATTAAATAAGAAATAATCATCTAAAACCGCGTCCTTAATGGGGCGGCGTAATATAAAGGTTACTAAAGCGACTATTAAGATAGTACCTAATAGGTTCCTAATTGAAAATTTCATTGGCCGCCCTTTATAAGCTTACTATCATAAGGTAATTCAATGGAGTAGTATCCAAATATTTCGTTAAACTGTTCTACCGACAAATTATCTCGGTCGGCCACATAACCAATAAGGTTGGCCAACGCTCTCCTAAGTTTTTCCATATTGTTTAGATTGCTCATGCTATCAAAGTGGTCATAAACAAATTCACTTAGTTCTTGCTCTTTTTCCACTTCGTGACAACCACAACCAGAATAACAGCGTTCTTCACTAGCGAATTTAACTTTCATTCTAATCTCCCAAATCTTGGCCAAAATTCATAGTGCAACAATTACGACCAGCGTTCCACGGACCCTTACCAACCCCAGCATGTGTCCAATTAGGATTCAATAAGTTACTTCTATGGCCTGGACTATTCATCCACGCCCATACAGTACCTTGCGGAGACATACTCTTCAATATCGCTATATTTTCACTTGAAGGACCAAGCCAACCATAGTATAATACTCTATCGGTAAAGTTACAGTAACCATCAATATCTAGGTCCATTAATTCATCATGTTCTGGATAATCAGCAATAGCTACGTGATGTGTGAAGTCGTCAATATCGCCTAAAAAGTCTGTCCAAAACTGTGCTGCTTTGTCTAGTCTTTCGTCATACTCTAACATTGGTCTTGGAATGCCGTCAACGACAGTCTGGGCAACACGCTCTACATTAGTTAATCTAATAACCTCTTTGGTGAATCTATCTTGACCAAAAAGGCTAGTGCTAGAAAATAATACTACAGAAAATACAATAAAACGAAACATAAGACTAATCCTTTCCAAATAAGTGAATTTTAGGAAACTTAACAATAATTTTGTTCATACTTGTTGTTCCTCCATATCGGCTTTTCAGGAAATTTTGACATTTTTGTGAGATTTCTCAATCTTTTAGGTGGTCTGTGTCGTATAATACTATAGATGAATGTGTATACCATTCGACGAATCACGATTTTTCAGGAGACATGTGATGCCAAGACAAACAAAAGATTTAACAAATAAAAAGTTTAAACATCTTATTGCTATTAAATTTGAACGATATGATAAACGCGGAGCAATATGGAGTTGTTTATGTGAATGTCAAAAGATAATAGAAGTTCCTGCTAGTGCATTAACATGTGGACTTAAAACTAGTTGTGGTTGTTATTATGGAAACTATAAAACATGGAATAAAGATGAAAAACAATTTTTAATTGACAATTATTCAATTAAAGGTAAGAAATTTTGTGCAAAACATCTTAATAAAACTTTATCTCAAGTTGCAAATAAAGTAATTAGAATGAAATTAAAACGTAACTCAAATGCGAAATATGGTAGACCCTTAGATTTACCAGATGATTCTTATTATTGTAGTACATGCGAGAAAGTAAAATTAAAAGTTGAATTCATTAAAAGTAAAAAAATTAAACAATGTAAACTATGTCATAGAAAACAGTCCCGTCAATATTATAAAAATAATGCTGAAAAATGTAAACGTCAATCTAAAGAAAAAATACTTAAAAATCCTGAGGCTAGGATATATATTGCTACAAAAGCTAGAGCAAAAAAATATAATATACCATTCAATTTAGAAAAAATAGACATTATTATTCCCACTCATTGTCCTGTTTTAGGAATACCATTAGTATTATTTAGTAATGAGGGTAATACTCCATCAGTTGATAGATTTATACCAGAATTAGGTTATATTAAAGGAAATATTCATATTATATCTGATAGAGCTAATACTTTAAAAAATAATGGAAAGCTAGAAGAAATAGAAAAAATTTATTTTTGGATGAAATCTGTAGCCAATTCTTCTTCCGGGTCCGAAATTCCTTCGTCTTGAAGTTTTGTCTCATGAAGTAAAAATTTCGGAGCTTTAATTTTATAATGATGAGGAGTCGGATATCGTTCTAATCTCATTACATAACCCTCTTCTACCACTGAGTTATCTAAGATAGATGGTTTATCTAACAGAGATTGTAAATATTCTGCTAATACCTCTTTTTCTTTACCCTTATCTGGAGATAATCCGTTCTTTAAGAAAAATTCATCTAATGTACCATAGAAAATTTCTGGACAGTGGTGTAGTCCCATTTCCTGACAGCGTGCCTTGACCTGCGGCCAAGCCAAATCTATTTCTGTGCCATCTTTTGTAATATGCGTTATCCGGTACACATATAATTCCGGCTTCAAAAATCCATAAGTATATCCACCTTGGATTGGTCCACCATTATCATATAGTTTACCAATAAGTTCGTAATATACTCCTTCACCGGGATGGAGTTTACCTTTTAGAAATTCTTCTGCACTTTGTGTCCAAAGGTCGGCTTTATAGAAATGTTGCTTAAAACTTGTCGCTTTAAATCCAACAGATTTAATTACGTGTCGCGAACCGACCACATAATTATATTCTTCTTCCTGAACCTGAATACCACACCATTTAGCCAATTTATCTTTCCAAGTTAATTGTCGTCTAGTTAATGTATTGAAAGTTCTTCCCGAACAGCCATGTAATTTGACAGTCAAAGCAAATCGTTTAATATCTAAATCGTGAATAAACTTTAGAAGATGTAAACTCTTATGATGTTCCGGTGCCTGTTTAGAACTAACAATTTTATCTATTGTTTTTTCACTTTTAGGCGTATTAGCTGAACCCTTCGTCGGCACGATGTATTTTTCACAGATTTTGACTCCGTGAATCTCATTGAATTCTTGGCCTTCGGCCAATTTAGTTGTGTCTATACCTAGTTTCTTTAGACTATCTAGCTTTAGTAGAACACCCGTCGAGGTATTTCCGCGAAATCTTACAGCCTTAACGCGGCAGCTATTAGTAAAATAGCCCTTTTGTGTCTTATCATCGTTTAGAGCTACATCACTAAATAAATTGTTCTTACTTAGAAAACCCTGACTTACAACAGTACCGGCCGGGATGAATAAATACAAATCCCCGATAGGGTAATCCTTGCCGAGCAACACTTGATTTCCAAAAAATGCCGCGCCCACTAGATTATCTAGCTTCGCCAATTGATAAACGGCATTTAAGCGTACAACTACCGCTGTATAATTTTGTGAGTTTTCTTATACTTTCAACATACTTATTTTCCTATTATGGAAGTACTTCCTCAATTAACTTAACAGCTTCCGCCATATAAACGCGGTTCGCGTAAAACGATAATGGAATACTACTTAAATCAATCACATCACCCGCTTGATTTTGCTGATTAAATAGTGCCCAAAACTTCTTAATATCAAAAACAGAACCGCATGCGGAATGATGTACTCCGTTCAGAATATCGCATTTAAATATTTTGTAATGAGTATATTTAGCCTCCTCTTTTGCAGAAGCTAAATTATCAAACACGAATAATCGAGTACCGAATGGCGCATATGTCCATTGGTCGATTTTATATTGCACTTTTGGTTGTTCTTCACTTATATTGATATTACATAAATCTGTAGTCAAAACTTTATAAAACATACTAAATTCCTTCTTCTGAAAAATTATATTGTTTTAAAACCTGTTGTTTAGCTAAAAGCCAATAGTGTAGACTTACATCCCCATCTGGGCAATTATCGTGATACCACAAATAGTAGGCTTGTTCGCGAATAAGTTGTTGTATGACCCACGGCTCTAGTTTATCTTCCATCTTCATTAATCCTATCTATTAATGCAGATTTATAATCATCATCAGACATCCTCATCAATTTGTTAATTTGTTCAAGTTCTGAAAAGGTAACTTTACCATCCATCATTGCTGCATGAATTGTTGGTCTAATTTCTACACGATATTCATATATTTTATTTAAAGCTTCATAAGTTTGATTATCAATTTCTTCTTCATAAGGGGAAACGCATCCAATCATAAAAAACGGCAATAATAATACTAAGTATTTCATATAGAGTTTTCTCCTAATCCAGTAGAACTTGCATCGGCAAACATCTCAATAACTTCATTATCATTATAGGCAACGCCGTTCACGTACCAATTTGGAGAATCCTCAAAAGGTTCCAAATAAACAATTTCATCGTCGCGAGTATAATAATAACTATAGGTCGGTTCATATTTAAAACCGGCTGCAATTAGTACTTTATGGAGAGTACTCTCCAAATGATTATATTGGTCCTGTAAGGTCATGACCACATATCCTTTTGTTGTTTGCCACATTTATTACAAAAACGAATTTCATGTATAAAAGCATAACCTTGCCATTCTC
>Ga0193738_1000407_pt1 | contig 23343 bp, 18 predicted proteins | sample L2a1metaG_FD_144927 | JGI IMG/M metagenome (GOLD analysis project Ga0193738, IMG submission 144927) | Soil microbial communities from a riparian zone of the East river system, Colorado, United States - L2a1 | ecosystem: Environmental > Terrestrial > Soil > Riparian zone | place: USA: East River... | reverse complement strand
ATTGGGTCCAACCCCAACGCTGCTATTTATGTGCCGCTGAAGTTGAATAAACAGTTGGTCGGGTTGATTACCGTACGCACTATTCGCAAGAATGTTTATCAGCAACACCACTTGTACATTCTGAAGACGGTTGGAAACTTCATCGTGAGAGCGCTCGAATTAGCAAAAATGTCTTCGCAGATTGATATTAAAGGAAAAGGATCTCAGAAAGAATGGCAATGGAGAAATAAGGAAGATTTGTCAGTGGCTTCGAACAGGGAGTTGCAGAAGCTAACTGAACGGGAAAAAGAAGTGTTGTTTTTGTTGGCGACCGGTTTATCAAATAAAGCGCTAGCGGAGAAACTATTTGTCTCACCAGGCACCATTAAGACGCATACCTTGAATGTTTATCAAAAGATGGGAGTCGCGAACCGTACCTCTGCTATGTTAAAAGCAGTAGAATGGGGATGGATTCATTGAAAAATCTACCATTTGGTATAGAAATCTGAAGGATCTAGACGGTAGCTTTAAATAAAAGAAATACAATATGCTACCAGTAGATCTTCAACCTCTGACCGCTCAAAAACCGACTTTGGAAAATTCGGTTCACTACATATCGCTTACTTTTTCTTTCCTGGTGACGGGGAAAGATACAAACGGTACGTTCTCTCTTACTCATTGTTACTTTCGTGAAGGTAAGGAGTTCACACCACCACCTCATTATCACACACGTGAAGATGAATCATTTTATATCCTTGAAGGTGAAATGGAGTTCCATGTAGGCGATAAGAAATTCAAAGCCGGTGTCGGAGAACTTGTTTTTTTACCCCGAAACGTTACTCATCACTTCAACATAGTAAGCAAAACGGTGAAGGCACTATTGCTGATCAGTCCCGCGGGGGTGGAAACATTCTTCCAGGATTTTGGTACTCCTGCACAATCGCTTGATCTTCCTCCTATTCCCGAACGCAATCCCAGGAAGGAGGAGTTCGTGGCTATGCATAAAAGAACGGTTGAAATGGGGGTTGTGAACATGCCAGAGATCTAAAGTGGATTCCGGTTAGTTCCCGATCAGAGTCCGCCTCGAAACTCGGGTGACTCTGATCGGGACGAAAGTCTAATTGAGATTCCACGCCCAACCCCTTTCAAAATGTCATCCCGAGCGTATTGTCTTTATATAAAGACTTGCTCAAAAGAAATGGAGGCACGGATTAACTTATAAGCATGGACTTTATCGCGAAGGATCTCATTCAGGTTAGCAGTGCCACCTTAGCATCCTCAGCTTTAACGGAGTCAGTCCCGATAATTATCGGGATCGCGCAAAAATTCATCTGTGGGCGTTCAACTCGCAAAATCCATTCCATTGGCGCAGTTCCATTGCGATAGCAGCAAGCACGAAGATGACATTTTCAAGACGTGGCGCTGTTAAGGAAGTTTGTACGGGATCAAACACGTCACCAAGAGTCCCTATCCCTGAATTCCGCTATTTTATTCCACCCAATCACCCAATCAAAATATCACCAACTCATCAAATGATCCCGATGCGGCAAATGTATCATTCATTGCGCGTTTACGAGTAGCCCCCAGGTGCGTCAATTCTGCAACTTTGATTATTCAAAACGAAAAGGACCATGAAAACAACATCCCACATCCGCATGTTCATTGTCATAGCGATGATGACCGCAACTGCTTGCTCAGAACAGGAAATCGTACCAGGCACAGGAACTCCCGGGCCCCCTCCCACCACTTCAAACCGCGAATTCCATACATCGGTAACTACCTGGAGCCGGCCAGATGGCAGCAACTATGTGGGACTTGTTCAGGCCATCCCGGAATTTGATTTGTCAAAAGCCAGAATCACTGGTTTTGCAAATGGTAAAACAATCAAAGTGGATACTTTTCTTGACGCGACCAAATTGACAAACACTGGTTCGAATCAAGACTACATCTGGGCATCTGTTAAAAACAATATTTTACTGTTGAATTACATCGGTGCTACGCCGACCTCGTTGCCGCCATTCCCGTTGGATGTCATGATCGTCTACTAATTAAAGTAGGGGGCCGTCAACTTAGACGGCCTTTTTATTTATTGTTAAATCTCCTTTCAAAATGTCATCCCGAGGGTATTCTCTTTATATAAAGGCTTGCTCATTAGAAATGGAAGCACGGATTTACTTATAAGCATGGACTTTATCGCGAAGGATCTCATTCAGGTTAGCAGTCTGCCTTGATCATCGTTTGCTTGAACGGAGTCAGTCCCGATAATTATCAGGATCGTGTAAGAATTCATCTGTGTCATTTAACTGGCAAAACCCATTCCATTGGCGCAGTCCCATGCGAATGCAGCAAGCACTCAAGATGACATTTTCAAAACGAGGTGGTCTTATCGCTGAATTCCGGTATTTTATTCCACGCAATCACCAAATCACAAATCACCAGTGATTCATATGCGGCAAATGTATCATTCATTGCGCGTTTATGAGTAACCTGCAGGCACCTCAATTCTGCAACTTTGATTATTCAAAACGAAAAGGATTATGAAAACCACATCTCACCTCCGCATGTTCACTATCATAGCGATGATGACCGCAAGTGCTTGCTCCGAACCGGAAGTTGTGCCCACGACCAAATCTAAAACTGGCGGTACGTCGAGCAGTCAAATTTCAAACCGTGAATTCCATACAACGGTGACGACCTGGAGCCGTGCAGATGTCGGCAGCACTTTTGTAGGACTTGTTTCCACAGTCCCGAACGTTGATTTGTCGAAAGCCACGATTTCTGTTATTGGAAATGGTAAAACAACCAGGGTCGAAACTTATCTTGATGTAACTAGGTTGACAATGGCCCAGAGCGCGAATGAAAGCTATATGTGGCCATCCACCAAAAACAATATTTTACTGTTGAATTTTGTCGGCCAAACCCCGGCATCGTTGCCACCATTCCCGTTGGATGTTATAATCGTTTATTAGTTAGACCAGAGGGCCGTCAATTTGACGGCCCTATTTATTTTTACCTTGTACCGCTTTCCCTTCTTCACAACCACATCCACTCGCTGAAGTAAATCAATGTGTCGCAGGGACGTCGCCCTTAACTGCGATGATATCCGCATACTTTCCTTCGCTGATCGTTTCAAAATCTTTGCAACTCCCATGGCGACCCCTCTATTTCCTAACCGCCGGTCGCTCCGGCCTTAGACAGGTGATTTGCGGCATATCTGTCAAAGAATGCGGCAAATGTGGTGAGCACCGTTACGCCGGCGTATTCATATTTGACTAGTCATTTGGCCTTAGCCAAAAATCAATATGAAACCAGTTACACCAACAGAGTGGAAAATTCTTAAGCTTGTGGCGACGGGCCATTCGACGAACGAGGTGGCCGGCCTGCTTGGCATCAGCAGGCACACGGTTTTGAGTCATCGCAGGAGTCTGTTGTTAAAGTTTGATGCGTCGAATTCCGCAGATCTTGTTCGCAAGGCAATGGCAAGGAATGGTTCCGAAGTAAGGAATCCAGATAACGAATTCGACTTTCTAACTTGATGAGATCTTAAACCCTTAACATTAATGAGACATGTTATTAGTTAGCTCCAATTAGCAAATAAAGAATTTGAATATTATATGAAAGTTTCAAACTATAGGATGTCGCTTGTCATTGCCCTGGTTTGCGGAATGACAGGGTTTAATCCCGCGTTGTCTCAAAAACAATCGCCAGGATACGAACTCAATTTTTCAAAATTGGAAGGACTCTATGGAAAGCCGCTGGGAAAGATCCGGAACATAACGCAGGACCCATACGGCTTTATGTGGTTTGCGGGCGAGGAAGAAAAATGCATCTATCGTTACGATGGATCCAAGCTGACACTTTACCGGAAAGATAATTTTAACACTAATTCGCTTGGGGGTGTCAACGTAGCAACGGTGTACGCTGACAATGACGGAATTATCTGGGTAGGTTTTACCGGCTCTGGTCTGGATGCGTTTAATCCGTCAACCAATACCTTTACTCACTATCGACACGACGATTCAAACAAGATGAGCCTGGCTGACGACAACGTAAACACTATCCTGAAAGACAGCCAGGGTAGGGTCTGGATAGGGACAGCAAACGGCGGTCTTGATCAATTAAATGTAGCGACAGGTGAATTCACACATCATCAGCATGATCCCAATAATATTCACTCACTGAGTCACGATTTTGTAATTAATATTTACGAGGACCGTCAGGGAGTTATCTGGGTAGCGACTGCGGGATATCCCTGGATTGTTCCTGACCCTGAACAAGGGGGGTTAAACCGACTCGAACCGAATGGAACGTTCACGCGCTACAAGCATGATCCAAAAGATGAGCACAGCCTGATAAGCAACAAAGTTCTGGCGCTCTATGAAGACAGTCGCGGCACCTTTTGGGTAGGTACCGCCAAAGATGGTCTTCATACCATGGATCGGAAAACGGGAAGATTTGAACGGCATCGGTACGACCCGTCTCAGCCACTAAAGCTGAGCCGGCCACCAGTTAAGATGAGTGATTATTGGGGGGACATTGATATAATAACCTTCGTTACGGAAGATCGAACTGGTGCGATCTGGATTGGTACGATGTGGGCTGGCATTACACGCTACGATCCGAGTAGCAGCTTACTTACGCGATTTAATAACAGCAATGGCTATCCGGACGATACTTCATGGAATGGTTTTGTTTCCAGTGATGGCGTGTTGTGGATTGCTTCCCAAAAAAATGAGATGTACAGAGTGAACCCGATTCGGAAGGTTGTTGAAAGCAAGGACTTAAAAGTAGGTGTAAGCCGATTTCTGCCGAATGAAGATGGTACATTTTGGGTAGCCGCAGCTGGGTTATTGCAGCTTAGCGAGAGTGGGAACATTTTAAAAAGTTTCACAATCCATCAAAAAAATGGTAATAAGGCAGGGTTGATTGATGTGCATCGCGAAAACGAAGAACTACTTTGGCTAGGAACAATTAATGGTGTTTTCATATTCGACCTGCGAACTGAGGGATACCACCCAGTCGATTTTGGTTTTGATACGGGGCCAGTTATCAAGATACTCCAGGATCAAACAAATCCAGATTGGAAATGGATAACAACCATAAACGGCGGCCTTGTCAAGTACTCAAGAAAGAAAGGGGTTCTAAAAAGATACACAAATGACAAAACTAATCCTGCGTCAATTTCAAGTGATCATATTATTCAATTAGCAGATGATCGAAAATCTTTATGGATAGGCACATCTGAGGGTGTTAGCCGTTTGGACAAGAAAACGGACAGCCTCACCAATTACCTCAATCTAAAGTGCACTTTCTTATATATAGACAGTCGCGGTGTGCTCTGGGCGGGATCAGAAAATGGCCTGTTCCAATACGACACCATCAACGATAAATTCCTGTCAACGGTTTATCATTCCGTAATTTCCACAGATAGAACTTTTGGGATTACCGAAGATCACTCGTCCAATTTGTGGATATCCACCCCGTCTTTCCTTGTGAGAATTGACTCATCACGAGAAGCGGTTAGCCAGTTTGGAAAAGAAAATGGAATTATTCAAGGTAACACAAACGCAGGATCCATCTTAACCACCAAAGAAGGTATTGTATTGGTTGGACATGGAGATGGATATTACACAGTTGATCCTGACGTAATGAAGGATAATTTGCAATCTCCCGATGTAGTTTTTACGGAATTTATTATTCACGGAAGTGACAACTCTTCTAAGCAGACCAACCTTCTGAAAATTCCCGCAAACGAAATGGCTCCGGTTACCCTTAGTCATAATCAAAACACTTTTTCCATTGGTTTATTGTTGCCCGACTACCGCGAGCCTCAGGGAAACCAATTCCAGGCAAGGTTGCTGGGATATGATGATACCTGGCGAAATATTACTTCACAGAATTCTTCCAACTATTTCGCAGTAGCACCCGGTAGCTATACGTACGAGCTACTGGCTTATACGTCCAGCGGGTCAGTGAAAAAAAAGTCTATTACAATTGTCATTTTGTCCCCCTGGTGGAAAACGTGGTGGGCTTACGGTTGTTATGCATTGATAGCTTCACTTCTGCTGTTCGCCGCAAGAAAAATGATTGTACACGACGAGAGGTTGAAAGCTAATTTGCAGCTTGAGCACCTCAATTTTGAAAAAGCTAAAGAAGTGGATCGAGTTAAAACTTCTTTTTTTACAAACATCAGCCACGAATTCAGGACGCCACTTACGCTTATCAAAGGGCCAGTTCAGGAGCTTTTGGAAAAATACGCCAATGATCCAGGGGCCAGGGGAAAACTAAAACTCATTCAACGCAATTCGGAACTGTTGTTGAAGCTCATCAATCAGCTGTTGGACCTTGCACGCGTCGAGGCCGGCACGCTCAAACTGGAAAAATCGGAAGACGACGTGTATTCATTCCTGCGCGCTATCGCAAGCTCGTTCGAATCGTTTGGCCGTCAAAAAGGAGTCTCTTTATCTGTGGAGATTCCAGTTGTGCCCAAGACAATAGTATACGACAGAGACAAGGTTGAAACCATCGTTATCAACCTCATCAATAACGGAATAAAATTTACACCGATGGGCGGATCGGTGCATATGAAAGCCATCGTCGATGATTCAACCCTGAGGTTTTCTGTCAGAGATACCGGCATCGGTATTTCAAAAGAACATCAGGCAAAGATCTTTGATCGCTTTCATCAATTAAGTGAAGCGCACAAAGAAGTGGGTACGGGCATTGGTCTTTCTCTCGTAAAAGAATTGGTGGCATTCATGGGAGGGACGATCGAAGTGATCAGCGATACGGGCAAGGGCAGTGAGTTTATTGTTTCCATTCCGGTCGAATCTGCTGTTGAAGGATCCAGCAAGTCCATTGAAAAGACTCGGGAAAGTATTTATGTGAATTCTCACGAAGACGATATCAGCGTTGTTACTTCGAATGGCAAAAATGGAAAGCCACAGCCCGCTGAAGGAAGCGCGCATATTCTTGTTGTAGAGGACAACCTGGACGTTCGCCGGTTTATTATCGACTGTATGGGAACGGAGTTTGCATTTATTGAAGCAGAGAATGGATTAATCGGATTGGAAAAAGCAAGGGCTGAGATGCCTGACCTGATCATAAGCGACATAATGATGCCGGAAATGGATGGCATGCAAATGACACAAGAGATCAAGGCTGACATTCGAACCAGTCATATCCCGCTGATCATGCTGACAGCAAAATCAACTGAGGACAGCAAACTCCACGGGCTTCAGACTGGCGCGGATGATTATCTCGTCAAACCATTTAACAAGAATGAGCTCTTGCTTAAAGTACGGAATGCGATTTCCAGGCAACAAAGGCTTCGTGAAAAGCTAAGAGCAGAGCTGATGAGTTCTTCTCCCCCCGTTGAAGTGAAGTCGCAGGATGAACGATTCCTGAAAACGGTTAAAGATAAGATTCTCGAACGATTGAATGATGAACAGCTTAGCGTCGAAACATTAAGCGAAGATGTAGGTTTGAGCAGGTCTCAGTTATTAAGAAAGGTCAGCGCCTTGACCGGAATGTCGGTAAACGAACTTATCCGGAAATTGAGACTCCATCGGGCTGCGCAGCTCATCACCCAAGACTGGGGACCTGTGAGCCAAATCGCTTACGAAGTGGGCTTCTCAAACCTCTCTTATTTTTCGAAGATGTTTAAAGAAGAATTTGGAATACCCCCATCAGAATACACATCGAAAACAATAAATAGCTAGCCACTTCTTGCTAAATCTATTTGATAACAACGGCCTTATTCTGGGGCTCTCGTGGCTAATGCGTGAATTGTATTAGAAAATGCGGCAGTCGCATTAACAATTTGCTTGAGTCGAAAGTGCTCCACGCAACTTGCGTGAAATCAATCAAACCTTGCGGATTTACGAATAACACCCAAGGGTGGGCTTTCTACAACTTTGACTAACTAAAAAATATAGTTATGAAAGCCACATCTTATTTACGCTTCATCATTATCGTAGCGGTGATGATGTCAACTGCTTGCTCCGATCCGGAAATTGAACCCGCAGGTGGGACGTCAAGCAATCAATTTCCAACCCGTCAGTTTCATACAGCGGTGACGACCTGGAGCCAACCAGACGGCAGTTACTTTGTGGGACTCGTTTCCAATGCCCCTAGTCTCGATTTATCTAAATCCAAAATTTCCGTGGTTGAAAATGGAAAGAGGATTGCCGTTGATAGTGATTTCAACATAAGCAGATTATCATGGTTACATTCCAGGAATGAAGGCTATTTTTGGGCAACCACTAAAAACAACATACTACTGCTGAATTATGCCGGTAGCACATCAACATCGAGGCCGCCATTCCCGTTGGAAGTAATCATCGTTTATTAAACAAGCAAAGGGCCGTCAATTTGACGGCCCTTTTTTTGATTTCTACTTATAGCGTTTCCCCTTCTTCACAACCACATCCACTCGCTGAAGTAAATCAATGTGTCGCAGGACGTCGCCCTTAACTGCGATGATATCAGCATACTTTCCTTCGCTGATCGTGCCAAAATCTTTGTCTACACCCATAGCAACTGAAGGCCAATAAGTAGCTGCACGAATGGTATACATAGCGTCAAATCCGAATCTGTTCACCCAAACATCCAACTCATTCCATGTACTCTGACTATGGAATTTCATGGGAATACCACTATCAGTTCCAACAAGGAGAACAACACCCGCATCGCGCAGCTGTTTTATTTTCCTCTCAAGCGTTGGCTTGCGGATAGGATTAAGCTGATAGTATGAAAGCTGCCCGGGTTTCTGAATGGATCGTTTTATATCGGCAATGATTGAGTCAGGTAGATCCAAATGCCACGATGTATTATCAAGATTTTCCGGATTGTCACGCAGGTGTTCGTAGTTGTAAAGTCCTTCGACAGTAGGAGTCCAAAACAACGGACCGAGATTCATTTGTGCGGTTCGTTCCTTGATCATTGAAATTATATCCTCGGGATATTCCGGTGCAGCTGCCAGTCCGGTATGTTCAAAACAATCTACTCCAGCTTTAAGACCTCGGCGGATTTCTTCGGGGCGATGCGAGTGGGCTACTACTTTCAGTTTATTTTTATGAGCTTCATCCACAACGGCCATTACTTCTTCCATCGTCATCTGATCCTGGTCGATGAGCTTAATACAATTTACACCCGCTTTGGCCAGTTGTTGGACCCTGACTCTTGCATCCGCTGCACCTTTTACGCCCCACCGGAATTCTGCCGTACCGGGATAGGGTTCGTGCTGAATGAAAGGCCCGGACATATACATAGTCGGACCTGGAATATCTCCCTTGTTGATCTTATCCCGAACGGAAATGCTTGCATCCAATGGAGCTCCGAGATCGCGCGCACTGGTTACTCCCGCGAGCAACAGTTGATGCGCAGACGATGGCATGATAACGTCTTTGGCGAGTTTCAAATAGGTCTTGTCCCAATGCGTGTAGTCACTATGTCCGTTGATCATCAAATGAACATGCATGTCCCACAACCCAGGCATTACACTCATTCCTTCAGTAGAGATTACTTCTGCGTTCTTCGGGATTTCCAATCGGCCGACCTGTCCGATGGATTTTATTCTTTCACCTTCAATAATAATGACGCTGTTTTGCAGAGGCTTTCCGCCAAAACCATCGATTAACGTTCCGCCTACCAGGGCTTTCACCTGAGCATGCGATGTTATGTTAATGATTGTAAAAATGAAAAGTAATAGACGCTTCATGTTCAGGTTGGTTTGAGTAACTCAAAGTAAAGAATATTTTGGCGCTCTTCAACTGTTGAAACGGTCGTCCTGAGCTGTGTGCAATTGTAAGAGTGACGTTGACTTAATCAATTGCAAGCCTAATTGTTATTAATCATGCTGACCTACTCACCACAGTGTCATCAATAGGGTTCTTGCATGCTCAAGGGACTTTGCAATGGAATGGGTTTGGCAAATTGGGCTAAAGTCCTGGGCTAGGTGCATCAATTGCCACGGGCTTAAGCCCGTGGCAATAATGCAGAAATTCATAGGGCTTTAGCCCAAATGGATAGTCTCTTTAGGAGCGGGATTATATTAAGTGTAAAATTGACCGTTATCAAAAATTATTGTATCATACATAGAATTCCTAGCGTCCATTCTTAAATACACATTTCCATGACCCGCCTAACCTTTGTTTGTATTTTTTTCTTATTCCAGACACTTTCATTTGCCCAGCCAGCAACGACTAACATTGAGGTCGATGCATCAAAGCCGATAGGAGAAATGAAACCTTTCTGGTCGTTTTTCGGATACGACGAACCTAATTATACGACGCGAAAAGACGGTCAGAAATTATTGACGGAGTTAAAGCAGCTAAGTCCGGTGACTGTATATATAAGAGCGCACAACCTGCTCACCTCAAGAGGCAACAGTGCCGGCCCCGATCTAAAGTGGGGTTTCACCGACGCTTACAAAGAGGACAAGAAAGAAAAGCCCATCTATAATTGGACGGTGGTTGATAGCATTGTTGACACTTACATCCAACGAGGTATAAAGCCTTTGATGGAGATTGGTTTTATGCCGAAAGATCTTTCCTCCAAAGCAGAGCCATATGATCACACGTGGAGCAAAGGAGGTAACCTATGGACGGGTTGGACTTATCCTCCTAAAGATTACAACAAGTGGAGGGAGTTGATTTATCAATGGGTAAAACATTCTGTTGAGCGATATGGAAAGCAAGAAGTTGCAACGTGGCTGTGGGAAGTTTGGAATGAGCCGGACATTCCTTATTGGTCAGGAACATTTGATGAGTATTGTAAGATGTATGATTACGCCGCCGACGGATTGAAGAAAGCATGTCCCGAATGTACGATCGGCGGCCCGCATACAACGAGCCCAAGAAGTGAAAAAGCATATAGTTACCTGACAAGATTCATAGAACATTGTCTTCGCGGAACGAACTACGCGACAGGTAAAACAGGTTCGCCGTTGGAGTACGTAGGCTTTCATGCCAAAGGTTCACCCGAGTTTGTTGATGGGCATATTCGAATGAACATGGGTGTGCAGCTCAAAGATATTCAACGAGGATTTGAGGCCGTCAATTCATTTAAGGAGCTAAAGAACATACCAATCATCATAGGAGAATGTGACCCTGAAGGGTGTGCGGCCTGTTCGGAAAAAAGAGATCCGAAGTACGGCTATCGAAACGGGACAATGTACTCCAGCTACACAGCTTCATCATTTGGGAGGATATATGAATTGATGGATCAACACAGTGTGAATTTGAAAGGTGCCGTGAGTTGGTCGTTTGAGTTTGAAGACCAGGAATGGTTTGCCGGCTTTCGTGAGTTAGCGACGCACGGTATCAACAAACCAGTGTTGAACATTTTTAGAATGTTTGGTATGATGAATGGGAGCAGGGTTGAAGTGAAATCCATTAATGGCTTAAATGCTGTGGAGATAATTAGCAAAGGGGTGCGGGAAAGAAACGACATTAATGCGATAGCAAGCAAAAGCGAAAATTCCATTTGTATTATGGTGTGGAATTATCACGACGATGATATAGCGGGTGTCCCGGCTCCTCTTAAATTAACAGTCAATGGTGTCGGCAACAAACAGGTTCTCCTTCATCATTACCGTGTGGACGAACAATTCAGTAACTCATTTGAAGAATGGAAGGCAATGGGAAAACCTCAGGAGGTGACGGATACACAATATGATGCGCTGGAGAGAGCAGGTCAACTGCAAACATTGGAATCTCCCCAATGGAAAACGGTAAAGGATGGAGCAGTGTTAATAGAATTCAATTTGCCAAGACAGGGTGTATCACTAGTCAGGCTGACCTGGTAGGTTTAATCTCCATCTTCCTCGACGTGACAATGTTGTTGCAGGGTTGGTAGGATTGCCGAGTTTGTTTTTTAAGCGCAGAAAACGCAAAAGAATACCCGCAAAAGACGCAGAAAAAGGCGATGCTTTTCTGATGCAGGTCTCATCATTTAACGCTGTCTTCCAGAGCGCGCACGCTTTTTTTTAAAGCTTGCTTGCACGAATGGGGGGCATCCGTCTCTTGGAAACTGGCGCATTTTCTCGCGAAGGATCTGACCAACGTCAGGACGTGCTTTATCATCGCACGACAGCTCATAGCTTAGACAGATCCTTCGCGTGACGATTTACCAGTAATAATCCGGTCTGTAAAACCCATTCCATTGGCGCAGTTGTTTGATAATGATGAAGCCGCTCTGGACGACAGTATCAAAAGGAGAGCGGACCCTCGTGGTTTGGCAGCCAATTTTTTTGCGTTTTAAGGTAAGGGTCCCGACCTTTACACTTCCGTCAATGCGATTATTTCATTCGAATTGCTTCTTCTACTACTTTGCTTTGCTCCTTGACAATCATCCTGTCTTCCTTAAACTCGAAAGTAAGGTCGCGGTCAGAAAAGGGTATCGCTTTCAGGAAGTATGTTGTAAATTTTGTCTCCGATTGTAAGAACGATCGATCCATTAGCATGTTTGACTTCACAAACTCCCGACTGAGGAGCCTTGTACGTGCCGTCATAACGGCGTAGTATCTTCTCACTCACAACGATTTGCTTTCGGTGGTTCACATACGGTGCCGGGCCATGATCAAAGCTAAGCACTCTCGACATTTTCCATCCGTTTTCTGTCTTCAATAACAGGTGCGTAAATCTTGCGAGTCCATCGAGGCGAGGTTCTTTTCCTTTTTCCAGGACATAAAAGACGTGCTGCCCCGATAAGATTGCGCCGTACAGCTTGTCGCCCTCTTTCATAGGGAAAATCTTAACGCTGCCAGCCACCGCGTCCCGTCGCAAACGGAAATTGTCATTGCTACACAGATTTCGTTTCGAGGTGGATAAAAAATTGTCCAACCCGTTGAGGATTCCTCCTTTGTCATGATAGAATTCAATGTCGTCCGTGAAAAAGCTGCGCATAGCGTCTATGTTGCAGTTGTTATAATGCTGCCAGAATGTACTATCTAGCCCAAGCACTTCTTTCATTTCATGGTCAACGGTTTTGTTCTGAGCAACGAGATCTCCAGAGCAGATCATTGACAGCAGAAGTATGCGAGCAGCACAATTGGTTGCATTCATAGTGATGGAGTTAAAGTGATAAGTTAAAACGATTAGATTATCGCTTGAGCTTTCTGTCGACGATAAAATTCAGGATAAGGCTCAGCCCGCCGAAAAGAAATGTCATTGAAAAGTAGGCGGGTACTCGGTCAATCACCTCATTTTTGTACAACATATTGCCCATTAAAATACCGAAGGCTAAGCCGACGCTTAGCATTCCAAATTTAAGTGTGTTCGAGGCGAAACGATCTTTCGAGGCAAATGTTGAAGGGTCAACACCTTTTTCCAACATTGACATGCGTTCGCGATAGCGCGTAAGGACAAGTATGTAAATGACTCCAAAAATGGTGGCAAAGGCTGCTAATGATACCAGAAAGTCCCTTGTTATGTCGTGCATAGTGTTTTTGTTATAGTTGCACGTAAGAGTCAGGTCCCACCCTCCCGGATACACTTTTTGATAAAAAAGATATTTCAAAACAAGATTGGTCTGAGCGTAACCAATTACAGGCTAATTTGCTCATACTCATTTATGGACAACCAGGAAGAGCTGGAACACATTCGAAAAGTACTGAACGGTGAGCATGCTGCCTACGCATTCCTGGTCGATCGATATAAGGGTATGGCATATTCCATTGCTTTGAAAATATTAGAAAATGAGGAAGATGCACAGGATGTTGCACAGGAGGGGTTTATAAAGGCCTACCAACAGCTACATCAGTTTGAAGGCAAATCGAAATTTTCCACGTGGTTATACACCATCGTTTACAGGACTGCATTGGCGAAATTAAAAGAAGCGAAGGTCAGAACGTTTTCAATCACTCAACAATTTAAGGATACGTTCACGGACGACTACACTGCACCACAGCTTGCGTTGATGCAGGCAGATGATGAGCGTCGGTCAGTGAACCTTGCCGTCAACAACCTTCCAAAAACGGATGCACTATTAGTGATACTCTATTATATAGATGGCAATTCAATCGGCGAAGTTCATCAGATCACAGGTATTTCTGTCGCCACTATCAAGATAAGGTTATTCAGGGCGCGCAAGAAGCTGGAGCGGGAATTGAGATTTTTATTGGACGACAAAAGCAGCGGATTAAAAACATATGGAAAACGGGGGGCATAACAAACTGCGATCTCTGCTGAAAAAGTTCGAGATACGAACACCTCCACCCACGTTTACGGGCGAGGTGGTCAGGGAAATTGAAGCGATGGCCGATGATAAAGTTTATGCCAGCGCCAGGATGAAGGGCATGTTGCAAAAAAATGTGGCACACTCGCCTTCAGCCGGGTTTACTTATAAAGTCCTTAACCACGTACGCGAGCAGTCGCATGCGCCATACCCACCGATTATCGGTAAAAAAACCTGGGGCGCGATTGTAGCATTTATAGTCGTATGCGTAATGGTTGCCTTGATGAAGGAACCATTAGATGCCAATAACTCCGTCCTGCGTTATTTACCCGTGGGAGAATTTCTCAGCAGTTTAACCCGTCAGTTTGCCGAGCCCTTGTTATATTCCGCGGTAGTCATCTTATCCGCGGGTTTGTTACTTGGGCTGGATTATTTGATAGGCAAGGGACGGCGGTCCAGGCGGTCCGGCTGAGACCGTGTTTGAATTCTCCCAATGATAAAACAAGATTTTAAAGGTGTTATCACACTAATTTCGAAGGCCCAAATAGCTTGAGAAATAGTCAATGCTTGATTTTCGCCCCCTTGCGTCAATTCTATCATAGAATGCGGCATTCATTCTAGCTTCGAATTTATTACTTAACGCAACTTTGATTGAACCAGTCATACCCCTATGAAACAAGCTACGCCAACTGAATTGAGGATTCTGAAACACATCGCAGAGGGCCGCTCGACGAAAGAGGTGGCAACGGCGCTTGGGATGAGCAAGTACACGGTTTTGGCACACCGCAGAAATCTCTTACTAAAATTCGATGCCTCCAATTCGGCCGAACTCGTGCGCAAAGCAATGGCACATAACCCTCTGACGACTCTTGATGATGGAATTACGCTTTAGCATATCACATGCACAAGAGTTAAATTTAATAAAGACGGTGAATGCCGATTTAAAATCAGCACGTGGACTTTTTTCAATTAATGAAGGGAATTAACTTAAATCCGATGAAAGATTGGTACAAGTCCACATTGTTCCTCGCGCGCGTGTTGGCGATCATAGCAATGTCCCCAGCGTCGGCTCAGGAACAATCGCAATACCAGCTCAATTTCCACGAGCTCGAGGGGATGCATGGACGGCCTTTAGGCAAGATTCGAAACATCTCGCAAGACCCATATGGGTACATGTGGTTTTCGGGCGAAGAGGAAAAATGTATTTATCGTTACGATGGTATCAAACTTACTCTTTATCGGAAAGATTATACGGATGCCAACTCACTCGGTGGGGTAGATATAAATTGTGTTTATGCAGATCCTGCCGGTCTGATTTGGGCCGGGTTTATGAACGACGGAATGGATTTACTTAATCCTTCTACCAACACGTTCACTCACTACCGACATGATGAAAAGAATGAAAAAAGTATTGCCAGCGACTACGTTAGTGCAGTATTAAAAGACAATCAAGGGAGAGTGTGGGTCGGAACAAATAAGGGTCTCGATCAGCTGAATGTGGAGACAGGAGAATTCACGCACTACAAAAACGACCCTGGCAATGCCACTTCGCTTAGTTACGATTATGTATTAAATATTTACGAGGACAGGCAGGGAACAATTTGGGTGGCCACAGCCGGATGGCCATGGGTCGGTGGGCCGGAGGACGGGGGCTTAAATCGTCTCGAACAAAATGGAACATTCACGCGCTATAAACACGATCCGGATGATGAGCACTCATTAATAAGCAACAAAGTACTGGCACTCTATGAAGACAGTCGTGGTGTGTTTTGGGTAGGCACCAGCGGCAATGGGCTGCACACGTTTGACCGCAGCACTGGACGTTTCGAACGCCATTTGTATGATCCGTCCCAGCCTCTGAAGTTAAGCAGGCCGCCACTTAAGACTGATCCTTTTTGCAGGGCTATTGATTTCATATCGTTTATTTCGGAGGACCATTCAGGGGCAATATGGATAGGTTCGGTGTGTTCAGGCGTAAATCGATATGATCCGAAAACAGGAGCGATTACGAGGTATGAAAACAGCAACGGCTTCCCCGACAATTCGAGTTGGAATGGATTTGTTTCGCGTGATGGTGTCTTGTGGATAGCGACTCAGCAAAATAAATTGTACAGAGTCAATCCGGTTAGAAATGTTTTTGAAACCTCGGGACTCGGTTCTGGCGTATCGCGCTTCATACAAAATGACGATGGTACCATGTGGGTGGCAGCGGAGAACGCTTTAGCTCTTGTTGATGAAAAGGGAAACATAGTGAAAAAAATTGCAATCCCCGGTTCAAACGGTCAGCCTTTGCGCGTGATCGAAGTTCATCGTGATGCTCCACATATTCTCTGGCTTGGAACCGGAGAAGGCGTCTACATAATTGACACGCGCACGGAAGAGTATCATGCTCTTGACCTGGGTTTTCAGGCGGGAGCCAGCATCAGAATAAATCGCGATAAGACCAACCCCGATTTGAAGTGGATCACGTCCCTGAATGGCGGCCTCATCAAGTATTCGAAACAAAACGGAGTTGTGAAACGATATACGAATAACCAGGGCTCACCGGACTCGATTTTCAATAATAGCACTATCTACGTAACAAGCGATAAAGACTATGTGTGGGTCACAACATCCCAAGGTGTAAGTCGGCTAAATAAAAAATCAAACAAATTCAAAAATTATCTTACACTGAAAGGTACTTTCGTTTACACAGATAGCCGGGATGTGATATGGGTTGGTTCGGAAAATGGTCTTTTCAAATACGATGAGGCAAACGATAAATTCACGTTGGCCGAATACCATTCCGTTATCACTACAGATCGCACGTATGGTATTGTAGAGGATGATCTATCAAACTTATGGATCGCCACGCCTTCATCTGTCGTGCGAATAGATTCGGCGCGTGAAACCGTTAAACAGTTTGGCATTCACAACGGAATCCGACAAAACAGTATTACGCCCGGTGCGATTTATAAAACCGCTGAGGGCAAGGTTTTAGTCGGCCATGACGAAGGGTATTACGTGATTGACCCTCTGCAATTTCTTGAGGTGGAAAAATCGCCGCGAGTACTTATTACGGGTTTTTTAATAAATGATGGAGACGACTTATTCAATCCAACGAATCTGTTGAAGACACCAGTTGATGAAGTGGCACCAATGAGGTTAAGATACGATCAGAATAGTTTTTCCATTGGTTTTATGATGGCCGACTACCGCGATCCTCGAGGCAATCATTTTCAGGCGAGACTATTGGGCTTCGATGACTTGTGGCGGGACCTTGTAGAACAGAATTCCTCGACGTTTGTTGGCATCCCTCCAGGCACTTACACGTACGAGTTGCGCGGATACACTAACGGAGGATCCGTTGCGAATAAATCTATTTTGATAGTTGTTGCTCCTCCGTGGTGGAAAACTTGGTGGGCCTACGGGTGTTATGTATTACTGATCATCGGCTTATTGATTGGAGCCAGAAGAATGATCATACGTGACGAACGACTAAAGGCTAATTTTCAACTTGAACATCTCAATTTTGAAAAGGCGAAGGAAGTTGATCGTGTAAAAACCTCATTCTTTACCAACATTAGTCACGAGTTCAGAACACCGCTGACATTGATCTCGGGTCCGGTGCAGGAGTTGCTTGAAAAATACGCGGATGATCCACGTACAAATGAAAAGCTTAAGCTTATTGAACGGAATTCGGATTTGCTGTTGAAGTTGATCAATCAATTGTTGGATCTGGCACGGATGGAAGCCGGGAGTATTAAAGTCGAAAAAACCGAAAGCGACATCTATTCATTTATTCGGGTAATTTCGAGCTCCTTCGAGTCCTTTGCACACCAAAAAGGAGTCTCACTATCTGTTGAAGTTCCTTTGGTAGTTAAGTCAGTTGTGTACGACAAAGACAAGCTTGAAACGATTCTCATCAACCTGATCAACAATGCAATTAAGTTTACACCAGCCGGAGGATCTGTTCACCTGAGAGCGCGCGTGGAAGAGTCAATCCTGTCGTTATCGGTACGCGATACCGGGGTAGGTATTTCAAAAGCAAATCAAACGAAAATTTTTCAACGGTTTCACCAGGTAAGTGAATCCCATAAGGAAGTGGGAACGGGTATCGGACTTGCACTTGTGAAGGAACTTGTAGCGTTCTTGAACGGCACCATCGAAGTCATCAGCTCTGAAGGACACGGTAGCGAATTTGTCGTATCCCTTCCGATTCAATTTACTTTGGACAGATTAAGCAAGCCTCTTGAGATTTCACAACCAATAACCAGTGAAATGGAGGCTATGCCTATTGTTGCGGACAAAGCTTCCTATTCCAACGGACAAAATGGGAAACATTCGGGCGATGCAAAACCTCAGATCCTTGTGGTTGAAGACAACGCTGATGTCCGCGGGTTTATAATCGGTTGCCTGGGAAGTGAATATGATTTCCTTGAAGCGGAGAACGGACGAATCGGGCTTGAAGTTGCACTGTCAGAAATACCCGACATGATCATAAGCGACATAATGATGCCCGAAATGGACGGAATTCAGATGACAGGAAAAGTAAAGGCTGACATCCGGACAAGTCATATTCCATTGATCTTACTGACTGCCAAGTCAACCGAAGACAGTAAGCTGCATGGCCTGGAGATTGGAGCAGACGACTACCTTACGAAACCATTTAATAAGAATGAACTTCTGCTAAAGGTGCGTAATGGTATATCACGGCAGCAAAAGCTTCGTGAAAAGTTGAAGGCTGAGGTAATGAGCGCCGCTCCTCGTGTTGATGTGATGTCACAGGATGAACGCTTCCTCAATAAAGTGAAGCAGAAGATTCTCGAACGATTGGGTGATGATCAACTCAGCGTGGAGTCGTTGGGTGAAGACATTGGCTTGAGCCGGTCGCAATTGTTGCGGAAGATCTCTGCACTAACCGGGATGTCCGTGAATGAGTTGATCCGCAAGTTGAGATTACAACGCGCGGCCCAGCTAATTGAACAAAACTGGGGACCTGTCAGTCAGGTTGCCTATGAGGTTGGCTTTCCAAATCCATCCTATTTCGCGAAAATGTTCAAGGAGGAGTTTGGTGTTCTTCCGTCCGAATATTTCGAAAAGACAACAAGCCGTACGTGATAGTCAAAGGTCCATAGTCCATAGTTTGATGGCTAAATTGACCATGGACCATGGACTAGTCAACTATCGACTCCAGATGCGTCAAAGTTGTCATTCAATGCGGAATTTTTAGTACCAGTGAGGCGGGAACGTTCTTCATATTTGAGGAAACGAAACGCTCGTGAAAACTGCAGTTTACCGGTTATTTTTTTTGGCTTTAGCTGTATTGACAATTACCGCTTGCAATGACGCTGATACCGGTACCACTCCTGGGGTGAGGGTCCATCCCGTTGTCACAAACTGGCATCGCACCGGTAGCCGGGATTTCTGCAGGTTCGGATGCCCAACGGAAATATATGGACATACAGACGTTGAAAATTTGAGGGCATCCTATGACACCCATCCGGTCGTTGTCGATTCCATCCGATAGCTGAACGTTAGGAGAATTGGATTGATACCTCAACGCACTCTGCGCTCTTCTACGCGTATTTCCCTATCTACTTATCTCCTGATCGCCTTATCTCCTCCTCAACTATTTGAAGATATTGCTTTCTGAGGCCATTTTTTTGTAATCCGGAAGGATCTTCTCATAAAGCGCTTGATCGACCTTCTTCAAAGAATTCATCAGTCCGCCAATACCAGAATCCCTCAGGCTCACGCGTTGCTTCCTGATGTCTTCCATCTTTGTGCGTATCGTAGCTTCCAATTTGATAAGTTCTCTTTCGGTCATAGGACTAATGCTTAATGATCATTAAAGATCAACAAATTTCTTTAAATACCCTTTTGCGCCGAATGCTCTATTGAGCGAGGAACAGAAAGCATCTGGCGTGGACTGAATAACTTACTAATCCATCCAAAACTTCGTGCGTTTACACATGGAAGATATTGACCTGTTTCATCAATACTGTGGAATTTATGACTCAATCAGGTCTCTTCATGAGCGAAACTTGTTAAATAAAGCAGCTACAAATTGGCGCGATTTTTTGACTAGTCTCAGGTAAGAAATGCATTGATTATGAAAACCTTGAACATAAGAAATATAAAAAGCCGGTTATGTAGTGTGCTTGCGTTACTATTCTTCCTGGGGTGTGCTAAAAATCCCGTGACAGGAAAAAAGGACCTTATGCTTTTATCGGAGAACCAGGAAATAGCCATGGGCCAGGAGTCGGATCCTGAAATCGTTCGTTATTTCGGATTGTATGATGATAAGCAGATGCAACAATTCATCAACGAGAAAGGTCAGAAGATGGCAGCTATCTCGCACAGGAAGAATTTGAAGTATCAATTTAAAATTGTGGATTCTCCTGTCGTTAATGCTTTTGCAGTTCCCGGAGGATACGTTTATTTTACCCGCGGCATCATGGCTCACTTCAACAACGAAGCTGAGTTTGCTGGCGTATTAGGTCATGAAATCGGTCATATTACCGCAAGGCATTCTGCAAAGCAATATAGCAATGCAATGCTGGCGCAGGCCGGTCTCATAGCTGGTGTGTTAATATCACCGGAGTTTGCGCAGTTTGCTGATGTTGCACAACAAGGTGTAGGGCTGCTATTTCTCAAATTCGGTCGTGACGCAGAAAAACAGTCTGACGAGTTGGGTGTAGAGTATTCCACCAAGATAAACTACGATGCACAACAGATGGCCGACTTTTTTGGAACCTTACAACAATTACAAAAGCAATCGGGTGCTGAAGAGGTGCCAGACTTTTTATCAACACATCCAAATCCCGGCGACAGGCAGAAGAATGTTACCAAACTTGCTGCAGATTGGAGAAAAAAAGTGAGTGCATCGGATCTTAAGGTAAATCGCGATAGCTACTTAAAAATGATTGACGGAATAATTTATGGAGATGATCCTCGTCAGGGGTTTGCGGAGGACAATGTGTTCTATCATCCCGTAATGAAATTCCAGTTTCCTTATCCTTCTTCATGGATGATGCAAAATAGCCCGGAGCAAGTTCAATTTGCCCCGCGAGATGGCAACGCTATGATGATGCTTACGTTAACGAAGGGTTCGTCTCTTGATAATGCTGCACAAACACTGGTGCAAAATTATAAACTTAATGTGCAGGAATCTAAACGCGATGACGTGAATGGCAATCCGGCCATAGTGATGGTTGCGGATCAGCAGGCCGGGGAACAAGCAGTAGTACGCACGTTAATCTACGTCATTGAGAACGGTGGTAACTATTATGCAATGATCGGGGCATCTTCGAAGAATAATTTCAATAACTACGTCCAGGCATTTAATAGCAGCATGAATGGATTCAGAACGTTAACTGATCCGGCTAAATTAAACAAGCAGCCCGAGCGTATTGATATAAAACCTGTACCAGGCCAGGGAACGCTTGAAGCCGCATTGCGCAGCTATAAAGTACCTGAAAAACGCATGCAGGAACTAGCGGTTCTTAATGGTATGGCGCTGAATGAAAGAGTTGACAAAGGGATGTTGATTAAGGTTATTAAATAGAGATCTAAAATAGGATCCCAAACTTTAACGATATCGCTTTCAGCCGGCCCAGATCATTCGGATCACCCATAAACCCTTTTACCTCGAAATAACTCTTTTCGTAATTACATTCAGTAAAGAGTGCGAGGTTACGACTTATTTTTTTCCGAAGACCCGCTGCGGCATAAAAACCGAAGAAGGTTTTATCGATCCCCAGCGAAACGGTCTCTTCTTCAACGGAAGAGTTGATTGTTGTCCTTAGATGTACGTCCTCTTTCAACGAAAGAAATTGATGATAGTTAAATCCTAAGGTCACATATGGATTTAAAACATTAGACCTGGCTGCAAATCTCATACCGGCAGATATTGTTATATTCGACGCGGGCAATGCTCTCTTGCTGAACGTTGTTCGAACCTTGCGTGCCGCTAAATACCCATTTTCCTTGATGCTCCCCTTTAGCAAATGCAAGTCCGGTCGTGAATGAAAGCACTGGCGAAGGCGACCGCGGGCCTATGAGCGCCGTGATCCCAAATGTTGCAGATGACGCGTTCTGGAATTTCAATTCGTAGGCGTCTTCTTTTTTGGAATCTGCCCAGGGTCCGATACTAAGCGACGGGGAATATAGACCCGCAAAGAATCCCACGTCGAACATCATCCTTTCTTTGGCTGCATTGACCTCCTTATAAGGTAGTCCCAGACAATCGTGGTATGAAACGACCAGCTTTGTGATGCCTTCTTTAGTGACGTGAACAGTTTGTGCTTCTTCTTTTATAGTGGGGCAATCGTATAACAGGACACTGAATGCCGCTTTATTGTTTTGATCATTCTTTAACGCTCTCGCCGCATCCGAAGTTTTTTTACCCAAAGCGAATCGACCTTTTTCATTGGAACCGATGACCATTTTACCATCATAAAAATAGAGGTCAATTTCGCCGTTTACCAACGGCTTGACGAAGATAGACTCACTGGGGAGATTTTCATTTGTCTGGTGGTTTACGCGTAGATACGCAGAGCCGCCATCGAACCCAAATGCTGCTACTTCCTTCGAAGTGAGTTTCTGAATTGGACCTTTCGGCCCTAAACGAAAATTGACGTCTTTTCTATAGACGGATCGGTGTTCGACATAGCCGTAAACGGTATCCAGATTATTTGTGACGTAGTATCCTTTCCCGAATTTGTCCTGGGCATTGGCTTGTGAAAAAACAACGATGGTAAAAAAAAGTGCTGAAAAAAATTTCATGGGTATCGGGATAATACAATTTAATGGCTTTTGCGGTTGAGAGGGCCGCTCTTACACGGAAATGTGATAAATCTAACGTCTGTGGTCAATATTGTTGAGCGGGAAGAGGTAACCGTTAACAAAGTTCTATTCTTGCAAAAAGGTGAATCCATGATTCTGGAACAACGAAGGATCTCTATGCCTCTAGCTGTGCTGTTTGGAATTGACAACAGGCCATACTGAATGAGATCCTTCGCTACTCAACTGCCTGATGCCTTCGCGTCCTTAAAACTATTCTTACTTCACTTCCTTCATCGCACATCTTCAGCTTACAATGACGTTGGTCAGTTGTGTTTGATAATCATATCGTTACGGGTTGAAGATCATATCCATACCTCGAAGCTTCTCTCATTAGCATTGCTATTTTTCGGGCTCGTT
>Ga0193738_1000406_pt1 | contig 23343 bp, 39 predicted proteins | sample L2a1metaG_FD_144927 | JGI IMG/M metagenome (GOLD analysis project Ga0193738, IMG submission 144927) | Soil microbial communities from a riparian zone of the East river system, Colorado, United States - L2a1 | ecosystem: Environmental > Terrestrial > Soil > Riparian zone | place: USA: East River... | reverse complement strand
TTTATGTCGCCCCATCGATGGATCAGCGGATATCGAGGGCGTGCGCCTTCAGGCGGCGGCGACTAACGACGGAATGCTAATTACTCCAGCTGTCGACTCGATAGTAATCGTGCAAATGATCAACGATGTGGAGGGGTATGTATCGATGTTCTCCGAGATTCAAAATATTAAATTTTTTAATGGCGCCCAGGGCTCACTCGTTCTGATAAACGCTTTGGTTGAAAAACTGAATGCACTGGAAAGCGACCTCAACGACTTAAAACAAATTTTCTCTACTACATGGACACCTGTTCCAAATGATGGAGGTGCGGCTCTTAAAACCGCCGCCGCGACTTGGGCTGCAGACACTTTCACAGAAACCGTAGCTGAAGACATTGACAACGAAAAAATAACACAATGATTTATAAACCCCTGAGCGAGGAAAGCCTTTTTGATATAGCCGTGAAGCTATACAAAGACTTTGCGCTAGGGCTTAAAGACCTACTTACTCTGAACCCAGAAATCAATATCAACGGCTATACTCAAGTGGGTGTATTTGACGACACCTTTGACTATACTTTTGGAGGCACCCAAGCGGTTGCGCTTGGAAATTTAGAGTACACCCCCGGACTCACCCGCAAGCGACCGATTATCGATGTGCCATTTCTGGCCCCCACAAAGAACTATCAGGCCCATTATCTACAGTCCCATTTTGATTTAGCTGTCCAACTTTATGGAGACTTTTCCCAAATTGGGGAAATATTGGGGAATATTTCGGATATTAACGGAAACATCGCGTTAGGGACGGCTTTTGTTTTGCCACAGCAGTCGGACCCTATCGCGAAGTACTTCGAGAAAAGAATTGTAGCCACCGACTTCCCGGCCACTGATCCGGAGGCCTTGACAGTCGATGCCACAGATATAACAATCGATAGTGATTTGGTAACCGTAGATCAGACAATGCGATGAGTCAGGAGATATTAAACGTCGGTACAATAGCTAACGATCATACTGGCGATCCCTTACGCACAGCCTCGCAGAAGACTAACGCAAATTTTACCGAGGCGTATGCAAATCTATTGGTTTTAGGGACTGCATCCGGGACAAACGCCTACACGGTTACACCCTCCCTGCCGCTAGTGGCTTACAATAGCACAAAAAGACTTTTAGTAACATTCACCAACGCCAACACTGCTACCACGGTGACGATCAACGTCAACGGTCTTGGGGAGGCAGCGGTTAAGGACAATGCCGGCAATGATCCAAACATAGGGGACATTAAAGCCGGTGCTACCTACTTACTGCATCACAACGGCACGCACTTCAGAATAGTAGGGTCCAGCGGTCAATCTATAATAGAAAATGAAGTGCCAACGGGGGCGGTGGACGACGTGAACGACGAGTTTGTACTAGCCAATACACCACTAGATGGAAGTGTGAAGGTGTATTTGAATGGACTGCGGTTAAAGGTCTCAACAGGCTACGCGATAAGTGGGGTAACGATAACAATGACAGTGGCCCCAACAACAGGAGATATTTTACTTGTTGATTACAGAATATGAAAACATTACTTCTTTTAATTTTACTCTTTCCGATTCTGACCTTTGCTCAGCAGCCTAGGGCAAATCAGATTCGGTTTACTCCTTCAGGGACCATTTCAGGGACTAACCTTCAGTTAGTAATAGACGAAATAGATGATGAGAAGGCCGGTAAAAACATCAACTGGATCGTAAAAGATGCAAACTACGCCCCTACTCTATTGGATACCATTCTGTCAAATGTAGGGTTCTTAATGCGGTCAACCTCCGATATTTCGTTCACCATACTATCATCCTCAGTGATGAATTTTTATAAAGGGACTTCCTTCATAGTCAGAAACGACAGCATTGGATCATTATCTCTATTAGAAGGCGAAGCAGTTAATTTTAAATGTGCTGTTACTGGGCCGTGGACATTGGAAGAAGACGAGTATGTTATTATCACCAAAATAAACCTGACAAATACATGGACGCTGGAATTATTTAAGAAGCCCAACATTTCACAGCAAACAAGCGTAGCGATATACACAGAGACTTCAACTGTAGGCAACGTTACAACGGGAGAGGATATACTATTCACAGACACTATACCAGCCGGAACATTGTCGGCAAATGGTAATTCTGTGAGGGGAAGGTTTTCGGGGCAAGTAGCCAACAACGCAAATACTAAAACAGCACGGCTAAGTTTTGGGGATACTGATATCGTTACAAGAAGCACCACAACGCCAACCATTGGCCAAGGGTGGACCTTAGACTGGGAGTGCATCCGGGTAGATGTCGGGAATCAGAAATGTAACGGTACTTTTATTGGGAGTGATGGGATAGCTTCAGCTTGGTATACGGCAGCAACAGCAGATCTAACCGGGGATGTCATCATCACCCTAACCGGAGAAGCGACAGCTACAAACGACATCGTAAAACACACCGCGTCCGGAACGTTTATACCTGGGGCTGGCGAAGGGACAACACCGCCTCCAATCATACCGCCTGAGATCCCTTTTGTTATTGTGGATGATAGAGTGTTAGGCGTTCAAGGGTATCAGCACAACTATCAAGGTTCTGGGTGGGCTTCATGTACGGGATGTGCGGGGGAAGTGCCGCCGTTCTGGTATCAATCAACCCTAGACTATACTGCTACAACAAATTCCTATGTTGAGTTTACCTTCAACGGCACAAGAATACAATGGTTCACAGAGAAAAAAAGCACTCATGGGATAGTTGAGGTTTCACTTGACGGAGTGGTAGTAGATACGGTGGATCTTTATTCCGCAGCGCAAAGCCTGCAAACTTTGGTATTCGATACAGAGGACGCGGACGATCCAGACAACGAAGAGGGACCGTTAGTACAAGAAGTTCACACTATCAAACTTCGCTGCACTGGTACAAAGAATGCCAGCTCTTCAAACTTCTTTTTGATTACCGATTACTTTAAAGTATTTAACCCCGAAGATGTTCCTGATGAGGAAATTCCAGATCCACCGGATACAGCTACGGATTTTGTGGCATTGACTGGAAGCGATGGTGGTGGGAATAATTGTAATACTGTCGGCACACCATGTCGAACAATAGTCTACGCGTTGACGCAAATGACATCAGGGGATATACTACAAGTGGCAGCTGGGAATTTTGTAGAAGCTGCATACATAGTCCCATCTACGGGAGAATCTATTCAGGGTGCCGGAGTTGATCAGACCATCATTAGTCTCGTAAGCGGTCTCCAACACGATGTCACTGCTGGCGGAGTTGATCAGACAAAGTGTGTTTTTCAATATACAGCAGCAGGATCAACAGCACAATTTCTGAAAAACCTCACCATAGACGGTAGTGGTAAGATAATGCACGGCGGGGTTTTTATCGACGGCGATCGAAATAATGTCTCGCTATTAAATGTGAAGATTTCTAATATGGATTATTTCGGCGCGTTTGTAGCCGGAAATGATCACAACTTTACCAACGTACAAATAATAAACAGTGCCGAGGCGCATACGTCTTTTTCCACAGGCAATCTTATGTATGGCGCCTCTGAAGATTTCATGTGTGACAATGTGGACATCAGCGACAACTCTGGTGGCTACGGCACCAAGTCATGGGGAGCGTTGGTACTCGTTGAACGACATACTTTCAAAAATGGGGAGATCAGGGTGCTACCAACTTCTCCGTATGGCGGCACGGGTCTTCCAAACATTGCTTTTGAGTTTGAAAGCGCAAACCCCAGAAATTGTGTACTGGAAAATAATTATATCGACAACACCATTTCCATCGTCAGGCAGCCCGGATTTGCTAACGCTGGCGTCCCTACTTTTCACGTTAAGAAAAATATAATTGACATGATCACAAAGGGTGGCGGAAATGCGATTTCGACACCTCTTGAATTCACGGTCCATAACGGAGAAATAAGCGAGAACCATATCGTCGGCGGTGCGCATGCCTACATTGTGGGGTGGAGTCCTGCGGAAACGATCAATCAGGTAAACTTAAAAGTTCATCACAATACGTTCTATTCTGTTGGTCAGGTTAACACACCAACAGGGTATATACGAAATAGCTACGTAGGATGGACGGGGTTGTACGTCTACAATAATACTTTTCACATTCCACCTACAACTAATACTCATACTGTCTTATTGTATACAGGATGCTGCGGATTTGCAAGAACTAGCAGCGATGTGCAAGTCAAAAACAATGTGATCTACGATCAGTCCACGGCTGATACCGGACTTGGTGGAGCAAATGTATTAACACGGCAAGAAGGTAGTGGCGGAGGTTATTCGTCTTCTGCGTTTACCCATAACGTGGTTAATGGAATGTCTACTACGATGCCAGCAGGATTTACGGTGAGCAACACACTTACCGGGGCGCCAGGATTTACAGGGAGTGGGGTTAACCCGTCACCTTTTGTATACGATCCTTTTTATAGACCAACGGCTGGAAGTATTTGTATTGACTCTGGAGTGGATGTGGGATTACCATTCACTGCCCCTACGCCAGACAGAGGGAGATTAGAACCATAAAGCTATGAAAAAACTATTGTATATCATTTTCGCTGTCTTCTCTCTTTACGCTCACGCCCAAGAGACAGACGCCACATTGACCACGCAGTCGCAGCAAATTAAAAATGAAACGACTACCGGGGCAAACACTGCAAACCGAGTGGGCACGCTGTTTCAAAATCTGACCTATGCAAAGAAAAGTTTTTTCACCGACGGCACGGCGGGTGGAACAGACACCTACACCACAACACTAAACAACGGAGCGGTAACGGCTTTGAGTTCTCAGTGGTTTGTGGTGAAGTTCACCAATGCCAACACTGGCGCGGCAACACTGAATATAAATTCTATTGGGGCAAAGTCACTTGTAAAAACGGATGGTACGGCTCTTTCCTCTGGGGATATTGACGCGGGTAGCGTGCATTTAATTTCTTATGACGGTACGAATCTACAAGTCCTTTCAATTGGAGGAAGTGGAGGTGGTGCAGGAACGCCAGGAGGATCAACAACACATGTACAATTTAACGATGCTGGCGCTTTTGGTGGTGATGCAGATTTTACATTCACTGGGGGAAACACATTAAACGTTGATTTTGCAATTGTAGACACAGAGGCTTATGACGCTACAGGCTGGAATGGGGATTTAAGTGTACCAACGAAAGACGCTCTAAGGGATAAGATAGAGACAATAACCTCCACGGTAGGAATTCAAGATCTGTTTATATCAGCGGCGGCGATGTGGCCAAGAATCACAAGTCCATGTTCAGCACTAACTCAAACAGAAATCGCCACTTCTTTATTTAATATCCAAACGTTAAATTTCGATCAAACAACCCAAGAATATGCGCAATTTCAATTAGTGCTTCCACGAAAGTACAATAACGGGACAATTACAGCTTATGTATATTGGACTGCTTCATCAGGAAGCGGAACGGTGCAATGGGAGATATCAGGAGGAGCTTATTCAAACGATGATCCGTTAACAACCGCATTCGGTACAGAGGTAGAAATAGATGATACCTTAATTGCTACCGGAGATGCACATATTACATCGGTAAGTTCTGCTATAACATTCTCAGGAAGTCCGGCAGATGCAGATTTTATAGGCATTCAAATTTCACGCGATCCATCAGAGGATACATTGAGCGGAGATGCTAAACTTTTAGGTATAGTTTTTAAAATAACAACAGACTCAGGAACAGATGAATAAAAAAATATTTATTGCTTTGATGTTGCTGTCCTCTTTAGTTGAGGGTCAAATAATGCTTACCAATGTCAGCAAGCCGGACAGAATAACAGACATCACGAACCCGCAAAGTATTTCTGTTTTAAATGGAACAACATTCGCCTCAGTTCCATTTCCGACTACGGTCAGGGCAAAGCGTAACGGTTTTTGGAATGACTTTGCCGTCACTTTTTTACAAGGCAGCTATGATCACACAACAAACGGAAGTTACACACTAAGCGGTCGCTTAACTGATTTCGCAACACCTGTCTCTATTACAGTGTGGGTTATACCTGCACCTACACAATGGTTTGACGGTATAGATAATACGTTGTATGGACACACCATAGATAACGTTAGCAGGATGATAACTAGCGGGTCTGGGAAAGTTGGTGCAACGATAACCGAAGGTGTTGCGGCTGACGTACTCTATAACCCTTCATGGAATGGTGATGGAATAAACTTTAACACACAAACGGCTCTAACATGGGGATCAGCTTCAACACATAATACTTTCCATCAGGATACGCCTTGGAGTATATACGTAGTCTGGTATCAAAAATCTGTAGGTAATACACATTTGGGTCCTATTTACATTTCTAACGCTGGGGCCAGTGGTAGTACAGGTATTGCTCTTTTCGTGGACAACAGGATCGCTTCCTCCAATACGTACGCTATAACTTATTTAGTTACAAAAGGTGTAGGCGGATCAGTACCAATCAATTTAACTACAGCAGATAATGTAGTCGATCCGAACGCATGGAATTGGGCTAAAATAAAATTTGACGGAACAAATTTTACCTTATATGTTAATGGATCACTTGAGGCTAGCTCTACTCCGTCAATTTCCTTTGCAACTGGCAATGCATCTAACGCTTTAAGGATTGGGAATTTAAATAGTATTGGCGTGGGCACTGGGGCAAGTATGTTTTTGAAACATGTTTACATGGAGGACTCGTTCGTTAGTGGCGCGACTGAGACACTACTCGATAGCTGGGCGGTTGCGATGTCTTCAGAAGGTGTGCCGTTAGAAGACGTTAATGTTTATCTAATGTGTGGACAGAGCAACATGGCTGGCCGTGGGGTTAGTTCTGGTATAGCGGCTGATTTAACGGGGGCGATAGATGCTTTTATTTATGTTCCTAAACCCACACCGCCGACACAAACAAACGGTTCTGGTGCGCTTTCTTCAGCCAGTTATTGGGAAGAACTAGAGCTAGGCAGGAATCAGACGTTTGAAAACGTAGCCACTCAGCACGGCATGGAGATGAGGTTCGGGCGTGATATGTCTACCTACATTAAGAATTGCTTTTTAATAAAAATGGGCATAGGAGGCACTCCAATATTTTCAACAGCAACATACAATGACTGGAATGCAGGTCATAATGAATTGTACGAGTTGTACAGAATCTTAGCTATAAATGGCCTTCAGGAAATTGAGAGTGTATTTAGAAAGAATCCAGTCATAAGGGGATTTATTTGGATGCAAGGGGAAACGGACGCAATTATTTCCACGGCTGGGGCCGCTTACAAAACAAACTTCTACACGTTCATAAATAACATGATTGATGCAATTGAAGTGGCATATCCAATCAATAAGATGAGAATATACATTTTCAGGATAACTAATTCTGGTGCGCCTGGATATGACATGACGGAGTTTAATGCGATATATGCAGCGCAGGAAGATATAGGAGATGATTATTTGACGGACAACGCAGGACACTCGGATGATGTGCTAGGGTCAACATGGAGAACAACAGATGATTTATCATTGTTAGACGCGCAACATTATAGCGGTGCTTCTTTAGATATTATGGGGAAGGCTTTATTCGCCTACTTCAAGCAATATGTAGACGAGTAAAGTTTAAAAATATGGCAAAGAAAAAGAAAGAAATGGTAGAGAATTATCTTAACTACATTATCAAAAAGGTTAAGATCATTAACCAAAAAGGTGCGGTGTTAGTACTGCAATCAGGAACCCCGCCGCCTCCACCAAATCCGCCAGGTGGGCCTAAGTGAGAAGGTTCATACTTCTGTTCTGTTTGTCTTGCTCTACGTTCTGGCTTATTTTACCAGCGAAGTACAGAGGGGAAAGCGGAGAGAAGTATAGTATAGGATTTTTGTTTGACGATATTCGAATAAGGGTTGATACATACACCTGGATGCTTTGTGAGCACGTGGTTATAGTTGCATTAGCCGTTGTAATTTTAATGCAGGAGACAAGGTACAAATTGTCAGTATCTATTTTCTTGCTGCTTCAACTAGCGGATACAGTTGGTTGGGTACTTTCTTATGATGACCCGTTAATAGAGACTGGATTTACTTTTAATGAATTGAAGATTGTGCTTTTTATTTTCGCAATTATAATCGAGTCGTTATGGAAAACGAAAAGGAAAAACTAGAGGTATTGTATAAGACAAGATTACTAGAACTTAAAATTGAACATTTAGAGGATGATGTTGAAGTTATTAATAAAACACTTTACAATGACGGACAGGGTATGGTCTATGATGTTAGACAGCTTAAATATGATAAACGCTCTTCGTCTGGCAGGATGGCTTTTGCTTTTAATATTATTTCTATTTTGATTTCATTGGTCGTTGTAGTGCTGATGATTTTAGAAAGATCAAATAATGTGGGATGAACAAGGTTGTTCGTGAGCTTTAGAGGAATGAAAAAATGGGGATCATGAGCGACACGTTAATTTTAGGTATAGCCATACCAACAATATCGGCTGTATCGTCATGGGTAATAATAATGTTAAATGCCAGGGCAGCTCGTAAGCTTCAAAAGCAGATTGCAGAATACCATAAAGAAGTAAACGGCAAAATGGGACAACTACTGGAAACAACTAAGGCGTTAGGGAATGCAGAAGGAGCGGCAGAAGAGAAGGAGAAAAATAAAAATACATGATCGCAAATGAATAAATTCCTTTTACTCAAAAACGGCGTAATTCTAACTGAGCATATCAGGCCGGTGATTATTGCGCTTGATGAGTATTTCGAGAAAGCAAATTTGACCGCCTATGTCACCTCTGGACTCAGGAAACCGGAAGACCAGCTACGTATAATTAGAAATGAATTGAATAGTCGGGGTCTATCAGGAGATTATCAAGATGCCTTTGAGGATATAGGTTTTAAGATGCAATACGAAGGGCAAGAGGTGTACGGCTGGCAACCTGGATGGAGTAGATTATTGAACTTGGGTTTTATTGTCAACCCTCCATATCCTGCCAAATGCTTGATGACCTACTTCAGACCCGGAAGTCCGGTGAATAGGAAAGGACAATTAATAGGTGACTCTCCACACACAAGAGGAACGGCGTTCGATATTTCTGGCGGTAATGACGGAGTTATAAACGAGGCACAAGTGATTGAGAAAGCGATGGGAAAAGTTAAAGGACTGAAAGGATATTTGATTGAACGTAATAACAACGCTATCCATGTGGACGTAGGACCCATTGACATGACTAAACTCAAATGATATGAACGACTCCATAGACGTATTTCAAAACCCTGTAGACAGCGTTCGTGTCGCAGCTCAGGATGTAACAAGCAATGAAGTAACCAAGATGCTGGACTTAACCGAGTCGTTACAGGCTCTATGGAATTTGGTTCACCTTGAATACATCTTCTTTGTGTGCGTGACGTATTATATTGTAGTGACTCGCATTCCCGGCATTAAAACAAACGCTATCTGGCGTAGAAATCTGGTTATGTTTATTTCCACTGTGATCTGGGGAATTGTTGCGTACTACTGGCGTCATATTGCGGTGCTCAATATTCTTGTAACCGGACTCTGTGTAAATGCTTTCTACGAATTCATTCTTAAAGGAGCATTTAGAGCACTGGAAAAATTCGGTATCACTCCTCTACCAGGATGGCACGTAGAGGAAATCAAAGAAGAAAAACAGAAAGACATTGCGCGGGCTGAAAATCTTAAACAACAACCAAGTGGCATTAATTGAAGTCAAGGAACTACACTTACATATCGACTTTACTGGTCTTGATCAGAAAGCAAATAAAATTTTATCTCAACTTTTAAACTTACAAAATCAAATGGCTAAGACAAAAGAAGAATTGAAAGCTGAATTCGCAGCAGGATTCAGCGACCTAAAAAGTTCTCTCGCAAATATTAAAGTTCTCTCGCAAATATTGCGGCAGACATTGACCGGCTTATCGCTGGCACAGAACCACAAGGTGGATTGACTGAGGCGGAGGTCGAAGAACAATTAACTGAACTTAGGGACGTATCTGCAGCTCTTAAAGCAGCTTCAGAGAAAGTCCCTGAACCTCCAACAGAAGGATAGTTTTTTCAATCTGTAACCAGGCCAGGCGAATAGTGGCGTCTGGCCGTTTACTTATTCATATTACAAGTTTTAACAACCTTCCAACTATCACCCCAACAATAAGGGCGATGGCAGACCATATAAGGACGTGATACCAGCGAATCCGGCCATGAACAACTATCTCCTTTGTGACCGTTACTGGAACTTTCACCTTAACTGTATCTGCCCTGCACTTTGCTTTTATAAAAACAGTGTCCCCTCGTAGGCGCATGTACGTGACCTGTAGCCTATCTTTGATTAAGGTCACAGTATCGCCGGGTTGACTTACGAACGTCGTGTCTCCATGCATTTGTCGAATAAAGATAGGCACCTCATGGTAGACCGTGTCAGACTTCCAGGTCGCGCCCTGTAATTCTGCTTTCTGGATAAGTTTCTCAGCCCTTCGGAGTTTCGAAGCTGGCCCACATGCAGTAAGAACAGCGGTGAGGGCAAGGATTATGTAAAGGAAGGTGAGTTTCATTTTATAGTGTAATTATGGTTTAAAAACTAAAACTCCATTCTCGCTAATACCCGTCTCAATTGCCTCGCGCTCGATTTGTATTTTAAGATGGTCATTAACAGCCCCGTTTATTTCTCGCGCCTTGGCTATAGTTTCCAAAAACTCTTTTTCTTCACTTAATCCATTACCAGATAAATGTTCAGCCCTGCGTAGGTTGTTGTAATCATCAATAATCTTGTAGGCCTGCCCTTCTTCTTTATGTGTCCTCTTTAACTTTAAGATCAAGAAACCGTGTTTTAATTTGATATAATCTTCAGCTATAAAGTTGATAAAATAGGTCTCCGTGGTTTCCATTGAGCCAAACGTACCAGATTCCGTCATGCAAGTTATTCCGCCAGCTTGTGGAGAAATTTGAATAAACTTTTCCTCCTCCTCAGATGTAGTTATGCTCACATATGAACAATAGGATAGTCTTCCGATTATAAAGCCTGTGATTGAAAAAGCAACGGTGAAGAGGATGGCTATTGGTGTTTTCATAGGTGTTTTTGGGTTTAATCAAAGTTAATGCTTTCTAAAAGAATCACCTGTTACTGTTAGAAGTGATCCCATGATAAATTTAATAGTGGGTGGTGTTGAGCTGGGTAAACTCAAAACAATAATTACAATCACAACCCATATTAATATCTTCGCTGTGAGTTTCATTTGTTTTCAAGGTAAGATTTGAGCCAGTTAACAGCAGCACCAAAGCCTTTCATTCTGTCAGTGTTGTAAAATTTCTTAGTACCATCAAAAGGTACTTGAAATCCATCCTTATCAATAGCTTCGCGATACTCTTCCTCACTTGGCCACCTTCTTTGAAGTTCGGAATTAAATCCATTTTCTATTCCTAATTTTATGGCACATTCAAGGTAAATATTATGAACGGATTTCTTTTGATCGCATGAAACACAATAATTTTCTTCCTTCAGGCGCTCGTTATCAGCCTTTAACTCGTTACAGTGTTTTGCTAGTATATCAACTTTATCCATCTCTCCACAAGTATCGGCTTTAGCTTCCTTCAGTTCGGCGCGAAGGTAGGCGAGTTGCTTCTCGTAATCTTCCGTTGTTTTCATATTCCTTTCAGTTAAAGCCAATCAAAAGTTAAATCGTTATTACTAGATTCTTAAACGGTCTGCGCTTGTATCGTTCATATGCTGCCCATGCCTTTTTATTTACCTTCATAAGGTCGTTGTAGAATTGGGAATTTGTGTCAATCTCTTCGACAAACAGTACGTCGCCAGGTTTTAAAATGTCTTCTGCTTTTACTTTCATTGTCCTCTTTGGTTACTCCGTTAAACTACTTCTTTTTTCCAGTTAGACTAATTAAACCATTTTGATTTTTTTTCAGCTTCGGCAATTTGTCGCGCTGTCCATCCTGATTTTGGTAGCCACATTCCTTCACGCTGATAGTACATCCACTTAAAAGGTAGAACTTTTAAGAGCCATTCATAAACTGAATCGGGTAAATATCTAAGTGGTGGTTTCATTAAGATAATAATTTATATACAATAGTAAACACCAATCCAAACAGAACGAAATACAACAGAGCATCCCAGTAGCCAAACAAAGGAGCGTAGAAGGCTATGGAGGTGCAGAGGAACGCTTTGAACCAGAACTGAAAATGATGATACCAATCTGTGAATAATACCAGCAATGAGCCAGACAGTGGAAAGCGTTCTTTGTATTTCAATCCTGTCATCTTGTAATACCACGTGTTAGGGGCTGGCCTCATTGGCTGTTTATACTTATTCCTCCATTCGTCTGATTCTGCAAATACACGTTTCTGACTCATACAGTAGAAAACCGTCGCAAGCGCGAATAGAATTAAGCTGAGGTAGGTCATAAACTTAAAAATTCAGGAATTGAAGCGAGTTCTTTTTCGAGGACAAGGTCGGAGACAAGGGGTTCGAAATTATCTGAGTTGAATGTATACCGGGCACCATCATTGTCAGTATATCGATACTCCCAAAGTCTCAGATACCCATCAATAACATCCTCGATAGTTACGATCTCATTGTATTTCGGGCCATAGCCATGTCTAAACCGAGTGAGTAACGTTTTCCAAAAGCCCATTCTTTCACGGGTGAAGATCCACTTACCTTTGGATATACAAACTACTTTCTGTCCTGGTTTAAAATTCTTCATGACTTCTTCGAAATTAAACTATACATCGTAAGCCCCACAGCGGCAACCCCTATCCCTACGTATGCCCATGTTGTCTCAACATCGAACCTATACCAGATACCTGAGAGCGTTACCAGGATAGACGCCAGCGCTGACCACAGCCATACCGCTTTGATGTTTGGACCTGGTTTTTTCATTGTAGGTCGATTGATTTTTTACGGAGTTCACAACTAATATTATACAAATCGTAGTATAGGCGTTCAGGTTCACAGTCATCAACTCCAGAATGAGATGGATTTTTTGCCCCGTATCTTAGTAAAGTATAAACGCTCTCACTTGCAATTAATTTTTTCAGGTCATCAAGTTCAGTTTCTAATAACACTATTCTATCAATAGCTTTTTTATAAACCGAATACCATATAGATGTTTCTTTTGTCTTCATTGGGCTTTGGATTTTGAGATTAATTTCTGTTTTTCTTGTCTCGCCTTCCGTATGGGCAGATAGCTATCACCACTACCATCCATGTAGACGGAATGCGTCCTACGTAGTGCGATGCTCTTAGCTTATTAAAATCAACTTTTTTCATAATCTCTTAGGTTAGTTGGAAATCAAAGACGTCTACTTTTGGCATCCTTGTTGAAGACAATCAGGTTAAACATTTCCTTCATCCTGTCAGTCACACGAGAACCGTATTGAGTTTTAATTTCGTCGGCAGTTAGATTTGTTGTGATGTGGGTAGCCCTATAGTCTAACTTGTTATCGTACCGATTTAGGATGATTTCAGCCATCACATTTTTCTCATGTCCGAAGTGTTTTGCGTTAGCCTCTGTTCCAAGATCATCAAAGCAAAATCCTATCTCTTGATGACCAAAAGGATTTGAGTTTGTGGATATGGGTAGGTTATATGAACATGTTTTTACACCCTTCTCACCTTCGTTTGAAAAGTCACTCTCAATTTCACGACACGAAATCATTCGATAGCTAAACACTTGATTCTGACGGAAAAAAGTCATCATTGTAGATTTACCCACGCCCACACCACCTACTAGCAGCAAACCCTTGTTCAGATCACCGCCGAACATTGCATCCCCAGAAAAGTAATAACAAAGGTTCATGATGATTGGTAGGTTATAGCCATCAGCAGCCCAAAACTCTTTAAACTTCAAAAGCAGCTGATCGGCGGTATACTTTTTGACACTTCTATCAGACCTCAACTTTTCGTTGTATGCCTCTCGTTTTAATTGGTAATGTTTGGCCTCACGGGCCTTATACAAAGCATATTCGATTTCATGTTCATCAAGTTCAATGTGGTCAAAGTTCTCCAAAATCTCTTCCTGTTTCGATGACGGCATCAGAGCGTCGAGCGCCTGTTTTATTTGTGTTCCTGTTCCCATTTAATTTTGTATTTGATAGCCAGGTATTTAATTTTTGTTTCCATTCACCCAATTCTTTCGGCGGGTTTGGAGCGTTGGAATGATGGATGTAGCATTCCTCGAAAGCTTGTTTGACATCCTTGCCTTTGTGGGCTATGGATAGATCGGTTATATAAACCTCTTCCGCAAACATTTCTTTGAAAATTTCCTGTTTGCTTTTTCCTTGTCCTTTCTCTTGTCCTTGTCCTTGTCCTTGTATTGTTCCTTGGCCCCTTGGAAGGGGCTTATAAGGCCCTACTTTATATTTTGATAAAATTGCAAGAACAGAAATATGAAGCCTGTTTTTTTCAGAAAGCTCACCATATTGGAAATTCACAAAATCAGGCATCCACCATTTACTATCATCAATAACTTGAACACGATCACCAAAAAGTCTTACCGCCGTTTTATAGTCCACTTTTTCACCTATCCGAATACGGGCCACCTCAAAATCTACCTGCCAGATGCCAGCATGGTCACAATCATCGAGGATGTACATCCATAGTAATTTATAAGGTCCTTCTAAGCCCCTTATAAAGGGCTTCTTCCACTTGTCTGTATCCGTGAATCGCTTTGGCATTTTTATACCTTTACCACCGCTTTAGGAAATCTCTTCTTCCACTCTTGCCCGATCTGTGCGGCTACCGCTGGGCTTATCAATGATTTTAGTGCCGGTGGGATTTGTAGTGTGCAATTCTTTTTTCCCTGCTCGGCCGCGAGTTTTATTTTGTTCTGTGGGAAGTCACACAAAATCCATTTCTTTGTTGCTGAACGGTTCAGGTAATTTTCCCGGATGTCATCGATGGCTGATTGTAACGAGATCCCTAAATGCTTTTCGAGTTCCGCCACTTCCACAGCATCCGGCCACGTGGTGCGGGTTGTTTTCTCTCCTTTATCGTTAAAATTGAAAAGATACTCGTTAGTGGTTTCTGCTGGTGCTGGTGGCTCCTGTCCTGTTGCCTTACAGTGGGCCGCAAGAATATGTTCAAGCGCCCGGATAGATTTTATATCCAGTACGAACGCAAGTTGTTTGTAGCTGAGTTTCATTTTTTTATCTTATTAAGACTAAACCCAAGGACGGCTTTCATGTTCTGCCCACAGTCCAAGACAGGTGTGTTCATCTTTAAAACCCTGTCGCCCGCATCGGTAATTTTATAACCATCACCTTCTGGCTCGATGAGACGGAAATTAATCAGATCGGTAACATTTACACCTGCTCTACTACCGGGATTTCTTCTGATAGTTTGTAGAGCAACGATTTCGATTCTATCCAGTTTTATTTTCACAACTTCCCCGTTAAAAAAGAATACAACCACACCAAGCCCAACGCCCCAATCAATCCCGCAGAAAGAATCAAGGCCGCAGCCTGACGGTCAACGTGCCGCATAGCAGCGAAGATCGGAATTGAGATATAGGCTATCCCCCATACTGAAAGGATGCCAATAGCGATGAATAGAATAGCCCTGTTGATCAGCCACCAGTAGCCGTGATAGATAGGTTTGTTTAGTGTTTTCATTGGTCTTTTAGTTTAAAAATTTGCCGGTCTTTCCCGGCTGTCAGGCTTGCTTCAGTTGTGGTCGGCTTAAAGTGATTGCTCACGCTAGCTTGTTTAGCCTGCTTCATCCGTTGTACCGATTGCCAGTCGGCCTCGACGTCCACAGTCGCATCAAAGCGCCATTTTATACTTCAAAAAAGAGTGTCGGGGCAAGTCGCACGACTGACGTTATTTGCATGCCCTTAGTCATACCGCCCCAACTAGCCCTTATGTTCATGCCGCTGGTTTAAATCGTTTCCATGTCCTCCCACTAATGATGTTGTAAATGGTACCAGGTGATAGGTTATACTTTTTAGCAATTGCATATTTGCTAAAGCCACCAGTAAATAATTGTCTGACATTAATAACATCACTCTCCGATAGCTTAGCGCACCTATGTCGACTACCTGAAGGTATAAGCCCGATATCGACAGCGTGCACGTTGTTTTCTTTGTGAGTTACCCACTCAAGATTTTCAAGTCGATTATCTTGCTTGTTGCCATTAATGTGATTTACACAAGGCTTGTTTTCTGGGTTTGGAATAAAATTGATAGCAAGTAGCCTATGGAGCGCCCCGTCGGTACACTTTCCGTTCCTTCTCAGGTCTATCCTGACATACCCATTTCTCAATTGAGGCACCAATTGGCGACCGGCAATCATCTTTTTCTTGTCCTTCCTAAGTTGTGATTTTGGAGAGGTTTTACGAGACAGCCGTTTCACAACACCACACCGGCTTATTACGTAGGTATTGAAACCTACCAAAGGAAAAAACTCTATGTTTACGTTTGTGTTACCCATTGTGATGCTGTTTTTGATAATACTTTAAACTGTTGTGAAACCTTCTTAACAAGTACGGCCCGCTTCATTCCTTCGTCGTCAACAACCTTTGGAAAATGTCGGTGTATGAAAGATCTCACTTCATCGGTTAGCTGCGGTTTCATGCTACCGTATCCCCCTCAAGATTCTCTATCTGCTTTTGCACCTTGTCCATTTCGTTGGAAAAGAATGCAATGTCCTTCTCGGCCTCTTCCTTCGCCGCACACGCCTTCTTGTACTCCTTGCGAAAATTTTCTTGATGCTTTTTCAGCGCCTTCTTGTACTCCTTGCGAAAATTTTCTTGATGCTTTTTCAGCGCGTCGATTGCAATTTGAATTTGTATTCGTTTCATTTCACCGGTTCATTTAAAAGTTCTTTCATCATACCTTGGATCTTCGCCTTATCCGGGCTTACATCTGAATCCAAACATTCATTCAGATACACCTTGTAGCGCTGAGAAAACGATTCAATGATCATCAGGCCAGCACGAAGAGTTTTGATATCCTTCTTCTCAATCATTTCCATGCTGTTTTTACCGAACACTTGGTTAAGGGTCCACGCTTTCACCTGCTTATCTTGTGCGCCAGTACCAAGGCCCATAAGTTCAAAGCATCCCTCTATCTCGGCTTTTATGCGATCACGTTCTTTGATCACCTCGCTGAACTTGCTTTCAAACTCCTGGAACGTGTCGGGTATATCTACACCATGAGTTTCGCGAAGAACACCATCGAGCAAAACTTTGATAGCGGGATAAAAATCTTCAAACGTTGGATTCTTTATGGTCTGACCATCGATGCGAGTAGTGCGATCTTTTATAATCGTTGCCTCGCGCCAGATAACTTTCTTGTCAGTCAGGATATCTTGCTTTTTCTCCATCAACACAAGTAGGTCCGGCTCGAAAGCGGTTTCATTCTCAGCTTTCATTTTTATTCCAGACTTATGGATCTCCTTACGATCACGCTTGCCATCTTCTTTGATGATGTCAGTTTCGTACTCATAGCCGGCACGGCCGGTAAAAATGATGTGGCACTTTGCCATCACGAATGGAGTTGAAAATTCTTGCTTCCACTTAGGTTTGATAACTCCCCAATCCTGAAACTCCAAACGACTGCGTTTCTTTTCTTCCATGTAGGCGCGTAGGTATTCTTCCCAGACATGAGTGATAGAATCGATTACAAGGATGTCTGCGTTGCCTTCCTCACACCATTTCATAGCCTTGCTTAACGCAGCTAAACTTCTGTTTTCATCGTTCACCACAGCCTCGATACCACTCTCATCGAATCGCCAGCCTAACGCCTTTAAGGCTCTCTCGGTGTCGAATAGAGCGATTGGTTTTTTACTTGCAATCAGTTTGTGAATACCGATAGCAACTTCAATGGATGTGTAGGTCTTGCCGTCTCCAGCGAAACCTTCAAATGCCATTTTCAGAAAAGGTCGATTGTTCTCTAATTTTTTAAACATGATTTGTTAGTGTTTATAATTGTTAAGTTATTACCGTTTTACCTCCGACCACGCCGTGACGTATAGCATCCTCCACGCCAGTAGCGATTCAAGTTTTTCCCGATCTTTAGCAAGCTTATCGCGCTGATCTACTTCTAAACCCTCTTCCATGTCCTCAGCGTTATCGAGCATGTATTGCCGCGAATCAATTCTATGCTCTGTCGCTTTCCTTTCCTCATCAATTACCTCGATCATTAAGGACAGATCCTGCCTACTATGATTCAATAGATTCATGACATCGCTTTTTCTTTGCTCGTACTCGATGGATTTTTTAAGGGCTTCGGTTAATCGTGCGTTCTCAATGGATAATTTTTCATTCTCATCGCTCTCATGAGGTTCATGTTCCCAAAATTGTTTTCTATAACCCATATCAAGATTTTTTTAGGTGAGCCTCCAATTCAGAGGCAAAAAAGTATATTGTTCCGCCGTTGTAATGACGCAGCGAAGAAGGCAACGCCTGTTTTCGAAACCTATCATCAAACGCGCTAAGCCCTATTCGTAAATAACTCGCCGCCTCCTGCTTCGTCAATGGCTTTTCAATGGGCTTCTTTTGTCCTCTCTCAAAGCCTTCCTGTATTGCCTTTTGAATCAACTTGTCAAGCTGATCGTCAGACATAACATGAAGCACAGAATTTGGTAGCATCGTCATAGCGCGTTTTGGCATTAAGTCAATTTCACTAAGCATCATTCGTCGCTAAGGAGGTTTTTCACTACATCCATTTCAGCTTCGATCTGTATTAACAGATTCCTTGCGGCGCCAATGTTGATATGTTCATCCACTGACATCGATTCGCGCATCTCCATTTTATTAATGATCACGTTGAGGTTGGAGATCGCCGTGTTAAGTGGGATCTTCATGCGCTCAACCGCCGCCTTACTATTGCCCTTTGCAACATTGACGGCTATCTTGGGGAAGTGAGTTTGCAGGACGCTCATATAAGTAGTGTAAGGATAATTGTGATCAGTAGAATGATAGCTCCGAGCGGGGCAAGTCGTTCGCTCAGTTCTTGATTCGGATTGTGTTTTTGAGTGTTCATAGTGTTACTGTTAATGGATATCCTTTTTCGTCGAACTCTACTCCTATTGATGTGAGGAACTTCTCGCGACACGTACGACACGTAGGTAAATTTGAAACTGACGGAAACGAAACCGTAGTGATTGAGGGATGACCTTTCGCGCCCCAACCTTTACCGCAAAGCATAGTACTGTGTTCTAGTTGAGACTTTGGAGCGTTTTTATCTTCGATGTGAGACTGTTCGCTCAGTTCGCGATTGATCACTTTCGCTCTTTCTTTTTGTAACCAGTTCGGATCGTATTTCATATTTGTGAGTGTTTAATTGTTAAGTGCGCGGAATAAGCTTGAGCGTGTGCCCTACTACCCTTGAAGCCTGAAAGCATGCGTGATGCACTGGCCTGTCCAACAAGGTTGCATACCACAATTTGCCATTAACAGGCTCGCCACATAAAGCACACGGCTTGAATGTGAATTCAGGAGTATTGATGGCGTTGGTGATATTCATAATGGCTCTTTTCTATATTGCTATTACTTCTTTTTTCCGACGGCCTCCGCGACGCCTACCCTTTCGAGTCATGTCGTCCATATTATCCTGATGTGTGCCTAAGAATAAATGATCAGGATTAATACACCTTCTGTTGTCGCAGTGGTGTAAGACATGTAGCCCGTCAGTTACTTCTCCTTTGAAAAGTATCCAGCTTAACCGGTGGGCATTTATAACCTTTCCGTGCCAACCAACCAGACCATAACCAGATCTTTTATTTATTGGTCCTTTAAAATGCCAGCAGCCAGAATCTTTTTTCCTGATGAGTTTTGAGAATGACTCAACTGTATGAGATCTCGAAATGTTGGTATTTTTCATACCTCAAGATTCCTAGTTTGCTCTTTCAGAAAATCGGCATAAGCATCCATTGAGCTTAGTTGTTTTCCGATCTCCGCAGCTCTTTTTAATCTCCACTTCATGATCTTTTTGTGAACCGAAATAGGAATAGCTGGGAGCATAACTGACACTGTAGTCTTCTTCTCAGGTGCCTTTTTTTGATCTTTTTCTGTAACTTCGTCCATAATGGTTACTTAGTAATCTATTATACGATTCAAAGGAAACAAATGTTTCGATACGAAACAAGAAATGAAACAAAAAGTTTTGATTATTTTTTATGGATAAGATTGACCAGGTGTTGGCAAAGGCTCTGGATGCTGCCATAGTAAGGCAGGGCGGAAAGAATGCGGTGATTGCGAGGCGGTTAAGGGAGAAATCGTACGAATTTACGCCTCAGGGAATAGGGCACTATCGGCGTGGAAAACGGGCTATTCCGCTTAAATTCATCCAGGGCTGGAGGGAGGTATTTGAAGAGGATCTCGAAAAGCTTGCAAAAAATGTTTCACATGAAACAAAATCGAAACAACCGCTTACGTTTAACCCTATAGACAAACTAGTGAGCACCCTGGAAATGGACAAGGCCAAACAGCAGGAGGAAATAATTTGGCAAAGGAAACTGATCGACACAATTGTCGTCCGGATGTGCGACCGAAACGACTCATCCATCGAGAAAGAACCACCAATTACAAACGGAAAATGAAAACAACACTATTATTAACATTTGCCCTTGCGGTTGTCACCGCCCACGCCCAAAAAACTACCCGCGAAACTGTCGCCCAAGTCCGAGGAGTCGATATCACAAAAGCAGTCACCGAGGGACCAGACGGCACCCAGAATGTGCGGTTCTACATGATGGGGCAGAACGCGCAGTATACCCATATCACCGATATCATCTCGATCAAATACGGCACAGCCGAACAGATTGGTGAACTCCTTGTCGAGTGCATGAAATTCCTTCCAGAGAAAAAGGGCACGACCTTACAATTCAAAGGAAATACTATAGGTGCGACCGGTGGAAACTATATTGTAATTTGGGGCGAGGGTCACGACGACCGTGGTAATGTGGTGTTAAACAAATCGCAGATCACAAAACTTCTGCAGGGATTACGGAAGCACCTATAAAGCGAAAAGCCAACCTTTTTAAAGCTGGCCTTTCTCTCCCTTCCAGGATCTCGGTACAGGGTTGCCCCTAAGTTTCTTCGCGTGTACTTGCGTCATGATGGTGCAAAAATAAAAAAAACCTCCCAAGGTCACAACTCCTGAGAGGTCGGTAATACAATATAAACACTTCGCCAAATGTACACAGATTTAGAAATTTCCTGCCAGGTGTGTCGCCCCGGTGTGGCTGCATGCACTGAAAACCTCATTTCTACCACGGAAACGAAAGAGTATGTAGCGCGGGGGACACTACACAACCCGGTGAACTTCGGCCAACTCTGGCCAAATACCTACGCAAAAGTGACTCTTTATAATAGAGTGCAAAAGTATTATGAACGGATGTGAGCGGAGGGTGCAGAAAGTGTGTTGGCAAAAGCTGGCAATGAGAATTTCCAGTTACGTTTGCTTCATGCGAAAGGAAGACCTTCCAAAAATCTGTTGTGTTTACTTCTTATTCCTAAAAAGACAGCTCATTTATATTGGGCAAACTACCGACTTCCGGAAAAGGATGTCAGGCCATGAGTACCAATACTTGCACGACTCCGTACGTTGGATCGAATGCCCTAAAGACAAGCTTGAGCATTATGAAAAGAGGTTAATTAAGATTCTGAAACCTCTGGCCAATTACCAATTCAATAGAGCCAATCCTGTTCGGGTTAAGCTTAGCTATAAACATCCTGCATGGATTCGCTTTTACAATTTAATGAACATCTATTCAAAGGCGCTGGAGAGTGGCCGTAAGTACGGACCACAAAACCCAGATACCACACGATATAAGTTGAAAGAGGCTACACGCGAATTTAAGAGTAGGTATAAAAGGAATGGGTATAAAGGTACTTTCCTAGATCCACTAACACCCGCACCAATCTAAATGGCATCAGTAAAATTTTACCTGCGGCGCTATCGCTCCGACATATATAATCCTCAAAACGTGGAGGTTTCAGTCATTGCGAAGTTTACCGTCGATCGCAGGAACCGTTTCGAAATTACACTCGACGAGAAGATTGCCCCACGATACTGGAGCCGGAAAGATCAATGTGTAAGGGGCACGTACAGGGGGCACTTGGAGGTAAATGAATATCTCTCTGAAGTTAAATTCAAACTACTCAGCCTGTACCGAGAGAATAGGGAAATGCCATTTGCTGAGTTCAAAGCGCTTGCACTTAAAAGACCTGAAGAAGAAAAAAAAACATTATTCGTAGCCTATGACAAGTTCCTGGACGCCTACAGAAATGAAAAGGATTCGAAAACAGTCAGCAAGTACACTACCCTGCTTATCAGGCTTTCGCATTTCGAGAAGGTCTATCCCTATGACCTCGCGACAATGGACTTCAACTTCTATGATGCGTTCAAGAAATTCCTCTATAGAATTCCAAACCCTTTCTATGCGCGTTGCATACTTACGCGCAATTATGACGGATCATGGGATCTTCTAGAGGGTGACCAAGGTGAACCTGTAGGCATCTTCGACGACATGGTGTATTCTTATCTTATCCAGCTAAAAACCTTTCTTGGCTGGGCTGAAAAGCGCGGCTACCAGGTCCACCAATCGTATAAGCTATGGCAGATCATTCGCCGCGTTCATCCGCCTATCAGCCTGACATCATCGGAATTGGAGCGCCTTGAGTGTGTAACACTTTCAAAGGCTTTAGAAATTGCTCGTGACTACTTAGTATTTGAATGCCGGACAGGTCAGCGCATTTCCGATATAAAGCGTTTTGATTTAAAGGATCTTCACGATGACAAATGGACTTTCACACCCCGAAAAGGAAACAGGCTTAACGCCAAACAAATCACTGTCCACTTTAAAGGCTATTGCGCCCCTGCTTTGGATATACTACACAAATACAATTGGAAGATACCCATCATCTCCGAGCAGAAGTTAAACGATAATATCAAGCGCGCATGTAAGGAGGCGGGAATTGATTCGGAAACAGTTGTTTATCGCTATGCCGGCGAGAAACGAATAAAAATAAGTGGTCCTAAGTATGAGTTTATAAGTTCTCACGTCGGAAGAAAAACGATGATCACACTCGCGTTGCAAGCAGGAATGCCAGTCGAATACATAATGGCTCTTACCGGGATCACCGAGTATAAGACCATCAAACATTATAAGGCGAAGTTTGAAGACTCAGCGATCGAGCAGGAACTTGAAAAGATACCGATGATGAGGAAAGCGCTGTAACCACCCACTAAACACAATTAAAATCAAATCAAATAAATTCATGAAAACATTATCCATCATTCTCCTATTGGCTGTAGTCTTTGCATGTCAGGAGGAACAAATTGAACCCGCTGCAACCTCAATGAACAGTACAGTTGACAATGCACGCACCAAACCAAAC
>Ga0193738_1000405_pt1 | contig 23449 bp, 21 predicted proteins | sample L2a1metaG_FD_144927 | JGI IMG/M metagenome (GOLD analysis project Ga0193738, IMG submission 144927) | Soil microbial communities from a riparian zone of the East river system, Colorado, United States - L2a1 | ecosystem: Environmental > Terrestrial > Soil > Riparian zone | place: USA: East River... | reverse complement strand
CATTCTTCATTCATCTTGCAGTAAAAAAGAAGAGCCTGTAACAAATTCAAGCATTAATCCTCCTCCACTCCCACCATCCCTATCAGGACAAGAATTTTTATTTGATAGTCTGACATGGATCTTTTTAAACGGAAGATTTGACGTCGGCGTGGATGAAATTTATCTTCAAACACCAGTAAGGCCAGATCTTTTTCCATGGTTCACATACAGTACATATATAAACGCAGAAGTTTTGATGAAGTTTGATACTGCCAGTGCCTGGATCGAAGTAAAATCAGCAGGTATTAATGATTCGACTATACCTGTTCAATATCAGTATTGGATTAATTTACGATCTCTGTTTGTACATGTACTTCCCCTAAATTATCAATTGATAGGTAGAAAGGCATCGATCAAAATAAAATTTTTATAGTCGTATAGCATCCTTCTAAATATTAATGCCTGGAAGGAATATAAAGTCTTTTAAAAGTTATAAACTCTAAAAATTAAACCAGGCTAGAATGCAAAAGAAATATCTGACATATACATTGAATACAGGTAGAGGTAGCTTGACAAAACATACACTCAAGAAGTTTTCTACATGTTGCAGTATGCAAATAAAAAATAATTGTCTTAATTAAAATATGAGATATGAAAATTCTAAAAAATCATTCTCCCAATAAAACTGATCTTCTTTTTAAAGGATTGATTCTGTTATTTTTCACAACCTTTCTTCTTTCATCTTGCGGCAAAGGAGATGAGCCCGGAGTAAATTCAAGTGTTTATTCACCACCGCCCCCACCTCCAGTACCTGTTTATCAATGCGGGAACAAGCCAATAATAAAGTTGAACCTGGTACAGGTAGGTTTGCTTTCTATAGGTCGTGCTACATTAAAATGTGGAGCAGCCGGAAGCAAAATTCTATTTGCAGGAGGTTGGACACCCGGAGCCCATTCTTCACGGGTTGACATTTACGATACGATAACAAAAACATGGTCTATTGCAGAATTAACAGAACCCTTTCGGGATGGCATGGCAGTAGCATCTTTAGGAGAAAAAGTATTTTTTGCAGGGGGCACCAATTATGATTGGGTAGATCTTACGTCCCGTGTAGATATCTATAATGCAGCAACCAATACATGGTCAACTTCAGAATTAAGTGTAGCAAGACATGATCTGGCAGCAGTTACTTTAGGCAATAAGGTTTTCTTTGCCGGTGGAGGTATTTGGAATACTATGCGGCAGGGATCAAATGTGGTAGACATCTATGATAACGAAACCAACACCTGGACAACTGCTACTCTTAGTGAGGGCCGCTATGAACTAACGGCAACCGCAATTGGAAACAAAATATATTTTGCTGGTGGTATTAATAATATTTCGAGTGTTTCTCAAAAGATCGATGTTTTTGATTCCGGGACCAATACATGGTCTACTTCGCAATTGAATGAACCCAAAACAGGCCACGCAGCCGTTGCAATAAATAATAAAATATTCTGGGCCGGCGGTGCCAAAACCTCATATCAAAACGGTTATACCATTTCCGGTACGGTGGAAATAAAAGATGCTACTACAGGTCTTTCTGCATTTGATTGCATTACCTCAAAAGCAAGATTCAATGTGGTTAGCAAAAATGATGACCTGGTTTTTTTTACCAGCAATTTTTTTACAAGTGAAGTCCAGATCGACATTTTCAATATAGCTAATAATACATGGTCAATTGGAATATTACCGTTTAGTATCAATGCAGCGGCTATTATTTGTGTAAACAATACGATATATGTAGCTGGTGGAAATGTAGGCGGGACATATTCTGATAAAGTCTGGAAACTTGAATTCTAAACAGCTTATGTCATGATAAAAAAAGTATTCTTTTTACTGATATTATCATTTGGGGTTGGGTTTATTTTCTTCTCATGCCAAAAAGAACTATCCTGTGAGAATTGCACAGGAAACAATAAACTACCAATTGCCAATGCAGGCAGGGATACTTTAATCGTGTTACCGCAAGATAGTCTAAGGCTCGATGGCAGTGCTTCTCACGATCCTGATGGCAGCATAATAGAATATAAATGGTCACAAATTCCCGGCACTACTCTTCTCGCAATTAGCAATCAGCAAACTGCAAAACCTACTTTAAAAAATTTTGTTGCTGGCATTCATCAATTCGAATTAAAAATAATCGACAATGATGGATTATCTGCGATCGATACCGTAATAATAACCGTAAATGCTTCAACGATTGCCAATCAGCCACCAATTGCAAATGCAGGGACAGATAAGATAATTACTTTACCAACAAATAGTGTTGGCTTAGATGGAGGTGGTTCTTCGGATCCTGATAATAATATTTCAAGTTATCAGTGGACAAAAATTTCCGGACCATTATCTTTTTCTATCAATAATTCGAATGCAGTACAAACCCAGGTAAATAATTTTGAGCAAGGCGTTTATGAGTTTGAATTGAAAATAACAGATGCGGGAGGGCTAGTATCAAAAGATACTATTAGAATTACTGTTTTTCCCGTAACCGCTACAGAAATAATTTTTACAAACCAGGTATTGATTAATCTGTGTTATCAGCCAGACATGCCAGGAGCTTGTTGGATAAATGGCGATTCCCCGTCATACGGAATTATCATACGTGATACTGCAAATGTATTACCTAATTCTTCAATGGGTATTTTAGGAGTTTGGGTCAAAATGGATACTTCAAGTTTATGGGAACAAGTACCTATTAATTGCTGGCAGTATCCCGCCCCTTACCCGCAATCAAATTTCACTTATTGCATTACTCCAGATATCCTGTCGGTTTCGTCCTGGTTTTTTTCCTTTGAAAATCTTGCTGGCAGAAAAGCTGACGTGAAAATATCATTTTAAGCGATTGTTATTTGTCTATAACTTATATAGCCGAATATAAACTTGCATCGCCAAATGGATCATTTAATGGAACGATTATTTATTACGCTTAAATAAAAATGCCCCGAAAGATCCGGAGCATTTATTATTATTAAGTAAAATGATATTATCCTAAAGCCACTCTTTTAAATTCTGTCACTTTCACATCACCATTTTCTTTCAAGTAGTCAGCAACTGTTTTGCTGCCGTCTTTTACAAATGCTTGTGCTGTTAAGGTTTGTTCTTTAAAGAAAGCTCCCATTTTGCCTTCAGCAATTTTAGCAATCATTTCATCAGGTTTGCCTGCCATCTTTGGATCTTGTTTCATCAATTCAACAATGATCGATTTTTCACGGGCAATTACATCAGCAGAAACTGATGCTGCATCAACTGCCACCGGATTCAATGCAGCAATTTGCATAGCTACATCTTTACCAACTTCAGCTGCATCTTTGCTTAATCCAACTAATACACCAATTCTGTATGCACCATGAATATATGAAGCAACATATTCAGCATCGATTCTTTCAAACTTTGTAACACCGATCTTTTCTCCGATAGCTGCTAATTTATCATTTACCAACTCAGCTACTGTAGCATGAGGAGCTTTTGCATTCATCAATTCTTCCAGGCTTTTTACATTGTGCCCGATAGCAGCATCTGCAATGCTTTGAGCAAAAGCAACAAAGTCTGCATTCTTAGAAACGAAATCTGTTTCGCAGCTTACACACACAACAATACCTGTTTTGTTATCATCGGTTGTTTTAGCAATAATAACACCTTCTTTAGCTTCACGATCACCTCTTTTAGCAGCTACTTTCTGACCTTGTTTTCTTAACCAGTCAATGGCTGCTTCAAAATCGCCATTGGTTTCTGTTAATGCTTTGCGGCAATCCATCATGCCGGCGCCGGTCATTTGGCGCAACTTATTTATATCCTGTGCACTTATTGTTACGGTTGACATTTTAAAAGAATTAAAGATTAAAAATAAAGAATGACTTTGCAGTCGTCTTGATTTACCTGCTGAATAAAGAACTGAACGAACAAGAGTGCGACGCAACGGAAGATGATAATAGTAATGTTGACTACATGATCATACTTCGTACATCAACATCTTACCTGTTACTTGTTCTCTTTGGGCTGCTTGGTGTACGACGTCTTGGTTGACCACCGCCACGAGGTTTACCACCACCGCCTGCTTCAGCTTGTGCTTCTGCTTCCATTCTTGCCGCCTTCTTCTGATTCTCATCTGAAAGAGATGGATCATCTGTTTCCTCATCTTTCGCAGCCTGGCGTTCAGCTAATCCTTCTGCAATTGCAGCAGTGATATATTGAGTAATGATAGCGATCGATTTTGTTGCATCATCATTTGCAGGAATAGCAAAATCAACTTTGTTTGGATCACAGTTAGTATCAACAACACCAAATGTACCAACACCAAGACGTTTTGCTTCTGCTAATGCGATATGCTCATGACCAATATCGACAATGAACAACGCTGCCGGAACACGGCTTAATTGTGCGATACCACCTAAAACCTTTTCCATTTTTTCTTTATCGCGGCTAAGTGTAAGACGTTCTTTTTTTGTAATGCTGTCAAAAGAACCATCGCCTAACATTTTTTCAATGCTCTGCATTTTCTTTACACTCTTACGAACTGTATTGAAGTTGGTAAGCATTCCACCCAACCAACGTTCAGTTACATAAGGCATGTTTACTTTCTGTGCACATTCAGTCACGATATCTTTTGCCTGCTTCTTTGTACCAACAAAGAGAATTTTTTTACCACTGCGTGCAATCTGCTTTAATACAGCTGCAGTTTCCTGCAGGCACTCAGTTGTTTTATTAAGGTCAATGATGTGAATACCTTTCTTTTCAGCAAAGATGTAAGGAAGCATTTTAGGATTCCACTTCTTACGCAAGTGACCAAAGTGAACACCTGCTTCGAGAAGTTGCTGCTGTAAGGATGTATTATTTTCCATTGTAATAATTTGAAATTTAAAATTTGAAAATTGAGATTAACGTTTAGAGAACTGGAAGCTTCTTCTTGCTTTCTTATGACCGAACTTCTTACGCTCAACCGATCTCGGGTCACGTTTCAACAAGCCTGCAGCTTTTAATGCAGGACGAAACTCTGGGTTAATATCAATTAATACTCTTGCGATACCAAGCATAGCTGATTCAGCTTGCCCTTTTACACCGCCACCTGCAGCATTGATCTTAATATCAAATTTATCTGCTGCTTCTACAGTCTTTAAAGGACGGATCACCTGGTTTTGCAAATACACCAGTGAAAAATATTCTTTATAGTCTTTGTCGTTTACTATGATCTTACCGCTTCCTTTGGAAACGAATACTCTTGTCACAGCTTCTTTACGACGACCAACTCCTGTTTTTTGCTTTTCCATTTTTATTTATTTGGAATTAGAGATTTAATATTTGAATTCTTTTGGTTGTTGTGCACCATGTGGATGTTCAGCGCCAGCATACACAAAAAGTTTTTTGTACATCTTGCGGCCAAGGCGATTTTTTGGCAACATTCCTTTTACACCTCTTTCAATAACATTCTCAGGACGACGAGCCAACAAATTTTTTGCTGTCTCTACTTTTAAACCACCTGGATAACCAGTAAAGTGGTCGTACTCTTTTTCCTCAAGTTTGTTGCCGGTGAAAACAACTTTGTCGGCGTTAATTACAATTACGAAATCTCCAGTGTCAACGTGTGGAGTAAAAGACGCTTTGTTCTTGCCACGCAATACTGCTGCGATCCTTGAACACATACGTCCTACGGTTTGATTAGTACCGTCAACGATATACCAATCGCGTTTTACGGTAGCCGCATTTGCATGTTTTGTTGTGAAATGTAGTTTGCTCATTATAAAGAAATCTTTTGGCTATTAAGCCGGTTAAAAAATGATCAGTTGAACCATCCTTCAAACTGATTCCCCATAGTTTTTTTTAAGGGGCTGCGAAGATAGGCTTGAATGAAGTTTATTTCCAAAAAAGAAGGGAAGTATTTTTTATAGCACCTTTATAACCGGCTGATTTACAGTAAAAATTTTGACCATATTTATATAGCTCTACCGCCATCTGTACAGAATTGATGGTTATTTTCCTTAAATCCGCTTTATCGCTGCCAATAATTTTGTTTTGCGACCTTTTCATCTTTTGTATTTCTAATCTGAAAATATAACCCAACATTTTTGTTGTGTTGAAATATTTTTAATACCTTGCTTGAGTTTCCTAAAGGCTTCGGGAAAAAAAATAAAAAGAAGCTGAAATTTTTTAACATAGTAAAAAGCACCTATTTGTTTATGAAACAGACAACAAAAATGGTGGCTAAAATCAAAACAGGTTTTAAGCCCCCGAAAAAAACCTGTTTTGATTATGAGAAAAAAATTCAACCAGCATGGGAATCTTCATGAGAATCATATACTGACTTATGAAGAATTAATAAATGAATTTGGATTTAATGAATCCCGTAAAGAAAAAATAAAAAGATTACTAATCTTTTTAAAAATACTTAAATCACTTGGTTGTACAGATGTTTATATTGCAGGTAGTTTCGTTAGTAAGAAAGACTTCCCCAATGACATTGACGTTTGTGTTGATGCTACCAATATTAACTACTTAAAATTGACAAAAGAATATCCAGAATTTTTGCAAACAACGGGTATTGAGAAAATAAGACAAGAACATCAGGTTCATTTTGCAGCTTTCTTTGACTTTGGAAGTGCCGAAATACTTGATTGGTTTAGAAAAGACAGGGATGACAATCCAAGAGGTTTGGTTAAAATTAACCTTATTGACATTAAACCTATATGATAAAAAACGAAAAACAATATCGCATTTCAAAAAAGAAGCTGAAAGAATTATATGATCATATCGATAAAACAACAAAAGAGACAGAAAAAAGTCCCTTACGAAACCAATTGATACTTGCTTCCTTGAACAGCTCTAAAAATGAAATTGAAAACGATATCTTACTTTATGAATCGCTGAAGAAAAATAAGCAAGGGGTTTTAAAAGAACGGCTTATTGCTGAACTACCTTCAGTAATTACTGAATATAAAATTGTATCAGGCTTAACTCAAAAAGAGTTTGCAGAAATGTTGGGCATCAAAGAGCAGCAACTTCAGCGTTATGAATCAGAAAGTTTCAAAGGAGTAACTTTCAGAAATCTTCTTAAGTTTCTTGACATAATTGGCCTTGAAATTAAAATAAAGGAAGCCCGAATGACGAGAACTCATAGCAGACTTGGCAATAGACAAAAAAGAATAACCCATTAATATAAGTTTGGTTGCTATATCTCCCACCAATTTTGTGTTTGAAAATTATTGTCAAGAATAAGAGGCTGTCCAATCTTAGGAGTAAGCACTTTCATATTTAATTCTTTGGCTTTATCTAGTATTCTTTTAATAGGCTCATCCCATGCATGCAATGCTAAAGTGAATTTGCCCCAATGAACGGGTAATAATGACTTTGCTTTTAGATCGATCGCTGCCTGCACGGATTCTTCAGGCATCATATGGATAAGAGGCCACATAGTATTGTACTGACCTGCTTCGAGTATGGCAATATCAAAAGGACCATATTTATCGCCAATCTCTTTAAAATGTGAGTCATAACCAGAATCGCCACCGAGATATAAACTATGATCTTTTGCCTTTAATATAAATGATGACCAGAATGTTTGCCCTCTTTTTATTCCTCTTCCTGAAAAGTGACGGGCTGGTGCTGCAGTCAACGAGATGTTTTCTTCCAATTGTTGTGACTCCCACCAATCCATTTCTGTGATCCTATTTATATCAAAACCCCAATACTTTAAATGTGAGCTGACCCCTAGTGAGCAAAAAATGTTGTTTACTTTTTTTTTAAGTTTTCTTACAGTTTTAAAATCAAGATGGTCATAATGATCATGTGTGAGAATTAAGTAATCGATCGCAGGCATATCCTCGGGTTTATAAATATTGCTTCCCGGAAAAGCTTTCATCATAAAAGACAATGGAGCTGCATTGCCGCTAAATACGGGATCAATAAGAAAATTCTTGTTTTCAATTCGAATAAAATAAGAAGAATGTCCAAACCAAACAATCATTGGATCAGATGAATTCAAATTGCTGAGATCTGTTTTTACCGAAGGCAATAAGCCAGACGGCGCAGTGTTTTTATTCTTACGAATGAACTCTTTCATTATTTTCCAATAAGAAATATCACCCGGTTTCATCGGCGTATCAGATAAGTTCTGGAAAGCATTTTTTTTATAATTAGGTGATTGTTTTAATTTTTCGAGATGTTTCCCAGATGGAGCTTTACCCGTGATCTTTAATGACATTTATGCAAGGTTTAATTTAGATGCAAATTACAGCGGATAGTTATTATAAGATTGTCAATTTCGGTAAACAAACATTTTTAGCCGGTGAGATATCGTTTCTATTAATTATTATCTTGCCATACTTAAAATTTCTTTCTGATGTCTCATAATCTCGGTCGTAACAGCTTTGGCGATCCTGCGAATGCAGGCAATCTTATGACTATTGAAGAAGCCAATACATTACTAAATGAATGGGTGCCCAATGAAAAGCTTCGCCTGCATATGAAACAGGTAGCCGCCGTTATGAAAGCATGGGCTATTGAAAAAGAAAATGCTGATGAACAAACTGCATTAAAGTGGGAATTAGCAGGTTTGCTGCATGATGCTGATTGGGAAAAATATCCTGATGATCATTGCCGCATCATCATTGAAGAATTAGAAAAAAGAAATATTGATCCCGATGTGATTCATTGTATTGCCTCTCACGGACCGAGTTATTTTGGGGTAGAACCAAATAACACGATGGATAAAATGATCTATGCATTTGATGAGTTGTCTGGTTTTGTGCATGCTGCTGCGCTTATTCGTCCAACACGATATGAAGGCTTGGAAGTAAAAAGTGTTTTGAAAAGATTGAAATCACCTGCATTTGCGGCACAGGTAAGCCGTGAAGATATCAATGATGCCATCTCTCGTATAAATACTTCTCTTGAAGATATCATCCAGTTCATCATTGACCACCAGAAAGATGTGAATTAAGTCTTTCTGTTTTGTATCAAAATTTTACTGATAAGCTTTGCTCTTAGAATTTTTTATTGTTGTAATTTTCTATAAACAAGACACTATTTGATCGGGATCGAATTGAAAGATTGTCAATGATCTCAGCATCTAAATTTTTAGAAATGAAAAACAACCAATTTAAAGGCAACAAAATAGAAGAGGAAGTAGCTAGAAAGAAAAAGGAAATGGAAAAGATGCTGGAAGCAGCTGCTAAAAGGAGAAAGGAAATAGAAAAGAGAGAAATGGCTGCGATAAAAAAAGAAAATGATGTTGAGAAATCAAGAACAGCTTCGGAAAGATTACAATTAAACTGGATAAAATGGAATATTACATGCTTAGGACTTGGATTTACAGCTTACAAATTTTATTATACAAGGCTTGAACATAATCAAAGTCCGATAGGACACTATATTACCGGGCAGGAGATCGGCATGTTTCTCATCATTCTTGGTTTTGTAACACTGGCATTTGCTACGATACAACATAAAAAAAAGGTTGAGAGTTTAAAATTACAGATGCCAACGATGCAGTATTCTTTATCCCTTCGACTTTCTTATGTTATTCTTGTCTTCTCTCTACTAGTATTTCTTGTAGTTCTTTTAAGGACTTAAAACTTTTAAGTAAACATACAAATGGAAAAGCCCCAACTAAGCGGGGCTTTTATTTTATAATAAGGATGCAGAAAAATTAATTACATGTCAATCCAGCAACAGAAGGAGCTATTTCAGCACCGTTTGCACTAACTGACCAACTGCCGGTAATAATTCCACCTGAGTTTGTCGAGTTCCATGTTATCCTGATGGTAATTGTTTCGCAAGCATCAATGTCACCTTCTACTTTAATGATACGGTTTGAACTTCCTCCGGGTGTCCATTGTGTTTTTGTGATATTACTTCCATACTCAACAATTACATCAGCATTCTCGCCAGTAAAGTTTGTTAAACCTCCCTGGATTTTAAAACCAGTTATAGCCTCTTCTGAAGTGAATGTATACTCCGCTTCGCGTTGATTACCGCAGGCTTTTGCTTCTCCTATGAATGAAGTTTCACAATTTTTGTTAGCACAAACACCGTAAAGATTATATGAACAAGATAAATTCATGGGTGAGTTTTGTCCTTCCTGGTATATTGAGAAAGGAACATTATCACATGCATTCCATTCCGCTGGTAAAGCAAACGTAAATGTTGCTGTAGCGCCACTGGCTAAAGTAGTAACCGACTGAGTAGATCCAAAAGCTGTAACACTTACCGTATTTGAAGCATTGCCGCCGCTTTGTGTAAAAGTAACTTTTACTATAAATGATGTTGTGGTATTATATGCTATGTGAGATACAGTCTTCCAATGCTGCGGATTAGAAGGATTTCCCCAAGTCTGTGTTTTTGAACCTGATGATTCAACAAACGGACCGCCAGGGTCAATACAATGTGTATTGCAATCAGGAAGATCAGGTGATAGCGGCACACTTTCAATAACATTGCTTTCTGTTACTGGTGCTTTTCCGGTAGCAGATTCTTTTGAATCAACAGTTGCTAAATCATTCTTCTTACAGGAAATAATTACAAAAAAAGAAAGGAACAACCCAAGAAGGGTTAGGGTACGTGTAGTTTTCATTACAAGTAGGGTTTAAAAATTATTAAAACGGATTGTTTGGTGGTTGTTCGGAAGGAGACTGGAAGTTAAAATTACTGGTGTATAATACGACAGTAATCGAGTACAAAAATAATTCACGTTTCCATTTTTCCTATAGTGGTTCTACGATTAAATGAGATATTGATTTCGTATAACTTTTAATTTTCCTACTACCTTTTCACATTCAAAGACTTGATGTCAACAGAAAATTATTCATCAAATAAAAAAACCGCCCCGATTTTTCGGGGCGGTATGAGACCAAATTTACTGACTGCTTATATAAATTATATCTATTGCTTAACAAGTGTAAATTTTCCCGAAGCGCCGGCTGCATTACTTGCGGCAAAATTTACTGAGATCTTATATGTGCCGGCCACAGCAGGGGATCTCATATCGCTGCCGCTGAATTTAAAATCATCGCCATTCACATTATTAGTGTTATTACCTCCCATACCTCCATATTTATCATTCCAACTTCCTGCAACTGGTAAAAACAAATAGCTTTTACCTGGATTTAGTGGTATTGTGAGCTCAAACAAAGAAGAATTTACTCGTGTAAATGTTTGCGTAGGAAGAGCAGGAGCTGGATTATCCCAACCCCCCGGTGTAGCGTCACCAACAATAAATAATGCTGACGCCAAAGTACCAGTGTAAGGAGTAACTGTAAATTTACCCTGTTGAAAATCAAAAATAATTTTATACAAACCGCTTGCAGCAGGTGTTTTTAGATCGCTGCCAGCAAGTTTGAAATTGTCGCCGTCCACATTGTTAGAATTGTTGCCACCAGTACCTCCATATTTTATATCCCAAACGTTGTTATTTGTCGGCAGTAATAAATAAGATTTTCCGCCTGTTAATTGAAATACACCACCCCATGTCGTTTCATCAATTTTTGAAAACTCCTGGGAGGGTACAGGCACAGGATTGTTCCAACCGGTAGCATCGCCACCTGCAGTACCACTGCCTACAATAAATAATCGGCCAGAAGAAGGCACAGCAATTTTTGGAGGAATTTTATAAGGAGTTATTTTTATTTTAAGAACATTGGAGATCTTTATTTCATTATTGTTGCCATAAGAAGATTTCAGACGAAATTCCATATCTGCTGCTACGTTAAATGCATAGCCACGGGCCAGCAACAAGTTAGTTAATTCTTTTGCAGTGAAGCTTGTACTTAATTGTCCTATTACTGTCCTAGTGTCAGCAGTAGCAAAATTCTTACCTGTCGAATCCATTTCAATAACATACTTATAGCTAGCCTTATCCGTAGCATATTGCGGATCTGTCCAACTTAAGGTCAATACACTAGTATTTGAATCAGCAGCAGGTGACAACACTATATTTGTTGAGCTGCTTAGTACACTGGCGACACCTTTCTCGTAAGTGGGCAGGCTATCTTTTTTATCGCAGGCAGCGAAAAATATAACTCCGGCTGCTATCAGGAAAATGAAATTTATTATTGATCTCATAAAAAAAATTTAGTTGGATTACAATTTAGTTACTGTAAATTTTCCTCTTTGAAAATCTACCTGTATCTTATAGTTACCGTTTACAGCAGGAGCCTTCAAATCACCTCCGCTTGCTTTAAAATCATCTCCATTCACATTGTTTGCATTATTATTCCCTACTCCTCCATATTTATCAGTCCAGCTCCCGTTAACGGGTAAAAACAAATAGGATTTATCTGCGATCAATGGTAGCGTTATCTCATACACGGTACTACTAATTTTGGTAAACTCCTGGCTTGGCACAGGCACTGGATTATTCCATCCAGTAGCATCTCCGCCCGGAGTAGCATTGCCTACTATAAATAATTGTCCTGAAGCCGGCGGAGCAACTTTTGGAGGAATTGCATAAGGAGTAACTGAAAATTTTAAAACATTTGACAGTAGTGGAATTGCAGTTCCAATAGTTGATATCACCCTAAATTCAAGATTGTGAGACATGCCAGGTTTCAATTGTAATTGATTCAACAGATAATCATTCAGATCATTTTGAGTAAGTGTAAGACTTAGATCACCACTAATTGAGAACACTTTCTTTTGAGGATTAGTAAAATTAGCCCCTGTAGTATCCAGCTCAACCTGGTAAGTTACGTTTTGCGAATTAACGCCGGTAGTAAACTTATAATCCGGATTTGTCCATGATAGCTTTACAGCTTCCAGGTCTTTATTGACAAATGAAAGTGGAATGGTTCCTGATCTGGACGCAGTTAAAGCAGGAGCAGATCCGCCTTCGTAATAAATGGTGCTTATTTCTCTTTTACAGGAAAAAAATATTCCCGTTGTTAATAATATCAAAAGCAGTTTTATATTTTTCATATAACCAATTTTTAAATTAATAGCCTGGATTTTGAACAAGATTCGGATTTGCACTAAGGTCTATTGATGGTATTGGAAATATATTATACTTACTGTCTACTGCCGTACCATTCCGTACACCTCCTTTCCATGCCCATAAATAAGCGCTGGTTGTAAATTGTCCAAATCGAATCAGATCAGTGCGTCTGAAACATTCCCAGAATAATTCTCTTCCCCTTTCATTGATTATATATGGAAGTGTTAGCGTTGCATTAGTTCCTGCCACTGGTCGGCCTCTTCCACTTATTTGGTTAAGGTATCCTGTAGCTGTTGCGTTATCCCCCCCCGTTCCACCTCTTAAAACAGCTTCTGCATATATCAAATAAATTTCTGCAAGGCGAAATACCGGGAAATCAATATCAACCCAATTCCTTCCCGGATCAAGATTAGGACCTACAGCCCCTGTTCTTGTCTTATTCCTGAATTTTGTAGAGGAAAATCCGTCCTTAGGGGCATCAAGTAGTTCAGTCATGTTCTGATTTTGACCTGAGGTCCAGAATTGTCCCCTGATGTCACTTGCGGTATCAAACAATGCAAAGAATTGTTGTGTCATCCGGGTACAATTCCAAGTTCCGTTTGTACCTGAGCTATCTCCCGTAACTCCGCTGGACATATGAGTTAAAGTAGTAGTACCACCCCAGTTTTGTGTATAGGTGCCATCATAATTTATTGTCCAAATAAATTCATTCGTATTTAAGTGATTATCTGCCAACATTAGTTCTTTATATTTCGAATGAAGTGTGTAACCGGCACCAATTACTTTTTTGCTATAAGTAATGGCTTCTGTATACTTTGGTGTACCTGTATATACTTCTGCATTTAAATACATTCTTGCAAGTAAGGACCAGGCGGCTGCACGGTCAGCACGGCCGTACTCATTGGTTCTGGGCGCAAGCAATGTTGTTTCCAATTCTTTTAATTCCTTTTCGATATAATCAAACAAGTCTTTGCGCTTTATTTGTTTAGGCAATCCAACCCCTATCTGATCAGCCTCAGTAACGAAAGGCGGGTTGGCAAACAGATCCATCAAAACCCAATACTGATACGCTCTTAAAAAACGAGCTTCCTCTTTATACACCCGTATACTGTCAGCACTTGTTCCGGTAATTCCTCTCCTGCTTAAGTTATCATCAGATGCTTGCCTGATAAAATCATTTGCCAGTGTGATCAGGAAGAAACAACGATAGTATAAACCGCTTACTGTTTGATTAACTGATGACCATGTCATCTGGTGAATACCTATTGGATCAGTATTATTATGGTATGTCCATCCTGCTTCATCTGTGCTTAAGCATTGCATGTACCAGTACATGCGCAGAAAGTCAGAATTACCTTCATCTGATATGATCTGTGAGGGAATATCAGGGCTACCGGCACCGCCAGAATTACCTGTTAGCGCCATTGCACCATAAACTTTCGCCAAAGACTGCTTGTATCCTATTGATGTGCTATAAACATCTTCAGCAGTAAGATCATTTGTCGGCTTTAGATCTAATTGCTTTTCACAACCAGCCATAATGGCAATGGCAACAAGTATTGCAATTACTATTTTAAAATTATTTTTTTTCATATGATTTATTCTTAAAAAATTAATTAGAAATCAAAGTATAAACCCAATGCGATTATACGTGGCCTTGGATAAAAATTATTGTCTACTCCATTACCGATCTCCGGATCAAGTCCTTTATAGTTAGTAATGACAAAAACATTCTGTACACTCAGGTTGGCACGTAATGTTGTTTTATCACGAAGTACCTTTCCAAAATTGTATCCAACATTTATATTATCCATCTTTAAGAAAGATGCATTGTTGATATAATAATCACTGAGGGGCTGCTGTTCCGTGTTACCAGTAAATTGAGTTTCAAGGTAATTAGTTGATGCATTACCCAAGACATATGCATTAAGTATTTGAATCAACCTTCCGTTATTGCTGTATACATTATTATAAACATAATTATTGAAGCTGGCACGCATTACTAAACCAGCATTCCATTTTTTATAAGTGAGGTATGTACTGAATCCATAAAACATATCGGGATTGGCCCTTTTACCTTTATACTTATCATTTTCATTAATGATACCATCACGGTTTAGATCTTCAAATAATCCTTCTATTGGTTTCCCGGCATTATCATATATCTGGTGGTACAGGTAAAAAGTACTTTTACTTCCTCCTACTGCATTGATAAATGCAAATCCCTGCGAACCGCTGATGTTTGTAGTCGGGAACCCGATATAGTTGGGATCATCAGGAACTACGGTAAGATTTGTAATAGTATTCTTATTATAAGTTGCATTAAATGATACATCCCATGTCAGATCTTGATTTCTTACTGGTTGAGCGTTAATGCTGAATTCAACACCTTTATTTTCCATGCTACCCACATTAGCCAGTATATAAGCAGAAAAGTTTGTACCAGCAGGCTGAGGAACACTATTCAGAAGATCTTTGGTCTTTTTTAAATAGAAATCAATGCTACCAGTGATCCGGTTATTCAGGAATCCATAATCAACGGCAATATTTGTAGTAGATGTTTCTTCCCATTTTCTATCGGCATAAAAGCCACCCGGTCTAAACATCTTATAATATGTATTTCCAAAATAGTATTGAGCTCCATTACCACTTTGTGCATAATATGAGAGGTAGTCATAATTACCAATGCCGTCCTGCTGACCAGTTACGCCATAACCTATTCTGAGTTTCAAATCTGAGATCGTTGAATTATTTGCAAGGAATTCCTCGCTCTTCACTTTCCAGGCTACAGCAACTGAAGGGAAGAATCCCCACCTGTTATCGGGTGAAAACCTGGATGAACCATCACGACGAAGTGTTGCTGTTAATAGGTATTTATTATCGTAAGCATAATTAACCCTTCCAAAAAATGAGAGAAGGGTATGTGCAGGTTTATCAAAAGCAAAAGCAGGATCTGAGTTTGGAAATTTAACTCCCCTGGCATTATAGCTGGCATAATTATAATTTGTAGTACGATAATAATTATACGCATAACCTGCCGTTGCATCAATGCGGCTCTTTATTGATGTTAGTTCCTTAATATAATTAAAATAGAATTCTACTACATAATTCGCTTTCGTTTGCCTGTACTGATTATTTTGTCCGCCGGTGCTATATTCAAGTGATGAACTGTCGGAAACGAATATGGTACCTGTACCTTCTGACACATCATATCCCAAATTAATATTAGCATGTAAGTCAGGGAGAAAATGTAATTTATAATCAGCTTGTAAGTTCCCGATACTTCTTTTCGAGTTGCTATTATCTTCCCTGTCATTAAGTATAGCAACAGGATTTCTTCCCGCTCTGTTCCATGGATGGCCATAAGTAGCTCCCGGGTTGGGATCAAGCCATTCCCAATAACCACCATATCTTTTGCTATCTGAATAAACAGGTTTAGTAGGGTCAAAATTAATAGCAGCCCCGATGGCGCCTTGGTTGGCAAACCTGTATTTCTGCTGGCTTCCTTTTAAGTTAAGATCAATTTTTAGATGTTTATCAAAAAGAACAGGATTCAGTACTATTGCTGCGGAAATTTTTTCAAGGTGATCTGTTTTTAAAACACCTTCCTGGTTTAAATAGCCTAATGATAACCTGTAAGGAAGTCCCTTTATGCCGCCAGTTAAACTAACATTGTTATCTGAACCAAAAGCTGATTGATAGATCTGATCCTGCCAGTTTGTATTAGCCGTTCCAAGTTGTGCGATCTTATCTGGTGTACCAAGAGAGTTTACAATTGAACGAACCTGATCGCCGGTTAAAACATCTACTTGTTTTGTATTTGATGAAATTGAATTTACTGTGCTAAAACTTACTTTCAACTTATCACTCCTGCCTTTTTTAGTGGTAATGATAATAACGCCGTTCGCAGCTCTTGTTCCATAAATTGCGGCAGCAGATGCATCTTTTAAAACAGTAAAAGACTCAATATCGTTTGCATTAATAAAGCTTAGAGGATTATTACCTCCGGCAATACCTCCGTTATCCAGCGGCACTCCGTCAACTACAATTAATGGATCGTTGCTGGCACTTAATGAAGATCCACCCCTGATCCTGATTGTACTTCCTGAACCCGGTTGGCCTCCGTTGGAAATTATTGAAACACCAGGAACTTTCCCGGCAATCAGTTGTTCCGGAGTAGTAATGGCTCCTTTTATAAATTCCCTGGATGTTACTGTAGCTACAGATCCGGTAAGATCCTTTTTCCGGGTCGTACCATATCCGGTTACTACCACTTCACCAAGTGTTGCAGTCGTATTTACAAGTTGTATATCTACTGATGAACCCTTAATAGATACTTCTTGTTGATCGTAACCGACAAATGAAAAAACGAGAACAGTTGTTGAGGAGCTGACCGATAGTTGATAAGTACCATCAGCCTTTGTTTGGGTGCCGGTGGTACTGCCTTTAGCGGCAACCGTAACACCTTGCATAGCTGATCCATCTTTTGAATCAGTAACCTTACCTGTAATTACCTTTTCCTGTGAGTAAGCTGTTATCGATAAAAATAACAAGCATGGAAAGATAATTGCCTTAAGCAATTTTTTGCAGTACATAAGCAGAATTGTTGTTAGGTTCTAAAATTATAAAAAGTCAAATGTGTATCCGAGACACAAAGTTGTGTTTTTTTTTTTTTCTACAAAATTTAGTTTTCAGTTTATTGAGATTTCACTCAAGACACCAAATTTATCCCCCAGCTCTCTTATGGCTATTATTCTTCTTATCGTATTAAAACCCGAGTTCGATGCCTAATATGTAATCGTTTACACGGACGGTTAAAAAATTATCCTTTGCCTACCCAATTCTTAAAGAGGATTGCCTGACTATTAATAAAGGATCAAGCACAATTTTTTGTTTGATGTGCTGTTCCTTCTTTTCCATTATATCAACCAAAAGATTTAATGCCGATTTCCCCATTCTGATGGTTTGCTGGTCAACCGTAGAAAGAGTTGGAGTAATATGTTCTCCAAACAACTCGTTTGCAAAACCAATGATCCCCATTTGACCAGGTATTGAAATATTCCGTTCTTTTAATTTACTGATCGCTCCCAAAGCAGTAAAATCCTCTGTCGCAAAAATTGCATCAGGAGGATTTGAAAGAGATAAAAAATATTCTGCTCCTGTTTTACCAGACTCGATAGAAATATTACCAGGATAAATGAGATCCGAATCCATTTTGATCTTACTAGCCTGGAGGGCTCCCATATATCCTTTCATACGATCATGAAAATTTTTCAGATGTTGTGGGCCTGATATATGAGCGATCCTTGTATAACCTTGTTGGATCAGGTGCTCGGTAGCATTGAATGCTCCTTTATAATCATCTATTACCACTGAATCAATTCCGAGATCATCAGCGGTTCTATCAAAAAACACAAGTGGGATGCCCCTTTTTTTTATTTCTAAAAAATGTGAATAATCGATCGTGTCTTTAGCAAGAGAAACAAGGATACCATCTACTCTAGCTGTTAAGAATGTTTCCAATCCTTTTTCTTCAAACTCCCTGCTTTCATTAGACTGGAACAACAAAACATTATATCCGTTTGAATTTGCTACACTTTCTATTCCGTGTACAACAGAGCCGAAAAAATTAATTTCTGCGCTGGGAATTATAACTCCGATAACATGAGTTTTTCCTGATCGGAGAGAAGATGCGATCCTGTTCCTTTTATAATTAAGCTTTGAAGCTGTAAGCTGTACTGTTTGTTTTGTTTTCTCGCTAATTCCCGGATGATTGCTTAATGCCCTGGATACTGTTGCTGGAGTAGTATTCAATTCCCGTGCAATATCTATTATCGTAGTCTTGTAAGACACTGATGCAATCGTTTACACAAGTTTAAAGTTTTTCTTCTTCTTAAACAAAATAATATTTATAACCGGGGCCCTTTTTGTAAAAAACTCTTGTTGCGATGAGGTAAACCAAAAAGGTTGAACATTTTGTTATTCAATACATTTGTTTGAGTAATTCTTAGCATATGATCAGAAAATATTTTTTTCTCCCCCTCCTGTTTTTTTCATGTCTATGCATTGCCCAGGATGCGTGGAAAATAAAAGCCGAAAAGATCGATCCAGTAAATTATTATGGAGTTACAGTGGCAAACGGCATGATTGGTGTTGTTTCATCACCAGAGCCATTTAAAATAAAAGATGTTGTACTTGCTGGAGCTTATGACCTGTATGGTCGCGGAAGGGTCAGTAACTTTTTAAAGAGCTTCAACTTGCTGAACATGTACCTGGAAATAGATGGAAAAAGAATTGATGGAAGATCGGCAGTTAACATGCAACAGGAGCTTGACATGAAGAAAGCTTCTTTCACAACCACATTTGATCATAGCGACAAAGCTTCCGTTACTTATACATATTATTCATTGCGTCATTTGCCCTATACTGTTTTGATGGATGTAGCAATTACTGCTAAAAAAGATTTTACAATGACTGGCGCAAGTGTAATGGAAGCTCCCGATGCATTAAAAGATGTTCAGAATTATTATAATGAGATAGACAGACCGCATGTTGTTATTAGTCTACTTACATCTTCAGCAAAAAGCCCGACCGGTAAATTACTGATGTGTGCAAGCAATACCTTTTTATTTAGTGAAACACATGGCAGCGAACCAAGAGTGATCCACGAAATGTGGGATAATAATATGCACCTGATGAAATTTACCAGGAAAATGAAAGCAGGTGAAACGTACCGCTTTTCTATTGCGGGTTCATCTATCACTTCTGCTCATCATGATGACCCATTAAATGAAGCAGAACGTGCAACAATATTTGCAAAATTGGAAGGAAGAGAAAGGCTCATCAATTTTCATACAAAAGCCTGGGAAGAATTATGGAAGAGTGATATTATAATTGAAGGTGATCCGCAATCACAACAGGATGTTCATAGTATGTTGTATCATCTTTATTCTTTTTCAAGAGAAGGCACTGCGTTATCTCCTTCACCAATGGGGTTAAGCGGCTTGGGATATAATGGACATGTTTTCTGGGATACAGAATTATGGATGTATCCATCAATACTTGTGCTTCATCCTGAAATTGCAAAAAGTCTTGTTGAGTACCGCTATCAACGGCTTGATGCGGCAAAACGAAATGCATTTAGCAAAGGATATAAAGGAGCGATGTATCCATGGGAAAGTGCGGAAACAGGTGTTGAAGAAACGCCAGTCTGGGCATTGAGTGGACCATTCGAACATCACATCACCGCCTGCGTTGGCATTGCTGCCTGGAATTACTATTGTGTTACCCAGGATAAACAATGGTTGAGAGAAAAAGGCTTTCCAATATTATCTGCCACTGCAGATTTCTGGGCTAGTCGTGTTGAAAGAAATGGACCCGGTCATTATGATATTAATAATGTAGTAGCAGCAGATGAATGGGCTGAAAATGTAAATAATAATGCATTTACAAATGCGGCTGCCAAGTCAAATCTTCAGTTTGCAACAGAAGCAGCAAAGATCTTAGGAATAACTCCTGTGGCTGATTGGATGAATGTTGCAAACAATATTCCTATTTTAAAACTTGAGAATGGCGTAACAAAAGAACATGCAACTTATAATGGCGAAGGTATAAAGCAAGCTGATGTTAATTTATTATCATATCCGTTGAAACAAATTACTGACCCGGCGCAAATAAAAAAAGATCTTGAATATTATGAAACAAGAGTACCAAACGAAGGAACTCCCGCAATGACGCAAGCTGTTTTTACAACACTGTATGCAAGATTAGGAAATGCTGAAAAAGCTTATCACTGGTTCAAAGAATCATATGTTCCAAATCTTAATCCCCCGTTTCGTGTTATTGCAGAAACAAAAGGTGGCACCAATCCATATTTTGCAACCGGTGCCGGTGGAATTATCCAATCCTTATTAATGGGTTTTGGGGGACTGGATATTACTCCAACAGGAATTGTACAATTAAAAACTTCATTGCCAAAACAATGGAAAAGTATCACCCTAACAGGTGTTGGGACTCAGAAAAAAACATTCATTGTTAAATAAAGAGGATTTGTATCTTTAGGAGCTTGAAAAAAATTGCTGCCATACTGCTGCTATCCCTCATGGTATTTAACTTCGCCGGTTATAGATGGCTATTTTCAGCAATTGAAAAGAATGCAACTGCCAACCTCGAACAAAAGATCTCTGCCGGCAAATACAGTGATGAACAACTGGTTGAGATCCGCATTCCGCTTAACATGCCCTATTATTCTGATAAAGATTATGAAGAAGTTTATGGCGAAACGGATTGGAATGGCGAGCATTATCAATATGTAAAAAGAAAAGTAAGCAACAATACTTTATACCTCCTTTGTCTTCCCAATAAGGAAAAAACCAGTATTGTTAAAGTAAAGAATGAATTTACCAAAGCCGTTAATGATATTCCCGGAAACAAAGAAGGTTCACAACAAAAAAGTAGTTTGGTAAAATTGCTAACAACTGAATTCCGCGTAAATGAAACTGCGTTTGATATAAATAATTATTCCATTAGCTCCTTATCCTTTGTTAGTAGAAATGCTGACGCAAAAGATCTGTTTATCCCACTCACAGATGCGCAACCTCCCGAAGCCTGATCGTTTTTATTTAAATCAGAGCTGCGCATAGAAAATATTTTCCTATTTATTTTAATTTAAAATGAAATCATTAAGGTTTTTAGTACCCGTATTATTACTGGCAGCAACAAGTTGTACAGAAAAAGGTTCGCAAACAGATCTAAAATTTTTTGATAGCCAGGCTCTTTATTGTAAAACTGTAAAGAAACTGAATGATGTAGTGCTGGAAAATAATTTCCCTCCAATGATCGCTACACGCAATTATGTATACGCAAGTATCGCTGCGTTTGAATGCATAGCTGCCGGTGATGATAATTATATTTCACTTGCCGGGCAGATAAAACATATGCCTGCCATGCCAAAACCTGAGAAAGGAAAAGACATTGATTTCACATTAGCTTCTTTATTTGCTTTTACTAAAGTTGGGAATGCTGTTACTTTTCCCGAAGGAAGCATGATGGGTTATTATGATGGTCTTAAAAAAATGGCCGACAGCATTAATATGCCATCTGCCGTTTTAAACAACACAATGGAATTTTCTGACAGTGTTGTTGCTGCCATTCTTCGTTGGAGTAAAAAAGATAACTATGCTCAAACGAGAACAGCCGAAAGATATACAGTATTATATAATGTTACTGGCCGTTGGATACCAACACCGCCGATGTATGGCACAGCAGTGGAGCCACATTGGAATGAAATAAGAACAATGGTTATGGATTCAGCTTCACAGTTCAGACCAGTACCACCACCAATTTGTGATCCTAAAAACAAAAACAGCGACTATTATAAAGCAATGATGGAAGTAAAAACAACTGGTGAAAATCTTACAGACGAACAAAAACATATTGCTGATTTCTGGGATGATAATCCATTTAAGTTAAATGTTGTTGGTCATGTGAATTTTGTTACTAAGAAATTTTCTCCTCCTGGTCATTGGATGAACATAGTTGGTATTGGTGCAAAAGCCGCAAATGCTGATTTTAAAACAACAGTAGCTGCTTACGCGGAAACTGCTATCGCTTTATTCGAGGCATTCATCAGTTGCTGGGATGAAAAATTCAGGAGCAATTATGTTCGTCCAGAAACAGAAATAAATAAAATAGATGAGAACTGGCATCCTTACATTCAAACACCGCCTTTCCCTTCTTATACAAGTGGTCATGCCACTAATAGCTCAGCTGCTGCTGAAGTAATGACACATTGGTTTGGTGATAATTTATCATTTACCGATACATCATTGCTTGAGTTTGGAATCAAAAACCGTGAAATAAAATCTTTCCGTGGAGCATCTCAAGAAGCTGCCTTATCAAGGTTGTATGGTGGGATTCATTATCGTTTTGATAATGAAAATGGCCTGGCTGCAGGAAGAAGGCTTGGAGAATATATCGTATCCCGTTTAAAACTAAAAAAATAATAATTAAAACGAAAACTGCTTATAATGAAAAAAATATTTTTAATACCTCTACTACTTGTCTTTGGTACTTTGACATGCTTGTCACAAACAGACATTGATGGCATCATGATGGAAAAAAATGCGTTTTGTATTGGGCCTATGTTTGGTTATAGCAGCTGGACAAATTATTGGGAAGGAACTTTAAAAAGAGAAAACCTAAACCTCGGAGATGTTTCCACTCAAATGTATAGTGTAATGGGAAATTATGGTATCACAAATAAACTAAATGTGTTATTTGGTTTGCCTTATGTAAAAACAAAAGCTTCTGCCGGGCAATTGAATGGACAGGAAGGAGTACAGGATCTTTCGTTATGGGTAAAATGGAAAGCATTCAGTAAAAAAATAGCTTCAGGACGTTTATCACTAATCGCTATTGGAGGTTATTCTTTTCCTATATCAGACTACACTGGAGATTTTTTACCAATGTCAATCGGTCTTGAAAGCAAGAATCTTTCGCTTCGTGGCATGG
>Ga0193738_1000404_pt1 | contig 23466 bp, 20 predicted proteins | sample L2a1metaG_FD_144927 | JGI IMG/M metagenome (GOLD analysis project Ga0193738, IMG submission 144927) | Soil microbial communities from a riparian zone of the East river system, Colorado, United States - L2a1 | ecosystem: Environmental > Terrestrial > Soil > Riparian zone | place: USA: East River... | reverse complement strand
CTTTCATACCGTTGAAAGTAGGGATACGCGGTTTTTATGATATCGCACGCGTATGGGCAGATTCAGACGATAGGACCGCGGACTATTGGCACTATGGTTATGGTGGTGGATTTTACGTTACACCATTCCGCGAACAGTTCTCTTTTAATATAAGCGCGGGCTCTTCAAAAGAAGAGCCGCTGCTAATAGCAATCTCTGTGGGTAGTTTTTTTAGATAACTTCCGAGTTCTATCAGATCACAATCTTCCTATCGATGCATGTACCATTTTGAAATTGTTGTAATTGTCTAATTGATTAATGTGTTTGTGAAGCTATAACTCACGACAACAACAATATGGGCGCATAAATAGTGTGATGTTCATTTTTGCAGTGTTTTGTATCTCCTATTTATCGGCAGAATGTAGCGAGTTCATCCAGTGGCCCTGCCCCTTTTCTAAACTCTCTGATACAAACATAATGTTTAATCTCTACTAAGTCCATAGGTATTTGATATCTTAGAAGAAATATTTCTTTTAGCATCCAATATGCGACAGATGGCAAGGCGACTGTCTGAGGTCTGGCTGACGCTAAGTAGTCATTCAGCAGTGATTCAAACCGCAAGTTTCACTAACGTGCCTGGACAACTGCGAACATCCAGGTGCTAAATAAAAGATGATAATAATTCCAAACTTTTTAATAAGTGTCATTAAAAAGTTAATTTGAACGGTTCACTTGTTCCCACATCATAGACAAAATGATCATACGAATCGGATTTGTTTTCGTGACGCTCTTCGGGAGTTTTGTCGCAGTTAGCCAAACCGCTATAGAAGGTGCCGTTCGTCAACACAACGGTAGGCCTGCATTGTTTATTAACGATGTTCCTGAGTATCCAATGTTCTATTCTCTTACGGACGTTCCGGGCGGGCGCTGGAGTTGGGAAGAGGTACCCCGCTATAACCTAAAGTCTTTTTGTGATATTGGTATAAAACTAATTCAGGTTGATATAGCCTTCGATCATATCTGGAAGGAAGACGGGACAATCGTGATGGACACCGTCGAGAAACAAATGAGAGGTGTACTTGATGTTTGTCCACAGGCAGCAATCTTTATCCGATTCCACGTCAATCCACCAAAATGGTGGCAAAAGAAGTTTCCGGAAGAGAATACTATCTACGCGGACACCAAACCAATGGCTGATATCGGCTGGGGAATTCAAAGGATAATTGAAGATGATGAAGAAAACCCGACGCGGCACAGTCTTGCCTCGAAGAAATGGTTGGATGTGTCAACGCAAAAGCTCATTGAATTTTTACAAAAGTTGAGTCAGCTGCCAGAAGGAAAAGCCCTTGCGGGAATTCAGGTTGCCGGAGGCGTTTATGGAGAATGGCATTATTGGGGTTTCATTGAAAACGAGCCCGACATGAGTATTCACATGCAACAATATTTTAGACGATGGCTTTCGCAGAAATACAAAACTAACAAGTCACTTCAAAAGGCTTGGGGTAACGCCGTCGTGACCCGGGAAACTGCAGAAATTCCAACCCTTGAACAAAGAAAACAAACGCGTGAAGGTGTGTTCCGCGATCCTGTATTGGAACGCAATGTCATTGATTATTATGAAGCCCAACACGATGTGATCGTTGACGATATCATTCACTTCTGCAAAGTAGTGAAAGAGAATTGGCCAAGACCGATTGTTACCGGCGCGTTTTATGGTTATTTCTATGCTGTTTTCGGACGTGAAGCGGCTGGAGGACATCTCCAACTTCAGCGGCTTCTGAATTCTCCGTTTATCGACTACCTATCAGGGCCCGGCACTTACTATCCTAGCGCCGTTGAAATGGGAGAGCCATACCGTTCGCGAAGCTTAATCAATTCAGTAACGTTACACGGAAAATTGTGGCTGGATGAAATGGACCAACAACCGCCACTGGTTCCATTAAAGGATCCTGGATACCGGCAAGGCCTTGAAAAAAGTATCGCGCAAGTAAGGCGAAACGTACTCTTTACTTTCAGCAAAGGACAAGGATTGTGGTTTTACGACTTTGGGTCAGCTGGCTTTAACGGAGGGCCTAGACTTAAAGACCATGGTACATGGGGATGGTGGGACGAACCAACTCTGCGTCGCGATATTCAAGCACTCAAGGTCGAGTTGGAAAAGCATTTTATAAAACCACCCACACAAAATGCGGATGTACTGTTGGTTCACGACACAAAATCATTCTATTATACTGGAAGCAGTCGCGAGCACTCGGGTATCGCACATCGTGCCAACAACTGGCTTCCCGTCGGCATTTTTAAAAGTGGTGTAGCTCACGACGTAATAGACCTCGCGGACCTGGATAAAGTCAATCTCGATTCTTATAAGGCAGTCGTATTCGTCAATACATTTGTAATGAATTCTGATCAGCGGAGAAAAGTATCGACGCTCGTTGCAAAAAACAACCGACATCTGATTTGGGTTTATGCTCCGGCATATTGCGATGAAAAAAAATTAAGCACTGCGTTTATTCAGGAAGTCACCGGAATGAAACTCGCTAAGGTCACAACCAACGATCCTATCAGCATTAGAATTGACTCGGCAATTGTCAAAACAAGCCCAATCAGCATGGGAAAAACTACCGTCACCAATCCCCTGTTTGTGGTGAAAGATGAAGACGCAATCCCTTATGCGTGGCTGAATGACGCTTCCGTAGGATTGGCTTCAAAGAAATTAGCACAAAGCACGTCGTGGTTCATGACATTGCCATCAGACAACACTGACCTGTGGCGATACATATTTAAAAAGGCAGGCGCTCATCTTTTTACAGAGAACCAGGCCATCATTTACTCCGGACAGGGAACACTCACTGTTCACACAAAAGACGGCGGTCCCATTGTACTGCGATTACGAAATGGAAAATCGGCTAATTATGAAATGCCTCCCAACTCGACCTGGCTTATAGATAATGAAACTGGTAGCGTGCTTTTTAAATGATGATCAATCGCCGTCGACAATCTGAAAATAAATGGTTGAAAGGATTCCGAGTCGACCACTACGCAATTAAGGCGAACAACTTGCCGCCTGATCAACGTTTAACTTGCAACCACTCGAATATCGATACATTCATCACAATCAGTAACGTCCCGTAGAATGCATCCTCCACGGGAATTGTTGCTATACGCACGCCAAGATTTTCGTTATCATTATACCAAACCACCGGCTCTTCTATTCCAGAACCTGTTAGAATTCCATTGACGATTAAAAAAGGAATAAGGATAAACAGGTAAGCAAAATAGAACCTTCCTAAGAACGATTCCTTGGTGATGAACTCAAGTAAGATCAGGTAAATGGCCAGACCCAGGAATGTTGTGAACGTATACCATTTGTCGATACTAGTGGCTCCCAGAAATAAACAAGTCATGACCAGCACACTCGAAATAATCCTTTGATAAGGTCCGAAGTGATCCTTCGAAATGAGATAGTTTAAAGCGTCATACGTAAATACACAGGCATAAGGAATACAAATGAAGAAAAGCACTTCTTCAAGAGGCAAACTTCCAACGTATATCCCTGAGAAGTATGCCTCATTAAAACCCCATATACCGAGCCTCGTGAAAAATTCATCCCAAAGAATAAAAGTGACTCCCGGTATTAGGATAGCTGGCCACAAGTACTTCCATTTTTTTGAAAAATTCGCTTTTGAATAAAAGCTGAAAAGAAATGGAAAAAGTATGGTGAGCAGGTCCAGTGTGAGATAAAGATATTTTAGATTCAATGTTATTGAGTTTCCTGACGTTCTTTCTTAAGGGCAAACTGCTTGGGTTCATATTTTTTGGGAGCAAATAAAAAGCCAAAGGCCTCACATCCCTTTTTTTTATGTTTGCTATGATGGACGTAATGCGCATGGATCATCCGCTGAAGATATTTACTTCTTTTTTCAGGCCTCCATTTAATCCGCTGGTGAACGATGATGTCGTGAAAGAAAACATAAAATATTCCGTAAAAGAATATTCCCATTCCTACGGCAAGTCCGTATGGACTGTGGTCAACTAAACTGAAGTAGTAGAACAATCCAATCGAAGGCAAACTAAACAATACAGCAAACCAGTCGTTTTTTTCCAATACATGGTCGTGAACCGTGTGGTGCGACTTGTGCCAGGCCCACAAGAACCCGTGCATCACATACTTGTGTGTGAACCACGCCACAAATTCCCAAAACAAAAATGTCCCGATGGCAATGAGTGAACAAACAATGATCGTGGAAACTGTCATATTCTATTAACACGTTCTTTAACCGGACACATGAATACAATCCGCTAATTCTGAATGATGGAGCATTAGTCGAAACCAATACGTGTATGCTTCAGGGTTTTGAATCATATCCTTTTTTACCAAAGTCGGATTGTCGTATTTCCAACCTTCCACTTCGTTTACATTAAGTACAGGCTCGTCATTAAATTGGCCCACGTATACGTGATCCAATTCGTACTCCGTCAAATCGTTAAGCTTAACCCGGTATAAAAATTTGTAGGCATAGTCAGGTTGAACGTCAATGCCCATTTCTTCTTTTAGTCTCCTTCGAACAGCTTCTTCCATACGTTCACCCAGCTTAGGATGACTGCAACAGGTGTTCGTCCAGAGCCCTGCACTGTGGTACTTGTGGGCAGATCTTTTTTGCAGAAGTATTTCACCCTTGGAATTGAAAAGCAGCACCGAAAAGGCCCTGTTCAGCAGTCCCTTCTGATGGACCTCCATTTTTTCCATGGTGCCAATCTCATTGTCCTGTTCATCTACCAAAAATCACATGCTCCATCATAACATGTTTAGTTGATGCCTAAAAAAGGAATAAGCCAACAGCTTTGCTTTGTGTCTATTTCGAATCCGGACACGGCTCTGAAGTATTTTTTCAGAGGATGTATTCTTTATTTTTTTGAATAAGTCCAGGTAGTAAACATATGCAACATAGACGCCAAGTCGCGAAGACCGCGGAAGTTGCCGTATACCAAAGTACCCATTACGAAAATCGGATTCGATACTTTCTTCAATTATCCTCTTATGTTGCTCATCAAACCGATTCATTTCAATCCCCGGAAAGTACGTGCGTCCCATCCCTGCAAAATCAGCATTTAAATCCCGCAGGAAGTTTACTTTTTGAAATGCTGACCCCAGACTCATAGCATAAGGTTTTAATTTCTCAAAGGAAGCATCGTTTCCATAACAAAACACACGAAGGCACATCAGTCCTACAGCTTCAGCCGAACCAAGGATATATTGTTTTAGTCCTTGCGAGTCATATCGCTTTTTTTCAAGATCCATTTCCATACTTTGGAGAAAAAGGTCTACCAGTTCTTTTTCAATTGCAAATTGATTGGCAGTTGCCTGGAAACTATTGAGAATTGGGTTCAGACTTATTCTTTCATCAATGGCCAGATAAGTATCTCTCTTAAATCTTTCAAGGAGCTCTTTTTTGTCGTAGTTGTGAAATGTATCGACGATTTCATCTGCAAACCGAACAAAACCATAAATTGAATAAACAGGATCGCGAAGTTCTTTCCCAAGGCAACTTATACCAATTGAAAACGATGTACTGTACGACTTTGTCGTGAGTCGGCTGCATTTGATTGAAACGGTATCGAACAGTTCTTTCATGTAATTTTTTGGGTTATAAACTCTTTTGTCCTCGCAGTTTTAATCAGTTCTCGGGCTGCTACCTGTCCTGAAATCAGTGCTGGAGGAACGCCCGGTCCAGGTACGGTGAGCTGACCCGTATAAAACAGGTTCTTAACCTTTTTGTTTACAATGGAGGGTTTTAAGTTGGCCGTTTGTCTAAGGGTATTCGCCAATCCGTATGCATTACCTTTAAATGCATTGTAATCGTGCATAAAATCGCGATGCGAATAACTCCTTTTCAATACAATATGTTGACGAATCGATTGGCCTGTCAGCGCTTCCAGTCGATTCATCACCAAGTCAAAATATTTCTTAGATGCATTGTCATCATCTTTCAACCCTGGCGCCACTGGAATCAAGACGAAAACATTTTCATGACCATTCGGGGCAACCGTTGTATCACTCTTGGAGGGACAGCACACATAAAACAAAGGATTCGTTGGCCATGACGGGTTTTCATAAATTTCTTTGGCGTGTATTGCAAAATCCTGATCAAAGAACAGATTATGATGCAAAAGATTCTTCAAAGATTTGTTCATCCCTAAATAGAGGATCATGCTTGACGGTGCCATCGCCCGGTGTTGCCAGTAATTTTCACTGTACTTGCGATGCGAAGACGGCAATAGATGTTGCTCAACATGATGATAGTCAGCAGCCGCAATAACATAATCGAAACCTATGTGGTGGTGGTTGACCCTTAATCCTGTGGCTTGATTTCCGTCCACAATGATTTGCTGAACTGCGGCGTTAAATTCAAATTTTACACCGAGAGTGATTGCAAGTTTCACCATCCCTTCAATGATTTTGTACATACCTCCCTTAGGATACCAGGTGCCCAATGCCATGTCTGCATAATTCATCAGACTGTACAACGCGGGTATTTTTTGAGGTGGAGCACCCAGAAATAGAACCGGAAACTCCAACAATTGAATCAGTTTAGGATGTTTGAAATATTTCCGCACATAGGTCGACACAGACTCGAAGGCGTGAAGCTTGAAAATGCCTTTCAAGAGATCGGCATCCATTAACTCAAAAAATGAAAGGCCGGGCTTGTAGACCAAGCCGTGAATTCCTACTTCATATTTGTATTTTCCTTCTTCAAGGAATTTCTTCAAATGTATACTGCTACCAGGTTCAAGTTTTTCAAATACTTGACAGAGCGCAAAAATGCCGGCAGGTATATCCACAACATCTTCCTTGGAGTAGAAGATTCTATACGAAGGATCAAGTCGCTCCAATTGGTAGTAGTCTGACGGTTCTTTATTGAATTGTTTGAAGAAGGATTCAAAAACATCAGGCATCCAGTACCAACTTGGGCCCATGTCAAAAGTAAAACCCTGACTTTCGAATTTGCGTGCACGCCCTCCTGGTGAACTGTTCTTCTCAAATATGGTAACATCAAAACCTTCTTTTGCAAGAAAGCATGCAGAAGAAATCCCTGAAAATCCTGAACCGATAACGGCTACCTTCATTTCTGTAATTCGTTAATATCCTGCAGCTTACTTTGAATCTCCTTTCGCGCCTTGAAAATCCGATTCTTCACTGTTCCAATCGGAATTTTTTGCTGCTCTGCTATTTCATAGTATTTATAACCAGAAGCATGCATTTTAAAAGGAATGAGTAACTCAGCTTGCAGTGTGTTAATGACATTCCAGATATCGTTGTATTCAAAATAGGTAGCCGGACCGTTGAATGTATGTGTGTCCGCTACATTCAGAAAGTAAAGTTCTTTTGTGTTGTCGAGCGATGTTTTAGTGCGTTGATTTCTGCGGTAGTTGTTGATGAAAGTGTTACGCATGATGGTGAAGAGCCAACCTTTTAAATTGGTGTCCTCGTGGTACTTGTCCTTGTAGGTCAAGGCCTTTAGTATCGTGTCTTGCACTAAGTCCAGCGACTCATCACGATCGGAAGTAAACCTCCTGGTGAAGGCGCGAAGAACTGGGTGCAAACTGGAAATCTGGTGGTAGAGTTCGATTGTTGACATTCCGAGTTTGTTTAACTATTACTGTTAAATATTCAACAAAATTAAGGCGCAATAGGCTTTACTCTGCTGAAAACGCGGTTTTGTCTAAGGGTATATTTAAAAAGTGCCTGCTGCTCGGATTTAGAATACAAACAGTTAAACAAAAAAAGAACGGCAGCATCAAACGGAACTCAATAACGCGGGTAGCTCGGTGGCTTTATAAAACGGCTTAACATTCTTTGGGATTCTGAACGCTGTATTACGAAGCATCAAGCCCGACGCCAGGATGGTCGATTCGGAAAAATCCTGTGAAAGTGTGTTGATGTATTTTTCAAATTGTTTGGGCGACGGAAATGAAACCATGGAGGTGATCAGAATATCAGGCTGATGAATTTTGTATACTGTCCGCAAATCTTCGTGTGGTACTGACTGCCCCAGGTAAAACGTCTTGAAACCCTTACTGCGCGTTATATAGTTGTAAAACAACAGGCCGATCTCGTGAAGCTCTCCTTCCGGTAGAAATAAGATCGCTTTCTTTGCCTTTTTTGGTGGAAGTGGCAGGGATGCAATCGAAGTAATAAGTCTTTGACGGATAAGATTAGAAATGAAATGCTCGTGTGCGGGTGTGATAGTTCCCGTTTGCCAAAGTATTCCAATTTTTTCCATAAAGGCGTACACAACCTCCGTTATGCTCCTTTCAAATCCGAATTTGTTGACCAGTGACGTTAGAATTTTTTCGAATTGCTCTTCATCCAAATCCACCATGGCCACTACCAGTTGATCGATATAAATATCCGCCTCTGGTTTTGCCTCGCTCATATCCAGGATTTTGTGGCTGATTTCCCCCACGCTCATGACGGCAATTTTGGAGATCTTCACTCCATGGCTGTTGAGAAGTGATACATTAATGATCTTTTTCAGGTCCTGGTCTGAATAGAAGCGAATATTCGTCGAAGTACGCTCTGGAGTGATAATTCTATAACGCTTTTCCCAAATTCGTATCGTATGGGCCTTTATGCCCGATAGTTGCTCAAGTTCCTTGATGGAATATTTCCCCATAGAAGTTGTTTAGCCTAAGATAACAAGCCTGGTGAATAATTGTTTACTCAAAATAAAGTTTTGCCCAATGAAGAATCATTGTTTGTCCAGCAGCTGTTAGCCAGGAATCAGCAGATATATCTCGGTCAGGAATTCATGGCGCGCCCTTAGTGTCATCACTCCCCATTGCCACTTCGAATGCCTACAACATCTCGAAGGCGTCTTTTTTTTGATTGCAGACAATTAACAGGATAAAAAATTAATTCCCGCCTTCATCCATTTCCAATAACAAATTGGCTATTAGTGCAGTCCAACCAGTTTGGTGTGAGGCGCCCAAACCCTGTCCCGTATCACCGTGAAAACATTCGTAGAACAAGTGATGCTCTTTAAAATGATCCTCGCCCCAATATGGATGATGACTGGCGTGATATTGAAACGTTCCCGCATCACTCTGTTGAAAGATTCTCAACAATCTTTTTGTAAGCTACTTGGCAATTTGTTTCTAAGACTATTTGCAGAAAGTGAAATAATTTCAGGTTTGTCGAACCTGGGATTGTGTTTCCAGAAATTACGAAACCAAAGATGAGGAAGCACGTGAATCGTTGCTGACTCGGGGCCTCGGCGGCAGGCAGGTGAAATACATTTCGTTTCGCTGTAAATAAGCCAGTAATAGACTGATTCGTGTTAACCAAATGTTGGATTTGCATCTACCTTTCAGTAGAATAAACCCAAATACCATGAAACGACTCATAATGACGCTTGTTATGATGGTAATGCTCACAGAATTATTATCCTCCTGTTACTCATCGAAAAACCTCAACAAAGAAAAAAAGCCCTTCACTGATGAAATGTTATCAAAGCTAGAACCCGGAAAGAGATACGAGTTCAAGTTAAAAACTGGTCAGAAACAGACTGTGTACGTCACCGGTGTGGATAATCAGACTATTTCTGGAGCTTACTACGTGGGAAATGGTAAGGGTAAAAAGACCAAAAGTGATTATTCAGCCAGTTTTAAAAGTATCCAGGAGCATGTTGCCGAAATTCACCTACGAAAATTCAGTCCAGTCCTGACGATTGCGGCCATTGTTGTGCCTACCACAATAGCTGTATTCATTATTGCAAACGCGGTTGAGAACATTAATTTCACTTATTAATAGCAGACGTCGCCGCGTAAGGTGTAATGCGAGAAATGTAATGATCAGCCTTAATAAAGTGCCGTGATTTCATTTTTTGACACCGCCCTCTTTAATTGCTGCAGCACTTATGAATCAATTTTGCTGGTTTTTTATCAGTTTGTGATTGACTTATCCTTCATTAATTATTTTCTTCGTTACAGGATCTGAGCGGCATGCCATGTGCCTCTTCAAAGATCGATCGTAGTTACGAAGGTACCCTCATGCTTTCAGTTGTCTGTTTGAAAAAGCGCCTTCAAATTAATTTATTATACAACTCAAACCCTACACGCTATGAGAAATTCAGATGTTATGGGAAATCCACTCAGCTATCGTTCGGTGGATCTGAGCGTTCATTATTTACGCGGTGCATTTTTTGTGCTCCTCGTAAGTCTGCTTCTTAGTTGTGAAGGCCCATTTGCTGATGAGCAAAGCCTTTCCGGAAAAACGAACGGTTCCGCAACCAACGCCAAGGCGTTCACAACGCCCGGGACACCGCAGCTGCTGGTGACAGGCCTGCAAAGCGGCTCGGGCAGCACTATCGGTCCTGGCGGTGATTTGTTTGTCACTGAGGGCGCGGCTGGCAGGATTTTACGCGTCGACCCGAAAACCGGCGACGTGACGACGTTCGCCAGCGGATTGCCACCTTCGATAGTCGGCATCGGCGGTTTGATGGATGTCGCCTTCCTCGACGGGTCAGCCTACGCGATAGTCACGCTCGTGGGTACTATGTTCGGCACGGATGACCTGGTTGGCATCTACCGGATAGACGGTCCGACTAGCCATACCGTTATAGCGGACATTGGCGCGTTCTCCCTCGCCAATCCGCCGACCACCGACTTCTTCGTTGGGACCGGGGTGCAGTATTCAATTGAAACTTATCGTGGTGCGTTCCTGGTAACGGATGGACATCATAATCGTGTACTGCATGTCACACGCGATGGTGAGATCACGGAAATCAGGACGTTCGGTAACATTGTTCCGACTGGACTAGCGGTGTCGGGCAACACGGTGTATGTGGCGCAGGCCGGGCCTATCCCTCACCTTCCAGAGAACGGAAAGGTGGTGTCTTTTAGCCTCAATTCACCAACGGTTACGACTGTGGCTTCCGGCGCTCGGTTGGTTGTCGATGTAGAACTCGGCCGCGGCCAGACGCTCTTCGCCCTCTCGCAGGGTATATGGGACGGTGTTGAAGAAGGCTCGCCTGCGTTGCCGAACACCGGCTCACTCGTGAGGGTTAATGCGGACGGTACATTCACGGCCATCACTACCGGGCTTGACCGGCCCACGTCGTTGGAGTTTATTGGAACCACCGCATACATCGTCTCGCTCGCCGGTCAGATCTGGACCATTGACAACGTCGCCGGTCCACCATTCGGTAACTGACGCAGTCCCGACGTGTCGGGGTCAATACTCAAACGAATCTTGTTCTTCAAGACGAAAGCCTCGCAATCGAGGCTTTCGTTTTTCAAATCTCATTAGACTAATAACTTTTATCGTGGTTCCTTCATCATTAGAATTGCTTTGCCTTGATAGCATCGTTAGTTCTTAGCAGGGGGCATTTTCATTTAGGCCACGAGAAAAAAAGCAGAGATAAGAATGGGAGTTTCACAAAACGACTAATTTTCCTTTACCTAAACTCATAGCCTACACCCATTAGCTGAGTGAGTAATGTATTGGGAGCATCAGTGGCTGTCATCCTTCCTTCGAGTCGAGGTGCAATAGGTGAATGCTTGGCCAGGTATTCCTGAATAACAGAATGAAGAGTTATTCCAAATTTTTTTGGTGTTCGCACATTATCGACGCGACATATAGTGGTAGCCGGATCGCCTTCTCGCTCGCAGGCAACAAAGGAATAAGTCTTGTTCATATCAACCTGCTCGCCTTTTACCTTTATCCAGTTCACACGCTTACCCTCTTCATTGGAAATGGTAAAGTTGGCTTCCATGCCCTTGAACCGGACAACCCAACCACCAATTCGTTTGGACGGATCGCTCGAAAAAGCATTTTCTAATTCCTTTTCCAGCCAATTCCACAATGCTTTGCCCGTAATGTCTCCCATTTTAGCTTCGCTATCAATGGGCAACATACTCCACAAATAGTCCATCGTTATTTCTGCCAAACCCGTCCTGGAATCGGGTACTAGCGGTGGACAAAAACGGAACCCGTTACTCAACGCTATATGAGGATTGAACTTCCACATGATAGCATCTGTAATAAAATTATCCATGGGAGTTTCAATTACATAATATCTTACCAAAGGTGTCTTGGTAGTGCCAATTACCCGGTCGAGCTCCTGGCGATAAGGTTCTCTCTGCTTCTTAATTAGTTCCTTCATTTCCTCATCTTCTTTATATTGCTCGGGATCAACATCAAGCAGTTGATACGACTGATCTTTAATCACTCCGTTTTCAATAACGAAATCCAACTTGGCTATAAAAGACCCAAAGGCTCCGGGTTCGGTAACTTTTGCATTGACGCCTTGAATGGGCTCGCGCACTCGCTCATGAGTATCAGCACCAAGAATGTAATCAACCCCCTTGATAAAAAGCATGTTGGACAAATCAACTTGCTGGGTAAGTCCCATGTGCGTCAATAGAATAATAAGATGACAACCTTCATATTCCCTCAATAACTTTATGTACCTCGCCACATTTTTTTCGGGATGTGTAAATTGAATGCCCTCGCTATACGCAGGTGGTTGTCGCTGGGGTGTGAGTGGATCATTATACCCAATGAATCCGATCTTATTGCCACCTATCTGTTTGATAAAATATGGCGGAAAAATTAAATCACCATTAAAGATATCTTTTGTTTGATGAAACATGTTGGCGCATACTTTCGGACAGTTGTAGGCAAACATATCTTTCATCATCATCTCTTTTCCATACGCCACTTCCCAATTGCCAGGCAACATCAAATCATAGCCAATGTTGTTCATCAATGGCACAATGGCCTGGCCTTCGCTTAGGGCAGCCACACCCCCACCCTGAAAGCAATCTCCTCCATCAATTAACAGGTTATTGCCGGGGTTTTGACTTCGCAAGTGATTGATCATGGTTTTCAGCGTAGCAAATCCTCCTCTTTTTTTATAGAGAGGTATTCCGTTCTCAATAAAAAACTCATCGTGTACCATAAGCTGAGAATGGATATCGGCTGTATGAAGCAATGACACCACAGAGGCTTCACCCCTTTGCACCGCTTTGTTGGCAAACATTTCGCGGCTTTTCGCTTTGCCATCGTCAATGGTTAATGCTGAAGCAGCCAAAGGTGAAATCAAACCTCCACCTAGACCCAGCGATAGTCCAAGACCGGTAGCTTTTTTTAAGAATTCCCTGCGACTCGAATCAGAAATTTGTATGTGCAATTCCTTTTCTTGTTCTGAAATCGGTTCACCCTGGCACGATTCGCAAATGCAGTTATTAAGGTGCGTCATATAATATCGAATTACGCAATTATTGCAGAATGATGAATACAGAACAATTTCTGGTTTTTGATGATCAGCACTTAATAAAGTGCGCTGATTTCATATTTTGACACCGCCTTCATTTCTTGCTGCAGACCTTCGTTAAGAAAAGGATTTATCCTCAGTGCTGTGTTCATGAGTTCTACACCGTCTCTCGTTTTACCAAGTTTGTAATTGATCAAACCTTTCACACAAAAAATCTCCGCGTCCTGCTTTTTAGTCCTTGAAGCAATTTCAATCAATTTGTTGGCTTCTTCAAGATTATTTTTTTTGTAATAGATCTTCGCCATGGTTTTGCAAACATCAATGTTCCGAGGCCTTTTTTTGTATTCCCTTGTTGCATAGCGATAGGCCAGGTCAATATCCTGCGAGATATCCAGGTGAATGTTGGCGAGCTCGAGATCTACAACATGTCCGGCATCCTGATCTTCTTCAAGGCTTTCAAGGAGATCCTGGGTGATGGACCTTGCACGAGAATTTTCATTTGTGATTTTATATACATGAGCCATCTCTTGCTGGAATGAGAATTCCGGCATTATGTCGGAAGCTTCTTTCAGCAGTTCAATTGACTTATCATAATTTTTTCTTTTTGCTTCAATTCTCCCAAGCGCTCCAATGGCAAATGCATAGTAAGGCCTTTCTGCTAATACGAGGCGGTACTGTATTTCCGCTTCTTTTAAATTTCCGACAGCTTCATGAAGTCCACCCAATGTTATTCTTGCCCACGCCGTTTGTTCCAGTCCGGGTACACCAGAGGTTATGGCTTCCTCCATAGCCTCAATAGCGCCTGGCGTATCCCCGTAAATTTCTCTCAAGTACGAAATCCTTGAATAAGAACGGATATCCGGTCTGATGGAGGTCATTCTGTCAGCAGCGGCAATCGCTTTTTCGTAATCGCCGAGCTCGACAAAGGCATCACAAAATACACCGTACAACGATGCCGTTGTGGTGTCAATTTTTTCAGCAAGCTGCGCGGTTCTCAAGGCTTCCTCGAATTGATGCAATGATAACTGGACCGTTGCTTTGGCCACCATAGCTTCAAATAGCAAATTCTGATCTGCGGGTGCTGATTCAATAACATCATCCAAAAGATCGCTAGCCAAAGGATAGTAATGCGGATGTTCACCCGTGACACGAGCCTCTTGCATGTAGGCAAATGCCAGCAGTAGCTTTTTCTTTTGATCCGTTGGTTTCTTTCGGATATCATTTTGTAACGTTTGAATGGCAGCTTTCGCATTTATCCATTCACTCGTCGTAGAAATTGATCCTTTGCGATCCAGGAGATCGAGTTTGCTCTCCTTTCTATTTTCACACGAGATGAATAGAAACGCAATCACTACCAATGTGTATATTCCTTTCACAAATACCTCTATCGTCATTCGACATTCGACATTGGACATTCGACATTCACTTCTTCGAAGACTACCCTTCACTACTACATTTAACTGTCGCATAAATCTTAGTTTATGAAAGGCTTCCCTATTACGAGAAGCCTTTATTGGTTATGTATAACTCACTATTGAACAAGGATTTTGACGGACTCCTTGTTGTCGAACTCATCTTCCACAATGGCATAGTAAGTTCCTTTCAGGTAGTTACTCACGTTCACGGAAAGTTCGTGCGTCCCTGCTTCTTTAGCAGATTGATTTAATGGAGTGCCTACTACTGATCCATTCTTATCAAAAATTTTGATGGTCACCTTCGAATTTTCAGGAAGCGTGTATTTGAAATTCACCACATCAGTGGTTGGATTCGGAAACACTGTTACCATAAACGATTCGGAGGGAGCCGATAGATTCTTTAGTGATTGGTCGCTCATTCTTCCATTCACAGCAGTAGCAACCATCGGAGCTATGCCGCCGGCGGGATTCGAAAAATCAAATCCTCTCCATGGCGTCTGCTCGTAGGGGAATTCGGCCTTAAACGTCGTATCATTAGCCTCCACACCTGTAGTGAATGTAAGTACATCAAGCAGGTCGGTGGTCACTGGGTTAGGAGAACCTGCCGGGTAATCATCATACCACAAACCGATAGCAGCCAGTACAACACCGGAAACGGCTTGTAATTCAATTCGCGTAACATCGTCTTCAAGCCTTCTGCCATTTGGAAATCCATCCATGTTCGGGATGTTTTGTATGCCTGTGCTTGTATTGAATCTCGGATCTGTTAATCCTAAAACGGCAGCCTGAACTAAACCAAGCGAACTGAAATCAGGATTGTCGCGGCCCGTTGGAGGCACTGCCATGTTCAGCCGTAACATATCTCCAAACGTTGGTAAGAAATTATTCACAAACGGCTTTCCTTTGGCTAACGGGTTTCCCGACTTCCCAGTAGCAAGCTGATAAGGCGGAAGATTTGGAACACCTGTTAAGAAGATTGGCAAAATATCAGCAGACCTTGGTTGACCTTTTCTCAACAGAAAATTGCCAAAGAGTGCTTCCGCAAAAGCAGTTCCTCTCGTAGCCGGATTTCCAAGCAGCCCTGCCAGTCCGTCTTTACCATTTCCAAAATCGAACTGCTGCAGTGAATTGCGTTGTATCCGTAACGCTGCAAAACCAGGAACCGCCGGCCCGAATTGGCTATCATCCATGTAAAGGGCGAGCTCGGGATTGGTGAAATATTTCTCAAGATTCTTGTCCTCGTTGTAAGGCTTCAAAGAGTTCCAGTAATCCTTCTGCCGGATAGGCATAACCACTTCGTTAGTCAAAGGCATGCCGAGTCTGGAAACCTGAACCCAGTCACCGAGCTGTTGCTCTTTTCCCGTGATATCGAACACGCGTATTCTGCGTCTGCTGGCGGATGCCCAAACACCGATCACATAGTCGCTATCCAAAATTCCATTTGCCTTGGAAACATTCTTATTATCTTTTTGTAATGTCTCTATAGGAACACTGAGGGCGATGGTATGAACATTTTTTCTTGCAAGACCATCTCTTGCTGAGCCAGGCCTGATATTTCCTAAATCAAAAATTCCTCCGAGGTCCACAAAGAACGGATCATCCACGGGGCCACAAAAAACAAATTCACCAGTAGTGGCCTTAGTTATTCCATTCCTCATGAATGCATCATAATTGCTACCCAATCCTACTTGGCTCTCGATGGATCTTGGACCAATATTGTAAGGAGGAACCGTTCCATTTGAAATAATCGTTTCGAATTTCTTCCCGCCATCCATGCTTCTTTGGCAGGTAAAAGTTGTTTTCGGATTTTGTTTTTTCAAACGGATGTTGAAGAACGTGGTGGGATCTTCATTGACCTGCTTAAAGGTGAAGCGATAAATTATATCATCGCCTTTTGTAGCCGGGTCGTTCTTAATGTGAATTTCGTAGAGAACATTTTCCCCAAACGTGTAATAGTTTGGTCCTCCTTCCGGAAGTTGACCAGGAATGTAATTAGCAATAATCGCAATGTTATCCGGATTATTAGGGATCCGGAACGCATACACATCTGTATTGTCCGCCAAAGGGTCATTCGCAATCATCGGTGCTTCCCGGTGACTAGAGGCGTCTAGATATTGCACTTGCACTGATACAAGGCAAAAAGTTCCAACCGCCAGTAACGCAACCAGCAGCTTAACATTAAATAGAGGTTTCAACATAGCATCAATAATATTTAATTGTGAATAGTTAAAAAGAATTCTTTAGTCGGACCTACGATGGTAGGCCCCTGACCGGATCTCGATAGTTCTACTATTTTTTTTTGGCTAAGACGGATATGAGAGAATGAGGGGTGAGGAAAAAAGAATGTGGCTCATGGAATAACTCGGAGGAAGCGTCAATCACTATGCGTTAATCGTGGGTATGCGTGTCGCCTGTGAAGAATGTCTTACCACAACTTCAGAAGATCGTAGATAATTGAATCTAATCGGGCGCAAAATTGAAATTCTATGCTCGCGAGCATCGAAACTTCCCTTTAGTCAGCATTTAGCGCTACGTTTTGCTTAAACTTGAATAATGAAATCTGTACTTATTGTTGACGATAACGAGATTGACACGCTCATTCATAAGAAAGTCCTGGAGAGAATCCAGCGCGTTCGTGAAGTTCATTCTGCCAGCAACGGACATGCGGCCATTGCCTTGCTGAGTGGATACGCTGAACAAAGAAAACCACTTCCAGATATTATTTTACTTGATCTGAACATGCCGATCATGAACGGGCTTGCTTTCATTGACAAATTAAAAGAACTGGAACTGCCAGGTAAGGAGAAAGTCATCGTCATTATTGTTTCTTCTTCCAGCAGCTCCGCGGATTTGCGTGCCGTTAAAGAAAAAGGAATAAATCTATATGTGCTCAAGCCACTAACGGAAGCAAAGTTGTTGAAGGCTTTAGGAATGGAAGATTGAATGCTTGGGGCTCGCTCTTTTAACCGATAGCCGGAATCTTTGCCGCATTCCAGTTGCCTGCCCACAGTGACCGTTAGTGGGGAAAATCATCCCGTGCTTTTCTCAACTCCCATTAACTCCCGCCAAATAGCCTCCCTTAGGCACCTTTTTTATTGGTGATATAATTGCACCCTCAGCACTAAAACCTAATCAAAAACATTATGAAACTCAGTTCGCAAGCATTAGTGCTACTTTTTTCCGTTGCCCATATGCAGGGAAGTAATTTTAAAACGAAAGAGCAAAAGGCGGAAGAAGCAGCCGCTATTGAAAAAGTCAAAACGGATTCAATCGAGAACGCTGCCATAGCGGAGAAAAACATCAAACGAGATAAGCTTGAAAAGGAGATTGCCGACAAGGCAGAGCGACGCAGACTTGCGGTCGTTGAAAGGGCAAGCAAAGGCGAATCATATAAAGATGCAAAAGGAAAGACGGTTTATATCAAAGCCGATGAGATGCCAGTTTATGGCGGTGGTGATACAGAAATGATGAAATATTTAAGAGATAACCTTAAATATCCCGACGACGCAAAAGATAACGGAGAAGAGGGAACGGTCTTCGTCGACTTTGTGGTAGACAAAACAGGCAAGGTGAAAGATGTTGACGCCAATGACGCGGTAAACGACGATGTAAACCAGCTATTGAAAAATGAATCGGTGCGCGTTGTGAACTCCATGCCTAATTGGAAGCCTGCAAAACACAAAGGAAAAACCGTAGATGCAGCCTACAGTCTACCTATCAAGTTTGAACTTCTTTAATAGCATTCCAATATTTAGTTGAGGTTAGTCCGGCGGTTTGAGATTACCTTATTGCTTACGCTTTAGGGTAGTCGAAAACTTCCGGTCTTACTTTCAACTCGTTATTCTTTACGAGATGTAGCAATTCGCAGTAAGAAAATATCGCCTCGATACCTACGATATTTGACGAACCACCCCGGCACACCTAACTAAAGTGACGTTTGTACGAATGATCTTCCAACGTTTGGCCAAACTAGACCGTCACTCTCAAGGGCTTGAATCCAATGTTCCCTGCTTTCGTCCAAAGAAACTCCAAAATCTCAAATCCTTTTCTTTAAATGTCATATAGGTTTTTACCATCTCTGGGTTCTCCCCGATGACTTACTTGCGAAAAGTGGCTTTGCTCGTTGACAATTCTTTGCCCATTCCAGTTGCTTGCCCACTCAGTGACCGATAGTGGGGAAAATCATCCCGTGCTTTTCTCAACTCCCCTTAACTCCCGCCAAATAGCCTCCCTTGGGCACCTTTTTTATTGGTGATGTAATTGCATCCTCATCACTGAAACCTAATCAAAACGTTATGAAACTCAGTTCGAAAGCATTTGTGCTGCTACTTTCCGTTACCCTCATCCAGGGATGTAATTTCAAATCTAAAGAGGCCACGGCGAAAGAAGCAGCTGCTATAGAAAAAGTTAAAACGGATTCAATCGAGAACGCTGCCATAGCGGAGAAAAACATCCAACGTGATATGCTTGAACAGGAGATTGCCGACAAGGCAGAGCGATGCAGACTTGCCCTCGTTGAGAAGGCACGCGAAAGCGAATCATATAAAGATGCAAAAGGAATGACGGTTTATATCAAAGCCCGCTATCTTGTGAATTGAATTTTGCCCACCATTGGAAGCACTCTTTCAATTTTGTCCCGGACACCATTATAATCACTCACCAGTCCTGCCCAATCTATTTTTGTATTGCGTTGTTAAAATTGAGAAAACACCGTAAGTCCACAAGGGTTATGCTGGGATCATGCCATGCGGATCAAGCACAAATTTCTTGGCAGCACCTTTATCAAAATCCTTGTAACCTTTCGGTGCATCGTCCAGGCGGATGACATCAACATTAACTGCCTTTGCGATTTGTATTTTGTCATACAAAATGGCTTGCATCAACTGCCGGTGGTATTTCATCACAGGACACTGACCAGTAAAGAATGAATGCGACTTCGCCCAGCCCAATCCTATTCTGATCTGAAGCATTCCAATTTTTGCAGCGTCATCAACAGCGCCTGGATCTCCGGTAACATATAAACCTGGAATACCGATGGCGCCGCCAGCCCGGGTTACATCCATGACAGAATTCAAGACGGTTGCGGGATGTTCGTGTCCGCAATTATGACCATGACCACGTGCTTCAAATCCAACGCAGTCAATCGCAGCATCCACTTCAGGCTCTCCGACAATGGCTGCAATCTGATCCGGGAGCGAAGCATCTTTTCGAAGATCAATTACTTCACAACCAAAACTTTTTGCCTGGGCTAATCTTTCCGGAATCATATCGCCGACTATAACGCAAGCCGCTCCCAATAAATGACAGGACGCCGCACATGCTAGTCCAACGGGGCCGGCACCCGCTACATATACAATCGATCCAGGCCCTACTCCAGCAGTAACGGCACCATGGTAGCCGGTAGGGAATATGTCAGACAAAAGGGTTAAGTCCTTGATCTTTTCCAATGCCTGATCTTTGTCAGGAAACTTCAATAAGTTAAAATCAGCGTAGGGGACCATTACATACTCCGCCTGGCCTCCAACCCAACCACCCATATCGACATAACCATAAGCCGCTCCAGGACGTGCCGGGTTAACGGCAAGGCAGATGCCTGTTTTACCTTCTTTACAATTTCTACACCTACCGCATGCAATGTTAAACGGAACAGAAACAATATCACCCTTGCGTATAAATTCTACATCTCTGCCAGCCTCAATTACCTCTCCTGTAATTTCGTGTCCTAATATCAAGCCCGCCGGAGCCGTAGTCCTGCCTCTTACCATGTGCTGATCGCTTCCGCAGATATTGGTTGATACTACTTTCAGGATTACACCATGATCGCACTTACGTGACCCTATGCTCAGTTTTGGATAATCAATATTTTGTACTTCCACCACACCCGGCTTAACGTACGCAACACCTCTGTTTTGTGCCATAAATTTTTTAGGGTTAGAGTTTTATATTTTGAAAATCGAAATCAGATATTGGTGCGCCCCGAATACCAATTCGTATGCAGAGCAAATTCTTTTGGTTTCAAAGCAGGTTGTATTCACAATCCCAGACTTTGCATTAAAAAACAGAAAGTCCGGCTTTTTTGTCAGACGATACCAAACAAATCGTCTAATTATAGCTCTACGCGAAGTAAACTAATGAATCTTGCGAAATATTGATGGAATAATAAAGTTATAAATCATTACGATCTTTGTTCAAAGTAACTGGGAATCTTTTTTGAGTTGACGCGATTTCTCCTTTGTTGTGTCGATCATTCGGCTGTCAAGATTATTCGTACATCCAGTATAATTTTTTCCATCTGAACACATCAGAATGTAGACTGTCCAGGTTTTCATTATTGTAAACTATCCATGTATCCATCACCAAAGATTAAGAGCATTCTTTTGACTAGCGAGTTTTGATGGTGTGGAAAACCTGATTTTTTGGTGAGGAGGTGGACCGCGTCCACCGAAGGCGAATTCCGCCGTCGCCCTGAGACAGGGCTTCGGTTGTCTTACCTTAAACTCTTTTAATATTTAGGTGGACTGCGTCCGCCGAAGCACGCCGGCCAAGTTGCCATCACCAAAGATTGTTACTACTCTTTTGACCAGAGGTTTTGATGGTGTGAAAACCTGATTTTCAGCTGCTATCTTTTAGTGAGGAGGTGGACTGCGTACGCCGTAGTCCGCCCAGCCAAACTCTTTTGACCTACGAGCAAACATCCGGAGGCGAAGTCCGCCGTCGCCCTGAGACAGGGCTATGGCGGACGAAGGTGGAGCCGGAGAGAATCGAACTCTACTTCTAATGATCTGATATTTAGATATTTGTTAGCCATTTAAAATTCCACGCACCGAATCACGAACCGTCTTTACTTCAATCAACGTGTAGTCCAAATTTAAGCAGTAAATACAACTTCCGCTAGCGCAGAATTATCGATAAGCCAAGAACATACGGCAACTTACTCTGATTGTCTTCCAAATCATGATGATTGTCACTACCGAGACTGTAATAATTATTTTCCTCATCCTCGGCTCCGATCTTTTCGTTGGCGTCGTCTAACTCGTCGCCGGGAAGTCCTGTCCGGAGGACGAGATATCGCCAAATTGTGAAATCAATCTTTGAAGAACTATCTTATTATTTCTTCCTTAGAAGTCAGTTATTGTTTCTGTAACGAATAATGATCAGTGTTGTCGCCAACAGATCTTGTCATCTCCAATTTTCCATCCTTAAAGTTAAAATCAAACGTGCCTTTCAAAATATAACTCCAATCAAAATCAGCAGCCCAGGAACATTCATCTTTAAATTCAATGCTATTTTTCCGAACCTTGAAAGTCCCTCCACATATGGCTGGATAATTTGGCGTATCACTTGTTCCTAAAAATCTATCTCCGTCAATTGTTACGGTTACATTCGCAGCTGCATATCTTGCTAAAGGACTTGAGCGAACAAATTGACCCTTATAAGTTCCATCCTGGATCATAATTTCCCTGCTCATTTTTTTATCGCTGCAGGAAAAAATCGCCACAAGTATCATCGGTAATACGAATCTGATCATCTTATATCCTGGCAATGTATTCTTCATAGTTGTTCGACAATCTCCGGTCTTTCAATTTAAATCAATCGCCCACATAACCCATAAACATTCCCTTTGCCCCTTCTGTACGATGGCGTAATGCAAAAAGGCACAGTCCTTTCAGAGCGCCAGAAACATCTTCGAGCCTATATAGTTCGTCAATCTTGAAATCCTCGATTTGATAGTAATAACCATTGCTCACGCATTTCAAAAGATCGTTCGACACTTCGAAAATTTCAGTGTAGCCTTTCTTGTGAAGCCGGTCAACAATGTTGGCGCCTCCCTCCATTTCAAAGGTGATTCTTTGGATAACCAAATCTGCGACAAAATTATTCATCGGATTAACTTAGCGTTGACTTTTTTGAATGAGCTGTTTATGGAAAGATTCCACGTTTTCACGGAGGAGGCCGATGTAGGTTCGCAAATAAACCAGCATTACGACATCTGCGACGTTTATCCGAAGTAGGTGACGGACCGAGAATGATATCAGCGCGTCACCGATCCTTAACCAATTCATATCCTAAATGATTTAGTCCAACCTCTTTGGCTCTTTAACAAATCTAGGCTGCACACTATCCGGAAGCGATTGATAAAACATGGTAAAAGATATCTGTTTTATCGAATGACATTGAAATTGGGCCTGTCGCCTATACATTTTAATTTATCTGTCAAACAAAAAGGACGCGATGTTAAGATCGCGTCCCTTTCTAAAGATCCGATTATCTTCCCGTGTAGAAAATCAACGAAGTGATTTGAAACCTTCGCGGATATCTTCAACGAGAAGTTCGGGTTGTTCCCATGCAGCGAAGTGCCCGCCCTTGTTATGTCTCTTATAATAGATCATCTTCGGATATGCCTTCTTTGCCCAACTCTCAGGAGCTTGATAGAGTTCATCCGGGAAAGCGCTCACAACAACGGGGACGTTGACCCCGAATGGAGCTACAAAGGCGTGTTTATTTTCCCAATATAGACGGTAGCCGGAAATCGCCGTGTTCGTCAACCAGGTAAGCGTGATGTTGTCGAGAACGTCATCGCGGGTAAGTCCTTCATCCTGGCCGGCAAACGAGCGTGAGATGAGCGCCAAACTAGGTTGATCGTGGTCAAGAAACATAGCGGCAAGGCCGACAGGCGAATCAGCCGTGGCAAGCAATGTCTGTGGACGCGATCCCATAATAAAGGCATAAGAAACATGCTTGTATGCAAAGCTCAATTGGTCGTACGCCTGTTTTTCATCAGCGGATAGACCGTC
>Ga0193738_1000403_pt1 | contig 23475 bp, 19 predicted proteins | sample L2a1metaG_FD_144927 | JGI IMG/M metagenome (GOLD analysis project Ga0193738, IMG submission 144927) | Soil microbial communities from a riparian zone of the East river system, Colorado, United States - L2a1 | ecosystem: Environmental > Terrestrial > Soil > Riparian zone | place: USA: East River... | reverse complement strand
ATCGTTCAACTATATTTTATACGAAATCTTGAAAGATCACCATAAATCAAATTAGACTTTTCCTTAGGCAATCTCATTGATAACGCCTATTTTTTTGCCTGGATTTCGCATAAAACACTTTATTGTTGGCAGCCATAACTGCAAGGAACAACCAGCTGTCCATTTATGTTTTATTATTTCGTTCTCCGTGTCTTTATTACTGCAACTAATAACTTTGTATGGGACATTGAATTTGGTCAGATCTTTTACAACTTCAAAGGCGCCATTTTGATAACATTCAGTCCAAAATGGACAATCAGTTTTCCAATGAGGAAGCGATTGTAAGGAGTCTCGAGAAAGGGCAAAAAGCAATTTATGTCACGTGGATTTTAGAGGCGGAAGTGAACAATGGCGGCTTCAATCAATTCTACTACAATTCCAGCGGACAGTTTGCCGACTTGTCAGGAGAAGCTTTTACCACAATAGGAGCTACCAAGTTTGCTAAACTGGTAAACCAAGCTAATTTGGTTTATGATTCAATTAAGGACGACTTGGCTAAAAATGATGACGGAACAATCGAGAGTTTTACCAAATCTTATGAGGGTAATCCTTTAAACGACTTAGATACTAAATTTTACGAGCTGGAAAAGGAGGAGCATCTGAGTGAATTGAGGATAAAATACATTAGGGATAACATTAAAGAGTTTGTGAACGAGTAATGCCAGTAAAGGCATAAAAGATATTCTGTAGAGTGACTATTGAAGAAGTAGAACGATATTTCGACATTGAACCCAGCCCAACAAATGAGGATTAGCGAATTCAAATTCACTTCTGACAACCATTTTGTGGTAATGGAGTATTATTGGTTAATACTAAATCGGACTTTTCTGATTCTAATAACCGACAATGAGCTAATTGGAATTAAAGTACACGGCCCCGTTGGTGTTGAAACCAGTGACGCCTTAGCAAATTTGTTGCCGCTGACAATTGATGGAGACCTTCAAAATCCCTATTCGTATATCAGCACGAAGTATATTGACAGGATTAAGGACTTTGACTTGAAATCGAACGACTTCTTAAGAGCCAACAGCTCCAACTTTAGAATAGCTAAATCAGACATTGTTGAAATTGCTTACGACAAAAGTAAGAAGTGGGGAATGGGGTATTATCCGCATGACGGTAAAGTCTATATAAGAACGAAAAACGACAAAAAACGAGAATTCATAATACTCGGTTCTCAGTCGGGACAAGAAATAAGGAACAGGTTGAGTTAGAAAAAACCACGCACTACTCCGTGCACAAGCCATGGTCTGGTTCAGTGCTTTTTCTTATTCGCGCTTAACAGCCCTTTCAGGTTTCGTGTTTTATTTCAACGCACATCTGTTTCCGACAGAAAAACTGGAAATGTTGTTATTTCATTCCGAGATTGATCTCTAACTTTGACATATTCACCCGATAGCATAACAAGTTGTTGGTGGATGGTCTGTTCTTGCATGAATTAAAAATCGACTCCCATGTTTAATAGATTACGTGCATTCTTTGAGCGCAAGATCTCTATAACGGACGAGCAATTTGAATTTATAAAAAGCCAGTTCATTCCACAGATAGTAAAAAAGCATGAATTTATTATCCGTGCAGGAGAGGTCGCCAAGCACGGTATATTCGTTGCCTCAGGCTGCCTGCGTACTTATACCATTGATGATAAAGGTAAAGAGCATATCATCCAGTTTTCTGTGGAAGATTGGTGGACAGGGGACCACCACAGTTTCAGAACCGGAACTCCAACGCCATATTTTATCGAGGCTCTGGAAGACTCGGAGGTATTGCTGTTTGACGATGGCTCCATGCAAAAAGTACTAGCCCACATCCCAGCGATGGCCACACAATGGCTCGAAGGCCTCCAAAAGCATTCAGCCGCAGAAACTCAACGGCTTGCTTCTTCGATGGGTGCAACAGCTGAGGAGCGTTATTCCGATTTTTTAAAAAAATACCCTACGATTGCACAACGCGTGCCACAACATATGATTGCATCCTACTTAGGAATTTCTCCTGAAACGCTTAGCCGGATACGTAAGCAACAATCGCGTAAACACTGAGAACGGTTCGGAGTCCTATTCAAATTGCCTTCGTGCTTCACACTCTTTCAGGCTTGCATTTCATCCATCGCAAAATCTGTTTTCGACAGAATCCCGAAAACGGGAGACCCAGCGACTCACGCATGGAAGAATTCATAAGTATGAAATTCTGTATATTTAAATAACAAGTGTATGAATAGGTATGGGCCATATGGCCAATATACACGCGTTGCCAGCAATTTTATTCGAGATTCAACTATAATTACAAAACAAAACGACAAACATGACAGAACAGAAAGTAAATGCAGGTACAAGACTTGGGACAATGATTCTGGACCACATCATTATGACATCGCAAAGTCAACATGGACAACGTTCTTACGAAGCTCGAGGCGAGGATCAAGGAAGTTGGTGATTAGAATGACTAATGAGTTCCTATGCAGTACCGTCAATATGCTCCTGCCGACTCACTCAGAGATCTGGTGCGATACTACTGGAGTCTTGACGGACGACAATTCTCCATTTCGCGGTTGAGTATCCTAAGTTTTGCCGACCGCTACCCGCGATTAATCTTTCAAGATATTGATTGTTTTGAGCCGATCATAAATGATGAAACAGGCGAAGAAATGCCGCTTTGTTACTTGAAAGGTGTGCGTACGCGACCGACTGAGGTCTTTATGAATGGTGCCTTTTCGCACTTCGGAGTAAGCTTTTATCCGCACGCACTTACCACTTTTTTCGGAATGGGTGCAGATGAACTAACGAATCTGATGCCCGACATCAACATGGTTTACAGGTGTAATCTTGCTGAGCGACTGAGAAACAGAACGCATTTAGACCGTGTGGCAGTCTTAGACAGTTTCTTGCTCGAGAAAATGACGAAAGTGTCTTTGGATTTTACGGTTCAAAGCATCATTCACAAAAAGGGAGGAGTTGGTGATATGGAGATGCTCGCATCCTCGCTCAGGATATCAGAACGGCAGTTGCAGCGTAGATTTAAAAAACAGGTTGGCGTACCTTTAAAAAGATATGAGCGCATTTCGCGATTCGAGCTGGCGCTTAACCGACTCACTACAGTCGACTATAGCGAACTGACTTCCATTGCCTTCGAACTCGGCTACACGGATCAATCGCATTTCATTAAAGAGTTTCGGGAATTTGCCGGGATGTCACCTTACAATTTTGTGCGCAACAAAAGTGTAGGCGGAGAAAGCTCATCCTTTCTATATATACCGATTGCGTAGCTGTCGTTTTTTTACAATTCTGATAAATCAGGTTCTACTTAAATTGCATTAAACATACCGCATCATGGATAGAATCATCACGCCCACTCTCGTTCTGCGCATTGCTCTGGCTGCCGTGTTTTTTATGCATGGTATCCCCAGCATTTTTACAGGTGCCGTAAATAATTTCGGTAACCAGTATTTGAACACAGTGGGGTTTGCTCCAATTGGGTTGCCACTGGCCTGGGCAATTAAACTTTCGCACGTGGCCTGTGCAATACTGCTCATTTTAAATCGCTACATCAGGCCCGCTGCCTTCGTTACCATTCCGATTTTGGTGGCTGGCATCATCATGATTCACGCGGCTGAAGGCTGGTTTGTAGTGGGCGCAGGCAGAAATGGCGTGGAGTTCAATGTATTACTGATCAGTGCTCTTGTATATCTGGCCATCATCAACAAGAAAGGTGTAATTGCCTAGCCATCACTTTTTTTCGTAAACATTTCTTCATGGGAAGTCCAATCCTGCAATATTTGGTGACTTCTGTTTAACACAGAAAAGCTAGACGGACTAAATGACCCAAATAGACGGACATTTAAAAGAAATTTGGACTTAGGACTAATAAAGCAAGAAGGACCACATTGGTGTCATTCAGTCACAAATAAGAAAAGATATTTTGAGAAGTGGGGAGACCACGACATTAAACGAGCTCGTTTTGTTGACGGACAGTGAAAAAGAACGATCGGGTGGCTATGACGCTATCATAGTTTCATGGAGAAAGAAATTGGTGAGGGAAGGGTTTAAGCGCAGGGCAATAAAAAAGCGGGCACACAATAAAACCTCGTAAAATCATCGATCTATTGAGAGTACGGCTGACCACATCGGTTTGAGTTTGAACGCCCAATATCGAATGTCCAATTTCCAATGTCCAGCGGAAGGCACAATTAACGGACAACGCTAAGGGATAAAGTTGCAGCTTGTATTTCAAGTCCCCTTAAGGCGATTTAGGGGTGTTATCAGAACCCATCATCTTCCTTCTTCTTTTCTTCGGTGCCTTCTTTTTCTTCCTTTATCGCCGAAGTGCCTTCACTGAGACTATAAGGAACATCGTTGTTAAAGTATTCTTTCCTGAAACGATTTATAAAAGCAAGTGTCTCCTCTTCGCTGCCAGGAAGAAAAGCAACTTCGCCCACTTTGGCCTTTCCGGCATTTGTTTTCTTTGAAACAATTGCGTTGAAATCAGAACTGGAACTGTGTACTAACAAACGGTTATCCTCGAGCCCAAAGTAATACCATGCTTCTGGTGATGCCTTGATAAACACATGGAATACAGGACCTCCGTCCTCGGTCTTCTTTACCTCCATGAATCCTTCAAATGCTCCATTGATATCGTTTTTTCCGATGTTTGCCATTCCAAGCTTGCCCTCGCTATAAAATGCCTTATGCTCGGGAGACCATTTGAGATTGACGTTAGAAAACACGAGCGGCTTTGCCAGCTGAGGGATAGTGCCTAAAGAAACATATCCCTGCAAACTTTTCTGCTCGAATTCCTTCACCGCTTTTTCTCCAACGATATCGGCAATCTTATAGAGTAACTCTGTCTGGTCCCCTAACCCATCGTCAGCGCCTTCGTTCTTGATAACGTCCTGGATTTGTTTGGCCATTATATCAAATGCCGTTGTGGGCACCGCGGTTTCAATCATCAGGAATGAATTCATCTTGATCTCATTAGTCTCAAGATTACCCTGGCCGAGAGCTGACGCAGTCACATTAAAATCCTTTGTACCCTGAAAAAGATTTATAGGACCTTCAAAACGGACCTGCATGGTTTCATCCTTGTATGCAAACACTTTTCCCGAGAGCTTGTTACCTGCCGCTTTTTCCATATCCTCGATCTTGAACTCGCGAGAGGCCGTATCGTAATAGATTTTACCTTGAGGCACAAAGAAATCCTCATCATCATCCGATTTTTTATCGCTCAGGAATGTGATGTACATTTGATTGTCATTGTTACCCACGTGCAGACCTGCATTGACTAGTTTGCCTTCCTCTGTAATGGCGCCCGCATAATCGATTAGGACATCCGTTTCATCTCCCGTCTGCTCATATTTTAGCCAGGTATGGTAGTCCTTGATTTTCTTGATATCGAGCTTTACATAACCCGCCAGCTGAAGCGCCGGCCTGGTTGCGTACATGATCATGTCACCCTTATAAAACATTCCGGCACCCAATACCAATTGCTCCTGTTCCGCGACTGCACCAGTTCCAACGGTCTGCATGGCTGCTGTTGAAGACTTCCGTCGGGAAGACCTTCTCGACTGCTCAACATCAGTGATCGGCTCAAGATGAAAGTCTGTCATCTTGATCGCGAATGTATCTTTAAGAAAGTTCACATACTGATAAGTTGCGTAGCCGGTAAATTCCTTTCGCGAAATAATGTCCACGACACCTTCAGTCAGTCTGTGATAACCATTCAATGTGTCCAGAATGATGGTTGTGTTCTTCAACGTGCCGATCTTTGCATTCTCAAGGATCAGTACCTCATTGTTTTCAGGAGTGATCTTGGCGTCGGCTACAATAATGTATGGTATACCCCTAACTTTCAGCTCCTGCGTCTTGAGGTCATATTCAGCACTCTCGGCATTGAAGTTCAATGAATCGAGGTCCTTACGCGTCGTGTAGAAATATGAATTCTCTAAGGGCACGTCCGGGTCTTTACTCATGGTTATCTTTTGAGCATTCAGATCCCAGCGCATTTTAGGGATTGATGTTTTGAACTGCGCAAAAGGGAAAGCTATGGCGGCAACGCCTTCTACTTCTGGACTTATTTCCGCATAGTTTTGTTCGAGGTTGAACGTCAACTTTACGTCATTTCCCTGAAGCAAGGGCTTTTCGGGATCCGCGGTTTTAACTTTAAACCGCGCGTGACGGGCACCGAAGTCCTTTGAATTGAAATTCATATTCCGCGAGATCAACTCTGTGCCGCGTGTATCCAACTTTCCAGCGCCGGATACACCTTCTTTAGACACCGTCACCGTGCCCTGCATCTGAGCAGATCCATTATAAAAATTAAACGGCGCTTTTGCGTTCTTTATCTTCATCTGGTCAATCTTCGGGTACCATTTCATCTCAAAGTCGACCAGAGAGGCTTCTGGAAAATTTACAGCGCCGAATTGTTTCTCGGCAATCGTTGCTTCCAGACCACGCCCAATAACAGAGTCGGGATAAAAAACAAAATCATTGGCTTTTACTGTTGCCGAGAGATAGTTTATGGATCCTGATCCCCGAAGTCCACGGCTGTTCATGGTGAGATCACCTTCCATCTTACCCACACCTTTATAAAGCTGATATCCACCTCTAGGTATTATGTGATCAAAACCCATGGACTTATCCGGCTGGGTGTGCAATTTCTCTTTGAAAGTGGGGAACATTCCACTGGACGAAAACGTACCCTCAAAGTTTATGGATGCGGGATCGGCGTTGTTCAAACTGTCGAGTCCAAACGGCGGTACCACAAAAAACATCGATCGGTCATATACTCCTCCCAAAACTTCTTCGCGATCGAAGTATATAACACCGCCCGCTGACGCATCTAGCCTGGGATAGTGCTCCACTTTCCGCTTTCCGGATTTATTGTTTGCCTTACTGATGAACAGCGTTCCGGATGATTTTGCCTGTTCACCCAATCCGCCAACTGCCGAGGTCGTTGAATCGCCTGATACCATGGAGTTGTTTATTTTCCTTCGCATGGTCTGTCCTCGGGCATTAGTTTCCGTCACATAAAAGTTGATTGAATCTATGTGAGTGAGGCTAATGAAAAAGCTGTCATACTTTAGTGTAAAACCTTTTCCACTTATCTCAAAATTACCTGCATTGATTGTTCCGTCGAACTTTATATCCCGGTTTTGAAGTATTGTGATAACGCTGCTGTCAGGCTCGATACGAACGTTGAGCGAGTCGCTCACCTTAAACTCTTCCACACCACGTACGATCATGTAACGCTTGTCGAAATTAAGCGTTGCATTGGGGAAACTATCAATAACGGAATGGATCTTGAGATTGTCGTAATCCATTTCTCCTTTGTAAGCTTTATAGATGAGAATCGCCTTTTCCTTTACCCTGACAAGATCCATTTTCGGGTAATAAGTGACCAATCCTTTTTCATTCAGGAATTCAATTGCCGCCTTGATATCAGGTATTTTTTTGCCGGAGAAATTAGCGAGGTCACCGGAGTAAAATTCGCGGACCTTGTTCTTCAAACAATAATTGGCAACAAGGGAGAGCGGGTGAAAACTAAAACCTTTGCCTGTCAATAACTGATAATCGTCCGGATCATAAAAGTCAATCGACTCAATGATAAGAGGCACCGTATTCCTTCCTCCATCGGTCATGATGTTCATACTATCCGAATACAGATCCCATTTCATTACATCGGCCGCGAAATCAATATTGAAGAAAGTGGCCGCATAGGGTGTATGTTTCATCAGACCCTTGTCTTTTTGAAGGATGATCCGCTGCAGGCTGTCTTTTCCAAACACATATTTCATTCGCACCGCGGAGTGGGTGATCGAATCACTGGCGATTGGTATGCTGATACTAGACTTCTGTGAAACGATGGTTGAGTCCGTTATCTCAAAATCAGATGATCTTGCTGTGAATTTTTTTTCGCCGTTGTGGTATACTTCAATGGTGGACAGGTCTCCGGTAACGGAGGCGCTGGAGATTTTCTTTCCGATGAGCGAGAATCCCCCGCGGTATTTCACGTTCTCGCCACCGATCCCCTGAATAGACAATGAATTCTGGAAAGAGCGGAATCGGGGATAGGTTGACAGAACTGAATCGCGTCGAGTCATCGACTTGAATTCAAACGTGCCTGGGATATACCCGGGTGTTTTGCCCACGTAATTCAGCTTTGCCATGTCTGCCTTCAACTCTGGCTTCTTTATCGAAAAATTATAGACAACGAGATTGCAGGTGACACTGTCTGGACTCAATCCAGCTGGCGTCCAGTCAAAGCTTCCCTCGTCTCCGATAAAGAGGTTGGAGCGGAAGGCGAGTACTCCTTTTGTGTTCTTTAGGGAAACTGAATCATATTTCGTTGCAAATACCAATGTGACGCGGCTGAAACGAAGCACGGGACCTTCAGCGATAGGCTGCGGAGGTGGACTCATCCACAATGGCGACTCACCATAGTACGATGAAGTGTCGGCAGCAGTATCAGTATTATCTGGTGGCGGTGGGTCATTATAGCTCTGTCCGTCGGCTGATGCTGTAGCAGTGGTGTCATTGATGTCGAATGCTGGCGCAGGTATAATATAATCAAAGGAGTAGTCGTCGTCCTTTGCGTATAGTCTGAACGTTCTTTCATAGTGAAGAGCATGGTATTCAAAAAACGTACGACTTACCTGCAGGAAGTTTGCCAGTCGCGCCGACGTTTCGTTTTGAATTACCTGATCAGCTACTTTGAGGAATTGTGCAATTTTTGAGGCGTCGGCCCGCTCGACGGCTACAGCGCCGGCGATCGACCCGAAGTAACTAACAAGGTGAGGGCGAAGAGGCACCTTCTTCTTTTTCATAGCCCGGACCTGCCGTTGAATGAGGTTTTGCTGGTCGACTCCCAAACTGGTCCACGAAGACGCGAAATTACCTCCAACCAGTGTTGCGTCGGTATTTCTCATTTTCTCAAGCACGACCCGCACACTGTCAGGGAAACTCGCCGGAATAGCTGAATCCTGCCGTTTTTGCGCAAACACCGTGACTGCCGGCAACAAGAAAAAGGCTAAAAAGTATGATTTGAAGCGCTTCACGTACTCTAAACCTTGAAATTCGGAAATAATGGGTAAATAAACTAAAGAGTAAACGGCCATGTAAGGAAATTGGTATGATTGAACGATGGCCAGTTTCGTTATCCGTTAAACGTTAATAGTTAATCGTGGGCAATGGGCCTGGGCAAGAGTGTGACCGTTAATAGCCGCTTTCAGTCAAAGAGGGCAATTCGCGAAATGGTATGGTTCATCAGGCTCTCTTAAATTCTTTGATTTTGCGTTCAGAAGGTAATTTATGTATCCGTTTAAAACTGCTAAGCATGACATTATTTCATTTTTCAGCTTCGCCAGTTCGTCCTGGGAAATATAGCCCCTTTAGCAACTACTAAATGTTCGATCAATTCGTATAAAGATAAAGATCCTCGGGCTTGCCGACAGTATTGGATATTTTCTTGATAATGAAATCTTCCATAACCTTCCGCGATATTTGAGGTAGAAGACCTTGCAGCCCTTATTATTTGATCAGTAAGCCCTATATTTTTCCTCAGCAGGAAAAACTTTAACCAATTCTGCAAGCGTCCTTCTTAGAGAAGTTATCTTTTTCCAACAATCAAGATCTCGAAAGTTTCATTGGTCACATTCAAGTGAATGGACAGTCTTTATCGTCAACTCAATCAGGTATAGCTGAACCTATCCTTCGCCCTGCAATTAACAATTAACCATTACCAATTAATCACAAACGATTAGAGGAAATCCTGACAATCCACACACCCACTCACGATTAACGATTAACGGATAACGGATAGCGATTAACGGCCCCGCCTAGACTAACGTTCTATGACCGATAATACTTCGGGGCCCGGAACGCATTGGGCATACCAATCATTAGCATCAAAATAACCATACCAATAAGCGCAGAGATTGGATTGAAAGACGACTTCGGAATGTTGGTGACCGGCAGAATAACAAGATTCATCATCACCCAAACAAATGCACCGTAGAGGATTCCTGAAACTATTTTGTTCTGTCTCAAAAACTTCAATCGCGGATACAGCAAATAAAATAACAACGTCCACGAGAGGGCGATCATGAAATGCATTACTAGGCCTGCGATGGCCATGGTAGCACCACCGGTAAATGCATCAGCGCCAAATAAGCCGCTGGCTACAAACTGAAGTAGTCTTTCAGGTGATGTGCCTCGCTGGATATATGCACTCGTGCAAGCAGCCAGGATATCCAATGTGCCCGCGATCAAGCCGGTAGTAAGAACAGCAGCGGCAAAAGTCTGCTGTGAATGAGAATCTTTTTTCATCAGTTGTGAAAGTATAGGGGATTTCCCCTGCGTAAACTTTGCCCCGAGTACTCGGGGTCTCTGCGGTAAATTCCCATACCCACACTCACTCACACCCACCGAACTACTAGCACACCAACCTCAAAGATTCCCGCCTTTCTTTTCCTTCACAGCATGGTCTACTGCACGCGCAGTCAACGCCATGTAAGTCAAAGATGGATTTTGCGTTCCTGTGGATGTCATACACGCGCCATCGGTAACAAATACGTTCTTACAGGCGTGAAGCTGATTCCATTTATTCAACAAAGAAGTCTTAGGATCATTTCCCATTCTTACACCGCCCATTTCATGGATATCCAAACCAGGCGCTTGCTTCGAATCGCTCGTTTGAATGTTAGTAAAGCCAGCCTTGGTAAACATTTCCGTCATTTGCTCAAGGTAGTCCTTGATCATCTTTTCATCGTTATCATCGTAGTCGATTGAAATATTCAGCTGCGGCATACCCCACGCATCTTTGAGATCCTTGCTGAGTGAAACGTAATTGGTTTCTTTGGGAATCGTTTCTCCCATTATATGTGAACCTACATTCCACGCACCAAGTGACGGATTCAGAAGATTTTCTTTAAAGTCTTCGCCCACTCCTTCCCTTTCGCGATCAACTCTTCTGAATGCCCCAAAACCTGCAGCATATCCTCTGAGAAAATCTGTTTCCTGTTTACGTACATTCCTAAAACGGGGAATGTAGCAGCCATTCGGACGGTTCCCATACTTCGTAAATTCCTGAAATCCCTCGTACTCAGCTGAAATTCTCGCTCTATAAATATGGAAGGCAACGAATTTACCAAGTAAGCCATTGTCATTACCAAGTCCATTCGGGAAGCGAGTAGAAGTAGAGTTCAGGAGTATGAGATTAGTATTCAATGCAGCGGCATTTACAAAAATGATATCCGCAAAATATTCGGTAGTTTCTTTTGTGTTCGCGTCGATCACTCTCACGCCTGTTGCCTTGCCTTTCCTTTCATCATAGATCAGTGAATGAACTACGGAGTCGGGCCGCAGGGTCATATTTCCTGTTCGCATAGCCCACGGGATCGTTGAGGAGTTACTGCTGAAGTAACCTCCGAACGGACATCCTCGCTGACATAGGTTTCGATACTGGCAAGTTGCGCGTCCTTGTTCGAGGTGAACCGGTTGAGCTTGTGTAATGTGAGCGCATCTTCCAATGATAATGTGTCTATCCTTATAAAGCTCCGCTACTTTTTCGCTGAAGTACTTTTCAACGCAGGTCATCTCATGAGGCGGCAGAAATTCACCATCAGGTAATTCATCCAGGCCATCTTTGTTACCCGATATTCCCGCAAACTTTTCTACATGGCTATACCATGGAGCAATATCGGCGTAACGAATAGGCCAATCGACAGCAAATCCATCACGCGCCGGACCGGTATAATCAAAGTCGCTCCACCGCTGTGTTTGTCTCGCCCACAATAACGACTTACCACCAACCTGGTATCCACGAATCCAGTCGAACGGTTTTTCCTGCACGTAGGGATGATCCTGATCTTTCACAAAAAAATGTTGGGCATCTTCACGGAACGCGTAGCAACGGCTCACCACAGGATTTGCTTTTTGAATTTCGTCGGGGACCTCACCGCGATGCTCAAATTCCCACGGTTTCATATTCGTGGTGGGATAATCAATGTTATGCTTTACATCACGGCCGCGTTCCAGCACCAATGTCTTTAATCCCTTTTCAGTCAATTCTTTTGCGGCCCATCCGCCACTGATGCCTGAACCGATCACGATCGCATCAAATGTATTGTTCTTGGCTTGGTCACTAGGTTGAAAGTTCATCCGATTACAGTTTGAATGTCATTTTTATCTTTTATTTCGACACATCCCTCAAATCTCCCAGGGATCATATTGTATGTAAGGACATTTGTCAATACATACTCAGAACTAAGAAATGCCTGAGAGGAATAGCGCTTCGTCAAGGAATAGAAAGCGGGAAGATCTTCTTTCTTTTCGCCCTCTTTCGCGCCTTTGTTTTTTTGCTCCAGCTCAAGAAGGAATTTCTTTCTCTCTTCCGCTGAACATTTTTCGAAGGGTTTGTCGAATCTTTCTTTTACAGCCTTGTCCACAAGTGAAAGTCCGGAGATGAATTGTTGCTGACTTTCTTTATCCTGGCAATCGTCGACCATCTTCAGGACAAAGTGATGTACATTTAATGCCTTTGCGCCGGGTATGTCGGTTGCCGGAATTATGGTCTCAGCAATTTCAGCAAGTAACGCTTCCTGGTCACCATTCACGATGATGTTCCGCAGCTGGATACTCGCTTCCTTAACCTGTTGAACGCAGGACGGCAATATCATCGCGCCAGCTGTGATAAAGCCCAGTTGTTTCAGTGCGATCCGTCTTTTCATATTGGTTGTTAAAAATTGATGGTTAAAGGTAATAGTCCAATGCCGGTTAATCAATAGTAAATAGTCGATAGTCGATGGTCAATAGTCGATGGTAGATTGGTGGAAGATTCATGGTTGACCAAAAGCATTGAATCATGCACTATCGGCCATGGACCATGGACTATGGACTATGGACTAAGGACTATCAAACTATTGACTACTAGCTGCCTGTCGCTTGTCACGGTCCATCTCCGATTTGAATTTTTCACCCAACGCCTTTAGCTCAACGACAATATCGGGATGCGCCGTAGAGACATCCGTCGCTTCACCCGGATCTGCCTCCAGGTCGAACAGAGAAAGTCCTATGCTCTGCGATGTAATTTCTCCCCGAACGCCGTCAGTTCCGGGCTTCGTGACGTGTTCATAGTTGTGTGGAAAATGCAATTTCCATTTGCCTTTCCTCACTGCTTGCAAGTCATTTATCTGAAAGTAGTAATGAACCTCACGTACATTTTGTTTCGATTTACCCAATAGCAATGGAAGGATACTTTTACCATCAATTACATTGGGTAATGTTTTGGTGTTAGTTATGTCTGCGACTGTTGGCAACAAGTCGATAAGTGCGGCAAACGATGAGCAACTGGAATTCGAAGGAATACGTTTTGGCCATCGCGCTATGAACGGCACACGTACTCCTCCCTCAAACGTGGTATTCTTTCCTTCTCTCAATCCGCCCGACGAGCCGGCGTGATTACCATACACTAACCAGGGTCCGTTGTCGGACGTGAATATCACTAACGTATTTTCGTCCAGCCCTTCATTTTTCAACGTCTTCATCACCTCACCCACCGACCAATCAATTTCCTGGATGACATCCGGATAAAGGCCCTTTCCGGATTTACCGGCAAACTGCTGTGATACATAAAGTGGAACGTGCGGCATGGCATGAGCGATGTACAGGAAAAAATTCTTCTTCTTGCTTTGTTTGATGAACAACTGAGCCCGCTCTGTATAACGGCGTACTAACTGACTTTGATCAGGATTTTTTTCGATCGTCTTTTCATTTTCTACCAGGGGAAGGTCGGGAAATGCCGGCATATTAGCAGGCCACATATCATTGCTGTATGGAAGTCCGAAGTACATATCGAACCCGTGATGTGTTGGTAGGTGTTGCGTGTGATGTCCAAGATGCCATTTTCCTATGCAAGCGGTAGCGTAACTCTTATCCTTTAGGACTTCGGCTATAGTTTTTTCGTTTGGATTGAGACCGACGAAGTACTTATCGCGTGTCCACTCCGGACCTTCCGGTCCAACCACCCACGGGAAGCCTACGCGCTGCGGGTAACAACCCGTCATTAGTGCTGCTCTTGATGGCGAACATTGCGGTTGTGAATAGAAATTTGTGAACCTCATTCCTTCTGCCTGCAGTTTTACAAGATTAGGAGTAGAATATGCAGCACCAAATCCCTCGATATCGCCGTATCCAAGATCATCGGCAAAAATGATTACGATGTTTGGTAATTGCTGCGATCGAATAACGCCGCAATTCAGCAGCACTATAAACGCACACAAAAGAATCTTATCACACATCATGAATTTTCGGCGCAGGCTGATCGTAAGGGATTGAATCCGCTTCGGAAAATTGGAATTTTCGAAAGAAATAAGCGCAGGTTTTTCAATCTTATTTGACATCTTTAGTGATTGTTTGAATTGTGACGCGTCAATCTTATGATATATTATGAAAAAAATTCATTATTCGCTTTTTCTTTTATTTCTAATGGGATGTGGTAGCCGCGAAAGCCAAAATATGGAGACCAAAGAACAACAACCAGAAGTGCCAGTTTACTCAAAAGGTACCTTTGGATATGATCTCGATTTCTTAAAGCAGCATCATAAAGATCTGATACTGCTGGGAGATAGCAACAAAGCTCAGCTGATCGTTCTGCCTGCCTATCAAGGCCGCGTGATGACCAGCACCGAAGCAGGCAATGATGGGTCAAGCTTCGGATGGATTAATTACGATCTTATTGCATCCGGCAAAAAAGCCGAACATATACATGCATTTGGCGGTGAAGAACGCTTCTGGTTAGGTCCGGAAGGAGGACAGTTTTCAATCTATTTCAAAAAAGGCACTGAATTTACATACGACAATTGGCTTGTTCCGAAGGAAATAGATACCGAACCGTTCACACTCATAAGCTCCTCCGCTAACGAAGCGCGATTCGAGAAGGAAATGCATCTCGAAAACTATACAGGTACAAAGTTCGATCTACTAGTGAACCGGAATGTCCGGTTGTTGGATGGTGCAGGCATAGATAGCTTGTTAGGCCTACCCGTTCCCGACGGTGTGGAGGTGGTTGCCTTTGAAACTGAAAACAAACTAACGAACAAAGGTACAAGCGCCTGGACAAAAAAGACTGGTATGTTGTCGGTATGGATCCTTAGTATGATGAATGCCTCCGAACAAACAACGGTTGCTGCTCCTTACAAAAAGAGCAATGAAGGGAAGCTCGGTAAAATTGTGACGGATGACTACTTTGGAAAAGTGCCTGCCGATCGGTTAAACGTTAAAGATGGTTTAATACTATTTAAGGCAGATGCTAAATACCGAAGTAAGATTGGGATCTCACCCGAAAGAGCTTTGCCCTTAGTAGCCAGTTATGATGCTACCAATGGTGTCCTCACATTTGCAACGTTTACCCTACCTGAAAAACACACTGGCTACGTGAATTCGTTGTGGCAAATTCAAAAAGAGCCATTTAAAGGTGATGCCGTGAATTCATACAATGATGGCCCCGTGAATGGCGCGCAAATGGGACAACTATACGAGATAGAAAGTTCTTCTCCCGCCGCTGCACTCGGGCCTGGCGAAACCCTAACGCATTATCATCGGACGATACATCTCAAAGGATCGAAAGAAGCACTGGATCAAGTTGCATTGAAGTTGTTGGGTGTTGGTGTTGAGGGAATCGTTATCCGTTAATGGTTAATCGTTAATCGTAGTGTGGGCATGAGAGTGGGCATGCTCACCGCAAAGACGCAATGACGCTAAGACCAATCTCTGCGAATACTTTGCGTCTTCGTGTCTTAGCGGTAAAACACACCCGCACCCACTCACACACCACGATTAACGGATAACGGTTAACGGATTAACGGCTCTACAGGCCCTTCAAAAACTTCAGACTCTGAGGAACCTGTACACTCACAGAGCTACTCTCATCTTCAATATAATAGTGAGCAATACTGGATTTCTTGGCGGCCTTGATAACCTTTGCTACATCGATCTGACCTGTACCGAGAGCGACATCATTTTCAACGGAGGTTGAGCCTGTGTAATCGCCCACAACACCTTTCTTCAAATCCTTTACGTGCATCAGCTTAAAACGCTTGGGGTATTTTGTTAACAAAGCTGCAGGATCGGCGCCGGGATGGAATGCCCAAAGTATATCGAGCTCGAAGCTTACATACTCCGCATTGGTGTTCGCCATCATGTAATCGAAAAATGTTCCATTATCATACGGCTGGAACTCATAGCCATGGTTGTGATAACAAAACGTCAGGCCATAGGTTTCTTTCAACACTTTTCCTGCTGTGTTGAAATCCTCAATAGCTTTTTTTGCTGTTTCAATTGTAAATGGTCCATCGTGAGGAATCCAGGCGACCCGAACGAAAGAAGCGCCAAGCGTTTTTGCGTTCTGCGCTACTTCACTTGTTTTGTTGACCAGGTCAGGATAGCTCACTCCGAAAGATGTGCAGCGCATGCCTCTTTCATCCAGCATCTTTCGCAATTCAGCAGCTGTCTTCCCAAAAAGATTGGAGAATTCAATGTTTGTGACACCCAGTCTTTTGATAGTATCGAGCGTCGACGGAACATCCTTCTGGAAACTGTGACGATAGGTATATGAAACAACTCCCGGGGTATCCTTCAAGGTCTTGCCAAAACGCTGAGCCAACACAGATTCAACCACAAGGGTTGTCAACAAAAACAGGAATAATGATCTCATAATATATCGGTTAAAATAAAGAAGTCAGCAAAGCTACTTACCAAATCGATGATAGCTGCATTACCTTCAGCGAATCTACTTCAATTACTCCAGCGGAACTATAAATTTTTAACTGGCTTAAGTCCTCTTCAGGAAAAAACACGGCAGTCATCACTGTCAGTCCATCGTCAAAGAAAACTTCAACAGACGAAACGTCCAACACCATAGTAAACCTAATTTTGTCGGCAGTCGCAATTCGGGGTGCTGTGATATCTTTCGTAAAATCGGGAGAAAAATCTGTCTTGCCTGACTGCTTTCGGTCGATAAAAAACTTCTTAGTCTTCGAATCAAATCCAATCTTAACCTGCTGGCCTTTATTATTACGGAAGGCAAAGTGGAAATCTTTTGCTTCAATTTCTCCCTGCACTATCGACATTGTAACCGGAAACCCAATCTCCGCCGACACATCCAGCGAATCATTAATGGAAAGGTTTGCCAATTGCTTCTCGCCCTTATTTAAACTTTTAAGCCTATCCCAAACCAAAGAGCGAACGTGAAGTGAATTATTTACTCTAGAGAGTCTTAACTCACGCGCAACGGTGTTTGCACTCCTCCATGGACTGGTGGGGACAGCCTGCCCATAGGCCCAATTGCTCATCCATCCGAAAAAAATCTTTCGATTGTCCGGCGTGTTTGACCACGTAACTCCCGCGTAGTTGTCCGGCCCGTAGTCTAACCATAACGTTTTACTTTTATCCGTATCGCAGACAAACTTTTGCCCATCAAAATCTCCAACAAAATACTGCGTAGCGGACCCTCCGTTGGGACCACCAGGATTTATGTTTATGATCATTATCCATTTTGTTTTGTTCTCACCTTCCACGGTCAATGGAAATAAATCAGGGCATTCCCACACCCCGCCATGGGAACCATATTCCTTGCCGAACTCACTCAGCTTGGTCCACGATTTCAAGTCTTTGGATCCATAAAGTATTGCATGATCACCGGCAACAAGAATAAGGATCCACTTTTTTGATTCTTCATGCCAAAAGAACTTTGGATCACGGAAGTCACGAAAGCCAGGATTACTTATCACAGGATTGTTCTCATATTTTGTCCAACTACGGCCGTTGTCAACGCTATAAGCCAGGCCTTGAGTCTGATAGTCGTTCCTTCCCTGCTTTGCCATCTCTGCCTTGTGATAAGTATAGATTGCCACCAACGGCGGATTTTCCGCAGTGCCCAACCCGGAAGTATTCTTTTCATCTACCACTGCACCACCCGAAAAGATCATTCCGAGACTATCAGGATATAACGCAATGGGCAGATGTTCCCAGCGCACAAGATCCTTGCTTACGGCATGTCCCCAGTGCATCGGTCCCCACACTGAGCTGTCAGGGTAGTGTTGATAAAACAAATGATACTCGCCCTTGTGATATACCATGCCATTTGGATCGTTCATCCACATTTGCGGGGGAGTAAAATGGAATTGTGGACGATGGGCCTCGGAAAAAGGTTTGGGGTCTTCCGAAGCAACTATCGTTTCCGTTTTCTTACAGGAAAGAAGAACGACGGCGAGAGCGAGGATGGCGAGAGTGTATTTCATGAGTGAGGATAGTAGAAGGTTGGGAATAGGAGAATTTAGAATTTAGAATTTAGAATTTAGAATATCAAATATCACAAGATCGCTATTTCACAATATCACTATATGTTATTGCGCGGCTTTGTATTCGTGCAATTTGAAAGTTGTCTTCAATTCCAGATGAGGGTTTTGATCTTCCACGTTCCGTGGTCCGACTCAAGGATCATGACAAACTTGTCGTTGATCATACGTTCGGTGGACTCAGACTTTAGGACAACTTTCCCTTTCGTTCGTCCTTTGTAAACAGCCAGTTCTTTGGTTAGAATGATTTCCTGCTCTTCCGGTACAAGGTTCAAAATAGAAGTCGCGAAAATGTTCTCGTAGTTACGGCGAATGTTTTCCATTCCCCTGATTTCATCCTTTCCTGGCGGCATTAAGACGGCATCGTCGCCATAATAGGAAAGAACACGTTCTATGTCGGCGTTATTATCAGAGTCAAGGATTCCGGCGACAACAGCACGGACGTCATCCTTAGTGTTCTCTGTTGAGGCCGCACAGGACCACAAAAACATCACCGTTATGATGTGGTATCCTTTCATCCGAGTGGTTATATAAAACTATCCCGACGGTATTGATTCCTCTAGTCCCATCAGAGTCTCTCGTAAGAGGACTTGGATGTAACACGCCAGGTAGCAAAAAGCATCTTTGAGAAGCGTTTCTGGTTGGCTGAAAAACGTCCAATGCCAGCCTTTCACTATTTACTAACTAGTTATATCAAACTACTTTTCCGCTATTGATTCCTGATCATGAGCTCACGGATCAGCTCAACTGGCGGCGCACCACTGCCTAAAAAAGTGTCATGAAATTTCTGAAGAGAGAAGTTTGCTCCTTCCTGTTTTTTGTAATCCTCTCTCAGCTTAAGGATCTGGAGCTTACCTAGTGTGTAGGAAAGATAACCCGGATCAAATGTACCTCGAAGTGCTTCCTGGTAGGCCGGCTTGTAAGCATAATATGCATTATCCTGGATAAATTTTGTCGCATCAGCCAGTGACATTCCCTCGCAATGCGTCTTCACCGACACAACTAAGCGACACAAACGCAATAGCGATTCATCCAATTGGGCAAGGTGATACTTGGCTGCAGTTAAGGAGTCGGTCGCGCCAAATCCTTCTTCGATCATCATCTTCTCTGTATAATGCGCCCAGCCTTCGACAAATGCATAGCTAAAAAAGATCCTTTCAATCTTAGTAGCACCAGAAGAATTTAGGTGTAGAAAATTGACGTAATGACCGGGATAGGCCTCGTGGATAGAAACGATGTCGGTAACATAATAACTGAACTGCGAAAGCCATTCTTCCTTTTGTTTTGCCGTCCAGTTGTCCTCGACAGGTGTGATGTAGTAGAAAGCTTCTGTAGCCTTCTTTTCGAATGGCCCAGGGGTATCCATACTTGCCGTCCCTGTTGAGCGAGCAAAAGGTGGAGTTTCCTGAAGATTGACGCGTACTTCAGAGGGGATAGTAATAATCTTCTTATCTAAAAGAAACTGACGTATAGCCTCCAGGTTTTTCTTTGCATCAGGAATAAGGTTAGCGGCTGTGGGATGATCTTTCTTGATGTCTTCAAACACGGCAATTGCTTTTTTTGTTGGATCGATCTTCTTTGCAACCTCAGCGAAGAGGGCCTGTTCCTTTTTTAGTTCCTCCATACCCATTGTCAGAATCTCCTCTGGAGTAATTGTCAACATCTCATTGTAGAGAAGCATCTTTTGATAGTTCTCCTTTCCGATTGCATAGGAGTTGTGAGCTTTTGGAAGCTTTTGTTTTTCAAGATATGTCGCAAAATTTTCAAGCTCAGACACTGCTAACTTGTTAGATTGTAAAAAGGACCGCTGCAAAGAGTCATCCTTCACTTGTTTTAATGCTACAGCTAGTTCGTTTTTGAGAAACGACGCTCCACCACGCGCAATGAGAATTGCTGTTTCAATGTAGGGCTTCGCCAGCGAGTCAGCGAGGTTCTCCCGCGCAGCCGCAAAAATTGAAGGTGACTGCTCCTCGATCGCAATAATCGATTTCATACGTTCCTCCAGAGAAGCAAAGTTGCGTTGAATGTAAATGTTAAGATCAAGTGATCCCGCATACGCCATGGGATTCTTAGTATAAATGTCCAGGTCCTGGATTGAAAATATTTCCTGGCGAAGTGCTGAAAGTAGAATGCGATAATCGTAGTTCATTCGCTCGCTGAGAGAATCCTTTGGGAATGAGACGAGCTTCTGTTCATATTCCTTAAGCCGCGTCAGCTCCGTATCAATAGAAACCTTACTAAAGTCCTTTAATTTGCCGTCGTATTGGTGCAAGCCCAGGTAAGTTCCAAGCTGAGGCCTCCAGGCCAGGTAGCCATCCAGAAACTCCTCGGAAAGTTTCACAAAAGCCGAATCTGGTGTATTGGATGAAAGCTTCTTTTCTCCTGGTTTACAATTGGATATCAGGACAAGTGCGAAAAACACGGGGGTAATCAGTCTGACAAATTTCATAACGTTCGATAGGTTGAAGGCGCGAAATTTAGAAAAGAAAACGCGCAATTTTTGGTTCATCCTGCGCTGAACCGAAAATTAAATTCGAACCGGCACTCAGAGAATGCTATAACCGATCGGCTTGTAGGAAAAATTATTTGACATCCCCGCTGAACACGCGGTCATACCGACGATAAGGTCCATTTTCGCTCTCAACACAACGTAATCACCAGCCTTACTTTTTGGCGGCAGAACAGAAATCTTGCCCGTCGTTCCGTCGACATCGACGTTCATGAAAATATTAAAACACACCGGTATATCATCCGATTGAATACCAAAACGTTTCAACTCCGTAGCCAGGTTTCCAAAGCACCCGTGATGAGGTTGTTTTTCTCCATATAAAATCTTAAACATTTCTGAACTGCACGGCGTCAGTAAAAAATCGTGTCGTCCAACGGTATCTTCGAGCATTTCAAACATAACGTTGCTCCTGTTTGAATAAAACAAAGATCCTTTGGTGAAAAAGATGGTGCTCGCATAGTCTATTGTCCTTCCCGACGAGAGGTATTCGCGTGTATCTGCAAAGTTGTAGCAGACAAAATCTGAGACTTGTTCGCCTTCGATATCGACGACCTTGAGCTTCTCACCCGCCTTAAGTTGGAACGCAATTCCCGACCGTGGCGGTATTATTTTCAAATCCGTCACTCTTTGTGATGTAGAGGACATTTCCATGTTGATTCGTATTGTTTACCACTATACTGAAAAACTTCCGGCGCTTGACCAAAATCCTTAAGCATCGGATTCACTGATCCAGAATACCATTCATCGCGCCGTCGCACAACCTTTTTCATCGAATCATAACGACCCGTGCGTTTTAGTCTTTCAAATTCTTCGTGCGGGTTGAAGACAATCGTTGGATAAGTGAACCGCCGGGCCTTGCGGCTGCTTGATGGGTGAAGACCTATAACGAAAAGCGCTTCTTCTTTGAGACTGAAGCTAAACGTGCTTGATGAGGGATCAGAAGCCACCCTTTTGTCGTGGGTATATTTTTTTCGATCCAGGTCACCAAACGAATTCAGCCGCGACCATAACATGGTTTCAAATTCCGACTCCGAAGGAAACTCAGGATTGCTGAAAATAATGGCCGCGCTATGGAACGACTCGTTCGAGTTTCTGTATGAATCCACAAATCGGTAAATAAAAAAGAGGATCTTTTCATCGTCTTGCGACGTTCTCATATCTGCCGCGACCATACATTTTACGTGATCGCGCGAAAGTGCAGCTTTGGCACCTATACATGGAAAATCACGTGATCGTAAAAACCGTCGGTATTCTTCAACTATCTGTGAACTGTGGAGCGATTTAGTTCTTTGAGTTGACATAGGAGTCAATAATGGTTGAAGAGAGATGGACTTCCGGTTTGAGATATGGAAGTGTTTGTTTTGGTTTCCTTGTTTTACTCGACATCGTCGACTCCAGCCTCTTTAATCTCCCGAAGTATTCTGCAGCCTTCTTAAAGTGTGCATATCCTTTCTCAAAGTTCCAGTAACGAAATCCATTTGCATTATTCTTTCTGCTGATGAGAAAAAGAATGTACCAATGATGAATTAATATCTTCAACGCCTGAAGGAGTGTATTGCCATTGCCATAAACATGATGCGGCTCCGCTCCGCCTCCATTGAACTCAAGGATCTTGAAGTTTTCCCCATTCTTGAGATCTTCCACAGAAGCACATTTAATATCATATCTTCCGAAATAGAAGTAATATGCATAATGGCTGAGCCTGTCAAAAACGTTCAGTAATCGATCGTCTTTTTCATGTTCGAGACTTATCAGTTGTCCTCCCCTGCTGAGGTTCAGCGCATGGCTCAAAATATACTTCTCACCCTCGGGGATAATCATATCGAGATTGCTTGCATGCTTTGACTTCATTTCGTTAAGTCTAAAACGTACCCTTGAATAGGACTCCATCAATTGTAATAGAGTTGATGTTCCATCTCCGGTTACACTAAGACTCTCTTTTTTTATGAAGCCAGTGATCTTGCCTCTGACAGTTCCAGGAAAACGATAGTAAAAAACGCTTACTTCAATGGGGTAGTCCACAAACTCTTGTATCAGGTAATCAAGAGTCATTCGTCTGTGGTAATCGTAAAGTTCACCAAACGACTCGATCTTGCGGAACATTAGTCCCATCCTTCCTGCATTGGGTTTTACTGCGACTGGAAATGACAATTTTCTTGTCATAATTTTCTCAAGTTCCGAAATCGGCATTCCAGGCTTAATACAAAATGTCGTCGGATAGCTGTTAGGCGGAAGCTGCTCGTACATTTCCTTTTTTGTTTCCCCATCGAAGCCGCCAAATGTGAGCGTAGGATTCGAAGCTGTAAAAAACCAGAATGAACGAGCACGCCAGCATAACCACAACCATACAGGCAGTATGGGGATATACTTAATAAACCAATGCCAGCTTTCCCAATGACTGACCCGATATATACTCTCCTTAATAAGAAAGACGATGTGTGAGACGGGTGAAGGCAGCTTGGTCACGTCGTGAATTTTATTCCGCAAATGACATGGTAAAAAACATGCCAGCAATTTCTGGTCAAGTTCAGTTTGCCCTACACAATCCTGTGAATCTTTGCGTAAACGAGGCAAAAAATCGGCAACC
>Ga0193738_1000402_pt1 | contig 23496 bp, 20 predicted proteins | sample L2a1metaG_FD_144927 | JGI IMG/M metagenome (GOLD analysis project Ga0193738, IMG submission 144927) | Soil microbial communities from a riparian zone of the East river system, Colorado, United States - L2a1 | ecosystem: Environmental > Terrestrial > Soil > Riparian zone | place: USA: East River... | reverse complement strand
CGGTCTTCGCGTCCACCATCGACGCGATGCCGTTGTCGGAGACCATGTAGAGATCCTCGCCGACGAGCAGCGGCGACGGTGTCAGCGGCACGCCGCGCGAGAGCTTCCAGGCCACGTGCGTGCGCGTGACGTCTTCCTTCCCATCCGGGCGAATCGCCAGCAGCGACGGCTGATTGAAACCGGTCGTGATGAACACGAGACCCGCCCCGAAGACGGGCCGCGGAACGTTGCTGAAGCCGTCGGGGTATCCGACCCGCCACAGCTCCTTCCCGTTGGCCGGGTCGTAGGACACCACGTTGAACGCGCCGACGCTGATGACCTGATCGCGCTCGCCCGCGCGGATCACCAGCGGCGTCGAGTACGCCTGGGAATGCGGCGCGCGGCGCTCCGCGCGCCAGCGGGTCTTCCCTGTCCGAGTATCGAGCGCGGCGACGAACGCCTGATCGAAGCCGTCGCAATTCACGATCAGGAGATCGCCGGCGAGCGCGGGCGATCCGCCGTTGCCGTGCTGCGGCTCGTAATAGAGTTTCGTCTTCCAGAGGACCGTGCCCGAGACCGAGACCGCGGCGGTCCCCTCCGGGCCGAAATGCACGTAGACGCGATCGCCGTCCACGATGGGCGTGGGCGACGCGTGGCTGTTCTTCGCGTTCACTTGCCGGCTTCCGCGCAGCCGGAAGACCTCGACGTCCAGCGCCGACCGACCGGTCTCGACCTCGAACGCGACGAGCCGCAGCGTCGTGTCGTTGCGGTCGGTAGTCGCGGTCGTGAGCCACACGCGCCCGCCTGCCACGACCGGCGATGACCAGCCGCGCCCGGCAACAGGGACCTTCCAGCGGAGGTTCTTCGTCTCGCTCCACTCGAGCGGCAGACCTGTTTCCGCGGAGTGTCCCTGGCCGCCTGGGCCGCGGAACTGCGGCCAGTCCTCGGCAGCATTCACGACGACGAACGAGACGAACACGACGAACAGCGCGGCCATGACTTCGTACCGCCGCTCATCCCCGTGCCGGGTCCGTTGATAGGATCGCGACATGATCAGTTCTTCCGTCCCCGCAATTGTAGGCCTGTTGATGCAGGCCACCACGCTCCAGCCGCCGATCAGCGTGCAGCAGCTCACCTACGCGCAACTCGATGGCTCTCGAAACGCCGCGACGCTCGTCAAGCCCTTCGACTCAGCCTCCGGCCTCGCTCAGGGTAAACCCGGAATCCTCTTCCTTCACTGGTATGGGCCGCCGAACCCGACGTCGAACCGGACGCAGTTCCTTCCAGAGGCGGTCGAGCTCGCGAGCGCCGGGGTCGTGTCGCTGCTCGTAGACACGCCGTGGACCCCGGAGCAGTGGTTCGGCAAGCGCGACAGCGCGAAGGACTACGAGTTCACGGTGCAGATGGCCAAGGACGTCCGTCGCGCGCTCGACGTGCTGCTGGAGCAGCCCGGCATCGACAAAACGCGGATCGCCGTCGTCGGGCACGACTTCGGCGCGATGTGGGGCGCGCTGGCGGTGGCGGCCGATCCGCGCGTGACGCACTTCGTCTACGCGGCGGGGACGAGCTCGTTCGCCGACTGGTACCTCTATACGCCGAGGCGGGAAGGCGCCGACCGCGAGGCCTTCATCGCGAAACTGGCGCCGCTGGATCCGATCGCGCATCTGCCGAAGATTGCCCCGCGCTCGGTTCTGCTCCAATTCGGCACGAAGGATCCGCACGTGAAGAACGAAGCGGCCAAGGCGCAGGCGGAGGCGACCAGGGATCCCAAGACGGTGAAGACCTACGAGAACGCCGAGCACGAGCTGACGTTCCAGGCCCGGCAGGATCGTCTCGCCTGGATCAGGGAGCAGTTCAAACTTCAGCGCTGAACGGGCAAGGCCTGCGGTTTCACGAAGCCCACAAAGATCAACAAGACCACAAAGAAATTACAATTAGGCCTTGTGGACCTTGTGAGCTTTGTGATCTTTGTGGAGCCGTAGGCCGTGGCCAGTTCAAGCAAAAACAGCCCCTTCACCAGCAAGTCGATCAGCTTCCTGGGTGCGATCAAACGCAATAACGACCGCGAGTGGTTCCGCGCGCGCAAGGCCCAGTACACCACCTACGTCCATGAACCGATGGTCGAGGTCATCGAGCGCCTGGCTGTCGACTTCCGATCGTTCGCGCCCGAACTGATCGCATCGCCAAAGCAGTCGCTCTTCCGCATCTACCGCGACACGCGGTTCAGCGAGAACAAGAAGCCGCTGAAGACGCATGCCGGCGCGGTGTTCCGCACGCGGCAGCTGCCGAAGCCGCAGGGCGCCGGCCTCTATTTCGAAATCGCGCCCGGCTGGGTCTGGATCGGCGGCGGTATGTGGCGCCCTGAACCGCCGGAGCTCGTGCGGATTCGCGAGCACATCGCCGACACGTGGCCCGAGATCCGCACCATCACGCGTGCCGCGGCGTTCCGCAAGCGCTTCGAACAGCTCTCCGGCGATCAGCTCACCCGCGTCCCGCGCGGCTACCCCGGCGATCATCCGGCGGCCGAATACCTGAAGCACAAGAACTTCTACGGCGGCGCCGAGTTCCCCGCCTCGCTTGCGTACAGCAAGCAGTTCTACCCGACGCTGATCGCGACCTTCAAAGCCCTGATGCCGCTCGTCCGTTTTCTCAACGAGCCCCTCCTGAACGCGCCACGGCGTCACGCATTCCACGAAGACCTCTAAGAACACAAAGCCCACAAAGATCGCTCTTTGTGGGCTTCGTGGACTTTGTGAGCTTTGTGCCGAGCCGTCGGCCCGTCACACCGGACTAGTACCGGTAATGCTCGGCCTTGTACGGGCCCTCGACCGGCACGCCGATGTAGGCGGCCTGCTCCGGCGTGAGCTTCGTCAGCTTCACACCGAGGTGGTCGAGATGCAGCCGGGCGACCTCTTCGTCGAGGTGCTTCGGCAGGATGTAGACCTTCTTCTCGTACTTGTCGTTGTGCTGGTGCAGTTCCAGCTGCGCGATCACCTGGTTGGTGAACGACGCCGACATGACGAACGAGGGATGGCCGGTCGCGCACCCGAGGTTCAGCAGGCGGCCCTCCGCGAGGATCAGCACGCTCTTGCCCGACGGGAAGCGGAACTCGTCGTACTGCGGCTTGATCTCGATGCGCTCGATGCCGCGCTTCTTCAACCCGGCCATGTCGATCTCGTTGTCGAAGTGGCCGATGTTGCCGATGATCGCGTTGTGCTTCATCTTCGCCATCATGTCGACGGTGATGATGTTGAGGTTGCCCGTCGCGGTGACGAAGATGTCGGCAGACGAAACGACGTCCTCGACCGGCTTCACCTCGTACCCTTCCATCGCCGCCTGCAGCGCGCAGATCGGATCGATTTCCGCCACGATCACGCGGCAGCCCTGGCCGCGCAGCGCCTGCGCGCAGCCCTTGCCGACTTCACCGAAGCCGACGACGACGGCGACCTTGCCGCCCATCATGACGTCGGTGGCGCGGTTGAGGCCGTCGATCAGCGAGTGGCGGCAGCCGTAGATGTTGTCGAACTTGCTCTTGGTGACCGAGTCGTTGACGTTGATCGCCGGGAACAGCAGCGAGCCGTTCTTCATCATCTCGTAGAGGCGATGCACGCCGGTGGTCGTCTCTTCCGAGACACCCTTCATGTCGGCCGACACCTTCGTCCAGCGCTTCGGCGTGGTCTTCAGCTCCTGGCGCAGCAGCTCGAGGATGACACCCCACTCTTCCGGTTCTTTGTCGGCGTCGAACGCCGGGACCTTGCCGGCCTTCTCGTACTCGACACCCTTGTGCAGCAACAGCGTCGCGTCCCCGCCGTCGTCCACGATCTGCGTCGGGCCGGAGCCGTCCGGCCACAGCAGCGCCTCGCTCGTGCACCACCAGTACTCCTCGAGCGTCTCACCCTTCCACGCGTAGACCGGCGTGCCCTTGGGGTTCTGCACCGTGCCGCCCGTTTCGGGACGGCCGACGACCACCGCCGCGGCGGCGTGATCCTGCGTCGAGAAGATGTTGCACGAGACCCAGCGCACGTCGGCGCCGAGCTCGGTGAGCGTTTCGATCAGCACGGCGGTCTGTACCGTCATGTGCAGCGAGCCCATGACCTTCGCGCCGGCGAGCGGCTTGCTGGCGCCGTAGCGCGTCCGCAGCGCCATCAGCCCGGGCATCTCGTGCTCGGCGAGGCGGATTTCTTTGCGGCCGAACTCGGCGAGGCCGAGATCCTTGACCTTGTAGGGTTCGCGGCCGGCCTTGCGGGCCGCGTCGAAGGCGTGCAGTTCCTGAACGGCGGTAGTCATCAGTTCTCCTTGATAGCAGACAACACGAACAACGCAGGTCCCTTCGCTGCCGGATCGACCGGCAGGGGGAGGATTCGAATTCCGTCGAAGCCGGCGGCCGCGAGTAGCCGCCGGAGCTGGTCTTCAGCGAAGCCCAGCCACACATGCCCCATCTGACCTTTATACTCCTCCCGGTCGTGCGGGAGCATGTCGCACAGCACCAGGCGGCCCTTCGGCTTGATCACGCGTCCCGCTTCGCGAAGGACGGCCCCCGGATCGGGCACGTGATGCAGGACCAGCAGCATCACGGCGGCGTCGAGCTCGCCGTCCACGATCGGCAGCGCTTCGAGCTCGCCGCGGCGCACTTCGGCGGACGGGATGTCCCGAAGCCGGCGTCGTGCTGCCTGCAGCATGTCGCCGCTTCGATCGACGGCGATCGTCCGGGCGACGAACGGCGCCAGCGCGGCGCTCGTCTCGCCGGTGCCACACCCGAGATCGCCGATCGTCAGCGACGGGTCGAGCAACGCCGGCAGCGCGTGCAGGGCCGAGGCGCTGCCGAAGAGGTCGCGGCGGAGCCGATCCCACTGCCCCGCGGCAGACGCGAAGAACGCTTCCGACTGCGTCTGGCGCCGGCCGAGGATGCCTTTCAGCCTGCGGCCGTCCTGATCGGCGCCGGGCGTCTGGGCGATCTGCTCCCGCAGTAGCGACCAGAGCCGCCGCGTATGCGCGTCCCGCTCGTCGAGGGCCAGCGTGTAGTACCGGCTGGTCCCGTCACGGCGCGACGCGACCCAGCTCGCGTCCGAGAGCGTCTTCAGGTGGCGGCTCACGGTTGACTGCGGCAGCTGCAGGATGGCGCACAGCTCGGTCACGGTCAGCTCCTGCCGCTCGAGCAGCAAAAGCATGCGCCCGCGGGTGGCATCCGAGAGCGTCGTGAGGTCGCCAAAAATGGCTGGAGCATTCATCCGTTAATCCGGATGGACAGCTTAACATAACCGCCAAGGCAAACTCAAACGGCCATAATCAAGGCCTGGATCCAGACCGGCTCTATCGCCTCAACGACGCCCCTATCCGGCCGCAGCGGCCCTATCTCCTCTATTGGATGACGGCCGCCCGCCGTCTGGACCGCAACTTCGGGCTCGAACGGGCCGTCGCCCACGCGACCGAACTCGGCAAACCTCTGGTCGTCCTCGAGGCGCTCCGCTGCGGCTATCCGCATGCCAGCGATCGACTGCATCGCTTCGTTCTCGACGGCATGCGGGAGCACGCGAAGGCCCTGGCCGGTTCGCCGGTCACCTACTATCCGTACCTCGAACCTGGCCCCCGGCATGGCAAAGGTCTGCTCGCGGCGCTCGCCGCCCATGCCTGCGTCGTCATCACCGACTGGTATCCCGCGTTCTTTCTGCCGCGGATGACGGCGGCGGCGGCGCGGCAGGTCGATTGCGCGATGGAAGCGGTGGATTCGAATGGCCTGCTCCCCGTCACGTCAGCCGGCCGCGCGGTACCGATGGCGCACGGGTTCCGGGCGTACCTGCAGCGTTCGCTGCGAGCGCAGCTGCTCGCCTGGCCGCAGAGAGATCCGCTCGCCGGGCTGGCGAACAAGGCGCGGGCAAGGATAGACCCGTCGATCGGTAAGCGCTGGCCTCGCGCATCGATGGCCGAACTGCGCGGCGAGACGATCGCCTCTCTACCGATCGATCACGCCGTCGCGCCGGTGCGGATCGCCGGAGGGAGCGTCGCGGCCCGGGAGCGGCTCGACGAGTTCATCGACCGCGGGCTCGCGCGCTACGGCGCCGAACACAATCAGCCCGAGCGGGACGCCACCAGCCGATTGTCGCCGTGGCTCCATTTCGGTCATCTCTCCGTCCACGAGATCTTCGAGCGCGTCATGTCGCGCGAGAAGTGGACGGCGCGGAAGCTGGGGACCGCGACGCGCGGCGCCCGCAACGGCTGGTGGAACGTCAGCGCGTCGGCGGAATCCTTCCTGGACGAGTTGATCACATGGCGCGAACTGGCGTTCAACACCGCGGCATTCCTCCCCGGCTTCGATCGCTACGAGAGCCTGCCCGCCTGGGCGCGGAAGAGCCTCGAGGCCCATCGCGGCGATCGTCGCCAGTATGTGTACTCGCTCGCTGAATTGGACGCTGCCAGCACCCACGATCCGCTCTGGAACGCCGTGCAGCGGCAGCTGCGGCAGGACGGCTGGTTCCACGGCTACATGCGGATGCTGTGGGGCAAGAAGATCCTCGAGTGGTCGCGCACGCCGAAGGCGGCCCTGGCGGCGATGGAGCACTTGATGAATCGCTATTCGCTCGACGGCCGCGACCCGAACTCGTGGGCCGGCTTCGCCTGGGTGCTGGGCCGCTACGATCGTCCCTGGCCGGAACGCGAGATCTTTGGCCAGGTGCGTTACATGTCGTCCGCAAACACGGCGCGGAAACTCAGAGTTCGTGAATATGTGAAGGCTTACAGTGGCCAGTAGCCAGTCGCCAGGCTACTGGCTACTACTTCTTCCGCAGCACTCTTCCCGGCGCCGCATCCGTGAACTTTCCATCACGCCGAATCAGCACTCCGTTCACGAGCACGTCACTCACCCCTTCCGCGAGCTTCTGCGGCTCGGCGTACGTCGCGGCGTCGCGCACCGCGCCGGGATCGAAGATGACGACATCGGCAAAGGCGCCGGGACGGATGACGCCGCGGTCGGTCAAGCCGAACACCGACGCCGGCAAGCTGGTCATCGATCGGATCGCGAATTCCAGCGGGACCACTTTCCGCTCACGCACGTAAACCGCGAGCCGCCGCGCGAACGCGCCGTAGTCGCGCGGGTGCGGATGGCTGTTACCGACGGTGATGAGGCCGCCGTCGCTCGACGCCATCGTGAACGGCGCGCGCATGATCGACGCGATGTCGTCTTCCGACATGTTGAACGAGACGATCGACGCGTTGCCGCCGTCCATCAGCGCCAGCGCGGCGCGCACCGGGTTGAGGCCCTTCATCGTGGCGATCTCGGTCAGGGTCTTGCCGTTCAGCGATCGATCGGCGGCATACGACGCGATGAGGACCGCGTCCGGGCCGTTCCGGCGCTTCAGGTTCTGCTCGACGATCGCTTCGGTCGGCTCGACGCCGCCCGGAACCAGCGCCGCGCGAAGCGACGTGGACGAAGCCTCGTAGGGATATTGATCAGCGAACACCTGCACCCCCCGCGCGCGCGCGTCCTCGATGTCCTTCACGAGCGCCGGCCCCAGGCCCCAGCTGTCGCGACCCAGGGCCTTCATGTGCGTCACGATGCCGACCGTGCGTGCCTCTTCGGCGATGCGGATGACCTCGCGCACCGAGGCGCGGACGCCGGTGTCGTAGTTGCCTTCGTCGCGGATATGGCTGGTGTAGAGACCGCCACGCTCGGCCGCAACCTTGGTGAGCTCGATGACTTCTTCCGTCTTCGCGAAGCTGCCAGGTGTGTAGAAAAGGCCGGATGACAGGCCGAACGACCCTTCGTCCATCGCGCGACGGACGAGGTCCTTCATCTTCGCCAACTCGTCGCCAGTCGGCTCGCGCCGGGCGTCTGCCATCACGGCGCGGCGCACCGACCCGTGACCGATGAGCAGCGCGACGTTTGGTCCGGGCCGGGCCGCCTCGATCGCCGCGCGCTGCGCCGCGAGGTCGATCGGACCGCCGCCGTCAGGATTGACGATCAACGTCGTGACGCCCTGCGCGATGAGCGGCTGCGCCTGGTGCAGCGCGGCGTTCCGAATGCCTTCCGCCGCGTGCGAATGCACGTCGATGAAACCCGGTGACACGACCTGGTCGCGCGCGTCGATCACCGTGGCAGCCGTCGCGCCATCGAGAGCACCGACGGCAACGATGCGGTCCCCCGTAATGCCGAGATCGGCCCGCAGCCAGGGGTTGCCAGTGCCATCCATGACGCGTCCGTTGCGAATCAGAACATCGAATCGCTGCGGCTGAGCCGGCTGAACAGCCGTCCATGGCGCGACGACCAACAAAACGAGGAGGAAGCGAAGCATCCGCGCATTCTACCTGTGGGCTTGCCCGCGCGAAGGTGGGTACGCGTTGTGCACTACAGCAGGCACTATGGCTGAAGCTTCACGCAATCTGATGGTCGAGCGCGGGCCCGACAACGTCTGGGACCGGCAGACCAACTCGTCACCCTACGACCAGGAGCGCTGGGTTGCCGCCGCATGGGGCAGCGCGCTCTCGATGATCGGCGCGCGCCGCGGAGGATTCGGCGGCGGGCTGCTCGCCACGCTCGGTGCGGTCATTGCCGTTCGCGCCGCAATGGGGCGCCACGATTTCGCGATGGTTCGCCATTTGACCAACACGACGCTGAACCAGCGCGGCTGGCGCGCCAAGGACATCGTCCACGACGCGTCGGACGAGTCGTTCCCGGCAAGTGATTCCCCGTCGTGGACGCCGACGTCCGGCGCCGCGCGGCGGTAGGTCGCATCGATACACAGCACAGCGCGAGTGAGCGCAGCGAACGAGCCAGGCGAACGGAGCGAGCCGCCGAAGCGGCGAGCGAATGAGACTGTCGGGGAGTCCGAGGGGCGAAGCCCTTCGGCTAAAACATGGAGGACGAATGAACCTGGAGCTGACGTGGCCCGGTGACGCGGATGACGCGCGCGCGCGGTCGGATCAAAATCTGAGTGAGGTCGAGCGGTGGGCCTCTATCGCGGCAGGCGTCGGCCTGACGGCGTACGGGCTCACCCGGTTGAAGCACAACGGCTGGCTCTACGCGACGCTGGGCGGGATGCTGCTCCGCCGCGGCGTCAAGGCTCATTGCGACGTCTACGAAGCACTCGGCATGAACACGGCGGTGAGCCCGGCCGATACGCGCGCGGCCCTGCGGGGATCGCGCGGCGTCAACGTGCTCGAAAGCGTCACGATCAACAGGCCGCTCCCGGAGCTCTATCGCTTCTGGCGAAACCTCGAGAATCTGCCGAGTTTCATGCGCCATCTCGAATCGGTCGAGCGCGTGACCGACACCATCTCGCACTGGAAGGCGATCGGCCCCGCCGGAACCACCGTGGAGTGGGACGCCGAGATCCACAACGAGGTGCCGGACCAGCTAATCGGCTGGCGCTCCCTCGAGGGATCGGACGTCGTCAGCGCGGGTTCGGTCAACTTCGATAGCGCCGCGGCCGGCCGCGGCACGCGCGTCACCGTTCACCTGCAGTACAGCCCGCCAGGGGGCAAAGTCGGCGCCGCCGTCGCCAGGCTGTTCGGCCGCGACGCGGAGACCGAGATCCGCGATGATCTGCGCCGGTTCAAGCAGATCGTTGAGGCCGGCGAGGTGCCGACGACCAAGGGTCAACCGCGGGGATGAAGGCGCTCTGCTGGTACGGCACCAACGACGTTCGAGTCGTGCGGGTGCCCGATCCGCAGATTCTCAACCCGCGTGACGCGATCGTCAAAGTCACGCTCACGGCCATCTGCGGATCGGATCTCCACCTCCTCGACGGCTTCATCCCAACCATGAAGCGCGGCGACATCCTCGGCCACGAGTTCATGGGCGAGGTCGTCGAGGTCGGTTCGGAGAACAAGAAGCTGAAGAAAGGGGACCGCGTCGTGGTCCCCTTCACGATCGCGTGCGGCAACTGCTACTTCTGCGAGCGCCAGATGTGGTCGGCGTGCGACAACTCGAACCCCAACGCCTGGATGCTCGAGGAAGCCTACGGCTACTCAGGCTCGGGGCTGTTCGGCTATTCGCACATGATGGGCGGCTACGCCGGCGGCCAGGCCGAGTACGTGCGGGTGCCATTCGCTGACGTCGGTCCCTACAAAGTCCCCGAAGGTCTCTCGGACGAGCAGGTCCTGTTCCTCAGCGACATCTTCCCCACCGGTTATATGGCTGCGGAGAACTGCAACATCACGCCGGGCGACACGGTCGCGGTGTGGGGCTGCGGACCGGTCGGCCAGTTCTGTATCGCGTCCGCGTGGCTGCTCGGCGCAGGCCGTGTCATCGCGATCGACCGCGAGCCGGAGCGGTTGATGATGGCGGCCGACAAGGGGAAGGCGGAAGTCCTCGACCTCACGGCGACGAATGTCTTCGAAGCGCTCCGCGACATGACGGGCGGCCGCGGTCCCGACGCCTGCATCGACGCGGTCGGCATGGAGTCGCACGGCGCGACCATCGACGACTGGTACGACAAGGCGAAGACGTCGCTGATGATGGCGACGGACAGGTTGTCGGCGCTTCGCCAGGCAATCCACGCGTGCCGCAAGGGAGGCACGGTGTCGATCCCGGGTGTCTATGGTGGCTTCCTGGACAAGGTCCCCTTCGGCGCGGCCTTCGGCAAGGGCCTGACGATGAAGATGGGCCAGACCCACGTCCACCGCTATCTGCCGATCCTCATGGAACGCATTCAGCGAGGCGAGATCGATCCGTCTTACGTGATCACTCACCGCCTGCGGCTGGACGAGGCGCCGAACGCCTACAAGACCTTCAGGAACAAGGAAGACGGCTGCATCAAAGTCGTGCTGAAACCCTAGCAGTGCTCGGTGCTCGGTGCTCAGTGCTCAGTGCACCCAGCACGCAGCACCCAGCACCCAGCACTTCACAATTCGTTGTTCGCTACGGCCGCGCTGTCGGCGAGCCTGGTGACCACCGACGGCGTCCAGCGGGTCTTGGCTTCGTTCTGAATCCCCAGTTTCGTTGTGTTGCCCGGCGTGCCGCTCTCCCTCGGCAGAACGCGGGTGACGAGCATCATCGCGCGCGCCACCGCGGCCGGCGCGACGTGGTTGGCGGCGGCGGCGAGCTTCGCCTGCAGCGTGATCGTCAGCGACGGATCGCCGTAGCGGCAGGCGTTGACGATCCTCGACGCCGCGCGGTCGGCGGCGATCGAGATGCCCGGAAGAGAGCTCGCCACCTTGAACCACGCGTACTCAGCCTCGTGCTGCCCCTTGAACTCCGCATGGACCGGCGAGCCGGTGCGCATGAGACCGGGCGCGACCGTCGTCACTCGGATGCCATAGGGATCGAGCTCTGCTCGTACGGCGTCCGACAGGCCGGTCAAGGCGAACTTGCTCGCCGAGTACGGCGCGAGATGCGGAATCGCGATTTGGCCGCCAATCGACGAGATGTTGACGATGCGCCCGAAGCGGCGGTGGCGCATGATCGGCGTCACCTCGAGGATCAAGTGCAGCGGGCCCCAGAAGTGGGTCGCCATCGCGTTCTCGAAATCCGCGTGATCCATGTGTTCGAGCGGACCGACCTGGATGACACCGGCGTTGTTGATCAGCACGTCCACCGAGCGCCACGTGTCCAGTATCCGGTCAACCGCCGCCCTGACGTCGGCCCGGCGCCGGACGTCGCAACGGATGGTCATCACCTCGCCACCCCCGCGCGCCTCGAGTTCCTCGCGGGCGCGGGCGAGCTCCTGCATGTCGCGCGCGAGCAGCACGACCCTCGCCCCTTCGTCTACGAATTGCCTGGCCAGGACAAGGCCCAGTCCGCGCGAACCGCCCGTGATGACGACCACTCGTCCCTCGAACGAGATCGCCAGCCGGGCGCGCGACAACCGCGTCGTCGCATAGATGGCCCCGAGTCCCATCGCGAGCCCAAGGGTAAATCGCTTCATGTTTCCTCTCCGCAAAATGAAGAGTAGACGCAAGCGATGTGCCCGGCGCAACCGTCGAGCTGCGCGACCGGCTGTATAGTTGGCCCGAAATGATCACGTTTGCGGACTTCGAGCGCGTAGACATCCGCGTCGGCCGTATCGTGCGCGCTGAGCCGTTCCCGGAAGCGCGTAAACCCGCCTACAAGCTCACCATCGATTTCGGACCGGCGATCGGCACGAAGCGATCGTCCGCGCAATTGACCCGCCACTACGAGGCGTCCGAGCTCGAGGGCCGGCTGGTCCTCGCCGTCGTCAATTTTCCCCCCCGCCAGATCGGTCCCTTCATGTCGGAGGTGCTGACGCTCGGCGTGCCGGATGACGAGGGCGCGGTTGTCCTCGTGGGGCCAGGCAAGGACGTGCCGCTCGGAGGAAAGCTCTTCTAGTTGGCGTAACGCGTGTACGCGCCTTGCGGCGTTCGGGCGAGGAAGCCTTCCGAGACGAGCCCGTCCAGAATCCGATCGCACAGGTCGCGATCGAGATCGAAGAGCAGTCTGGCCTGATCGGCCGTGAGGGCGAGCCCCGGCAGCGCGCCGAACTCGTCGCGGACGCGCGCGGTGGCTTCGGGGTTCATCAAGGGATACACGATGGGCGGAGACAAGGGACGCGCCAGGGCGCGGGACACTTCGCGCATGACGGCCTGCGGCAGGCACGGCTTGAGCAGCACTCGCGCGACACCGGCCGCCACCGCCCGGCGCTGCAGATCGGGCGTCGCGTAGCCCGTCACCATCAGGATATGTATCGAGGCCGTGCGGCTGTCTCCTTTGAGCCGCCGCGCAATGGTCAGCCCATCCACGTCGGGCAGCACGAAATCGGTCAAGAGGACGTCGGGGACGATCTCCACGGCCGAGACGATCGCCTGCGAACCCGTGCCTGCCTCGGCCGTGCGATATCCACTCGTATCGAAACACGCGCGATACAGTTCGCGCGTGTCACGATCGTCGTCAGCCACCAGCACGGACGGTGCGCGGCGTGCGTCAATCACTCGTCGTGGTCGCCGGGTTGACTTTCGTTTCTGCGCAGTTCGCGTTCAGCTTCCAGCCAATCGTCCCAGTCACGCCCATCGGATCCACCCCGCTGCAGGTACAGCTCATATGCGCGCTGTGAGATCTGCTCCGGGCCCGGAGATTCTGGGCCTTGGCCGGCCTGCTCGGGGTTCGGCGGGACTGTGGCTGAGGTTGTGTTCCGAGATTTTGCCATGTCGCGCAGACATCAACCCGCGTGCCAGCGGCGCCGTGGGAAAAAGGGGGGGATCGTCCTCACCACGCGCCGATCGAAGAAAGAATCCATACACCGCGGGAAAGCTGGGCTACAGGGTTAGTTCGGGGTGAGAGTGGTGGTGGATGCCGAAACCGGACGCAGCAGCCAGCGGAGGGTTTCGCTGCCGCCTTTGACCCGCGCCGATACCATGAGCGGCGCGCGTTCACGCGGACGCAGCTTCAGCGTGAGTTCCAGCACCGAGGCCTCGGACGCGAGCCCGGCGACCGTGGCGAGAAATGCGCCGCGGTTCTCGCAGACGAATACGCTGAGAGCCTTACCCACGAGAAACCGCTGGCTGACATTGAGCAGCTCGGAGCCCGCCTTGTTGGCCTCGACGATGATGGAGTCGCCGCGCGTCACCACGTACGGCAGAGGGATCTCGTCGAACAGTTGCCAGTAGCGCTCGGCCTCCCGGCGAACCTGTTCCTGCAGGGACTCCATGCGCGCGCGGTTCTCGATCAGTTGTTCTTGCGCGGCTTGTGCTACTTCGAGCGCCGTGCACAACTCGACGAGCGTCTTGTTGAGGACGGTGATCGGCTCCTTCGGCGACTCGGCCCGTCGCTGCAACTCGGCGCAGCGGTGAAGCGCCGACGCGATCTGCAGTTCAAGTGCATCCAGGCTCACTGGGTCCCCCGTCTTCCGCCGGCATTGTAACCCTTCCCTACGAGGAACGCAGGTGGTCGAGATCGACCACTCCGAGGCCTACCTCGACCGTTGCACGGGCGACGACACGACGGCCCGCCAGTCGTTCAGCGCAGGTGCATGCGATATCGTCGTGGGGTGCTCGACGCTGCGTGGTCGTCTCGACTGCTGCCCGTGATTCTCGTCGCCGTCATCGTCGCATCCGCGTGCAACGACAACAGGATTGAGAAGGAGGCCGCCGCGATGACCGGCGGTGACGTGGCCCGTGGGCGGACCGCCATCGGCAAGTACGGCTGCGCCGGCTGCCACACGATTCCCGGCATCGACAACGCCGGTGCGACCGTGGGGCCGACACTCGACCGAATCGCCTCGCGGCCGCAGCTCGGCCGGCAGGTCCCCAACACGCCCGAAAACATCATGAAGTGGCTGCAGCACCCGCAGCAGATCAATCCACAGACGACGATGCCCGCCATGGGTGTGACGGACGGGGACGCGAAGGATATCGCCGCGTTCCTCTACACGCTGCGCTAACCGAACCGGGACTGTTGGGGCAGGATTCTCAGGCCGATGAGCGCGAGACCTCGCGCCGTAACAACATCGCCCGCACGACGCGACCCACCTGCGAGGGCAGACACGGCTTCGTGAGGCAGAGATCCGCGCCGGCGCGCCGTGCCCGGTCGGGTTCCTCGCCGAACGCAAACGCGCTGAGAGCGACGATAGGGGTGTCGGCCGTCACGGGGTTCGCGCGAATGCGTTGGATAGCTTCCCAGCCGTCCATCGTCGGCATCGCCAGGTCCATGATGATCACCGCCGGCGAGGTGGTCTCCGCCTTTCGCACGGCTTCCTCGCCGTCGGCCGCGGTCTCGACCTGGAAACCGCAGAACTCCAGATACTCCCCGTACAGGGCTCGGGCATCCGGTGAATCCTCAACGACTAAGACGGTCACGGGCATCTTGGCGCTACACAATGCCTGTGGCGTGCCAGCATTTCATACGCCGGATTCCACCGAATTGCGATGTCGTGTGCGGTACTCAGCCGCAGAATCGTCGGCGCGATTTCAATTTCGAGGGTCAGTGTGCGCCGGTGCCATCGTCCGAGACCGCCTTCACAATGTCGCCGATCACCTGTTTCGCGTCACCAAACGCCATCAGCGTGCGATCGCCGTAATACAGCTCGTTGTCGATGCCCGCGAAGCCGGGGTTCATCGACCGCTTGATCGCGATCACCGTGCGCGCCTTGTCGGCGTCGATGATCGGCATCCCGAAGATCGGGCTGCCCTTGTCGTGCCGCGCCGCCGGATTGACGACGTCGTTGGCCCCGACGACGAGGCAGACGTCGGTCTGCGGCAGGTCAGGATTGATGTCGTCCATCTCGATCAGGGACTCGTAAGGGATTTCGGCCTCGGCCAGGAGGACGTTCATGTGCCCCGGCATGCGGCCCGCGACCGGATGGACGGCGAACTTCACGTCCACGCCCCTCTTCGTCAACAGCTCGTAGAGCTCGTGGACCCGGTGCTGCGCCTGGGCCACGGCCATTCCGTAGCCCGGGACGATGACGACGCGGTCGGCGTGCGTCATCAGGTCGGCGCAGTCCTGGGGCGTGGCGCTCTTGACCGTCCTGGCCTCGCCGGCGGCGGTCGCCGGCTGGACCTGGCCGAAGGCGCCGAACAGGACGTTCGTGAACGAACGGTTCATCGCCCGGCACATCACGATCGAGAGGATCAGGCCTGACGAGCCGTCGAGCGCGCCCGCGATAATAAGGAGCTTGTTCTGCAGCACGAAGCCCATCGCGACCGCCGACAACCCCGCGTACGAGTTCAACAGCGAGATCACGGTTGGCATGTCGGCGCCGCCAATCGGGATGATGAGGAGCACGCCGAAGACCAGTGACAACACCACGATCGCGGCGAACGCCGGCCAGTAGGCGTTGTTGAAGAACGCGAGATAGAGCCCGGCCACGACCGCGAGGCCGAGGAGCGACAGGTTGACGAGGTTCTGGTTCCGGTAGGTAATCGGCCGGCCGGAAATGATCTCGCGCAGCTTGCCGGCGGCCATCAGGCTCCCCGTGAACGTCAGCGACCCGAGGATCACCTCCAGCACGATCGCGGACGTGCGGAACGTCGTGAGCTCGCCGTGCTGAAGCCACACGATGTACTTCGCCGTGCCGACGAGGGCCGCCGCCAGCCCGCCGAACGCCTGCGACAACGCCGTCCGCTCCGGCACCGCGGTGAGCGCGACGCGAGAGAGCGGGATGCCGATGACGGTCCCGATGACGAGCGCGGTCGCGATCCACTTGTAGTCCACGATCTCGGGCGCGAGGAGGGTCCCGAGGATCGCCGCCACCATCCCGGCGGCGCCAGCCCCGACGCCGCGCCGCGCGGTCCGGGGATGGCTCAGCCACCGGAGCGAGAGGATGAACAGAATCGCGGCGACGAAATAACTGAACTGGATGAGATGCGCGTTCATTTCTGCTTCTCGCGGAACATCTTCAGCGTGCGGTCCGTGAGCAGGAACCCGCCGACGATGTTTGCCGTGGAAGCAGCCACCGCGATGGTGCCGAGAATCGTAGTCAGATCGGACTCGCGCTCGCCGGCCAGCAGGATCGATCCCACCACCGCGATACCGGCGATCGCATTCGTGAGCGACATCAGTGGCGTGTGGAGCAGACGCGAGACGTTCCGGATCACTTGCAGGCCGACGAAGGTCGCCAGCATGAAGACGAAGAGCATCGTCCAGAAATCGAGAGCAGCCATATATACGGAGGACTATATCGCCGTTCGCGTGGCTCGTTCGCGATGCTTACTCGCATACGTGGCTATTCGATCATCTTGATGGCCCAGAAGTCGTCCGACAGATTGTTGTCGAGCAGATAGTCGTACGGCATCGTGCAGTAGCCGGTACGACCCCAGCGCTCGCCCCACGAGTTGCGGACGATGAACCGCCGTGAGGCCTCGTCGTAGCCGACGGCGACCACGGCGTGTCCGCCGATCAGCACTTCGGTGCGTCGTGGCATCGATACGGTTCCGGTCCGGGCAACGGTCGCCGACTCGAAACTCTCGTAGACGGAAAAGCCGAAGACGAACGGAAAGCCGTCGGCGAGACAGCCCTTCAACTGATCCACCGTCTGGATGACACGTTCGTACAGGATCACCTCGTGCTTCTCGCCGTCAGTGTAGGCCGCCTTGTTCGGCTTGTCTTTGAACCGGGCGATCACGTGCGGCCAGAGTGTCTCGTGGGGCGCGCCTTGCTTCGCGACGCTCTTGATGCCGTCACGCAACATGGCGCCCGAGTCTTCGTCCACCGTTCCGAGCACGACCCGTTCGTTGTAGTAGATGAAGAGTCGCGACGGGGTAAAGACGTCGGCCTGCTGTTGCTTCACCTGGTTGAACTGCAGGACGGCGGCGATCGCCTGCGCGGTGCAGCTGCCAAGTTGCCCCTGGTCGTAGATCGGCGGGCAGGTGGCTCGCAGATCGACGCGCGGTGGCAGCGCGCCCAGGGTGGCAGGACGGGCCGCGAAGATGAAGTCGCGGCGATCCGGCAGGTCAGGAATCCAGCCGAACCTTTTCGTTCTCCGACGGATTGGCGCAGCCATGGTCGAGAATACGACGCGTGCGACGGAAGGTTCGCGTGTCTCAGTTACCCGATCACCGGATCACCCGGCCGCTAGCGCTGCGCAAGCGCGCGCTGGATCGCGGCCTCGGCGAGCGGCGCCATGATCGCGTAACCCGCCGCGTTCGGGTGCAGGTCGTCGGCGGTCAGGTCGCTCTTCATCACGCCAGTGTCATCCACCATCGCCGACAAGTAATCGAGATACACGTGACCATTCGCGGAAGCGTACGCCTTCATCCAGTCGTTGATCGCGCGGATGCGTGACATCGGGCGCAGCGAGGACTGCGGGACGGCGTTCGGCGCGGCGTGATACGCGCTGGTCGGCGTGATGCTGGACAGCACCACCTTGATGCCATTCGCGCGCGCGAGCTCCGCCATCGACTGCAGGTTGCCCTGGATCTCGGCGTCCGTCGCGGGTCCGGTGTTGCTGTTGAGATCGTTGGTGCCGGCGAGAATCACCACGACCTTCGGCTTCAGCGCGATCACGTCGGGCCGGAATCGCAGCAGCATCTGCGGCGTCGTCTGCCCGCTGATCCCGCGATCGACGTATGGCTTGCCTGGAAAGAAGCCGCCGAACCGGGGCTGCTGCCAGCTGTCGGTGATCGAATCGCCCATGAACACGACACGCGACTCAGAAGCGGCCGGCGGCGCGAGCGTCGCGTTCGCGTCGCGATAGCGCGCGAACAACGGCCAATCGCGTAGACGGACGTCGTTGCGCATCAGCGCCTGCAGTGCGGTCGCCATTTCCGGGCACGTGGGTTGGGGCGCCGGCGGCGGGGTTGCGGGCGGCTGCGCCTGGGCCGAAAGCGCGACCACGGCAAGGGCGATACCAAGCGTGCGAATCATGAGCTGGCCTCCGGAAGGTCTGTGAAAGAATCGTGACAAGGCTCGAATCCTAAACCAATTGGCCGCAAGGGGCGTATTCAGCCCAGGAACTATGGTCACCACCCTCCTCTCCCGGCGCGCCGGCGGCTGCGGCGCCGGACTCCTGCTCGCGATCGCGTTGATGAATCCGCTGGATGCGCGCCAGGCTACTGGCAATGGCCCCTGCCGGGTTTCCGGGCGCGCCGCGAGCGGAGCAACCGCACTCCCGGGCGTCGCGATCGCGGTGACAGGCGCGGCAGGTACGCGGACGGCCACCTCGACCGACACCGACGGCGGTTATGCCGTGAACCTCGCGCCGGGCGAGTACACGCTGACGGCGGAACTGACCGGCTTCACGAAACTCGAGCGTCCGCTTGTCGTCGCCGCGGATGGCGCGTGCGCCCAAAAGGTCGATCTGACGCTCTCACTGCGGCCGCGCCAGGCGCCGGCGCCGGGAGCCACCGCGGCTCGCGGTCCGCAGCGCGGCGCTGCGCCCGGCACCAACCCCGGCACCAACATCGTCCAGGTGCAGCCGCAGGCCGATCCCGCGGCGCAGCCGCAGACGGCAGCGGAGCGCGAGACCGAGGAGTCGGCCGCGCGTCTCCTGCTTCCTCCCGGCTTCTCCACAGACGCGCCGGCTGACGCGATCACCATCACGGGCAACAACGCCAACGTCGATCGCGGGATGCTCAATGATCGGTTCGATGCGATCGGACGCGGCGTGTTCGATCCCGCGACCGGCGAGTTCGGCGCCGCCTTCGGCGGCGAGCAGGGCCGCGGCGGGCCTGGCGGGTTCGGTGGACGCGGCGGGCCCGAAGGACGCGGCGGTCCGGGCGGTCGAGGCGGTCCCGGCGGTCCTGAGGGTCGCGGTGGTCCGGGCGGTCCGGGCTTCTTCATCGGCGGCCGCGGCGGGCAGCAGCAGCGCTACAACGCCACGGCGAATTACACGTTCGGCGGATCGCCGCTCGACGCGGCGCCCTATCAGCTCCGGCCGGACTCGCAGAACGAGAAGGTTCCCTACAACCGTCAGACGTTCGGCGGCACGCTCGGCGGGCCGGTCAAAATCCCCGGCATCTATGACGGCACGCGCCGGACGCAGTTCACGGCCACGTATAACGGCAACCGCGGACGTAACCTCTTCGACCAATACGCAACGGTCCCGACCGTCGCGATGCGGACCGGCAACTTCGCCGCAAGCCCCGCGACGATCATCGACCCGCAGACGGGCCAGCCCTTCCCCGGCAACGTCGTTCCGCTCTCGCGCATGGATCCGGCGTCGATTGCGCTGATGAAATACATTCCGCTGCCGAACGTCGCCGGCGAGAACCGGAATTACCACACCATCGACACGACGAAGACCGTCGGCGACAACCTCAGCGTGCGCGTCACGCACAACTTCACGCCCGCGGCCGCCGGTGCCGGGGGTCGTGGCGGCGGACGAGGCGCAGGGCCAGCGGGCGGACGGCAGGCCGGCGGACGCGGTGGCCGAGGGGCGGTGCAGCAGGGACTCTCGGTCAACATGACCGCGCAATTGCAGTACCGCCGAAGCAACAACGAGAACCTGCACGTATTGCCGACGCTCGGCGGACGCTCGGCGAGCACCAACATCGGCGTGCCGGTGTCGTTCAACATCCGCAAGGGGCGGACGATGCACACGGCGTCGGTGAACTACTCGTCGACTTCGGCGAAGACGATCAACAACTTCACGGGCATCGAGGACGTCGCCGGCGATGCCGGGATCACCGGCGTCTCGACCGATCCGATCAACTGGGGCCTGCCGGCGCTATCGTTCTCGAGCATCTCGGGCGTGCGCGACATCACGCCTTCGCGCCGATCGGACAAGCGGGTGGCGCTGGCTTACAGCTGGACGTTGCCGTGGAAGCAGCATCAGCTGCGCGCCGGCGGCGACTACCGGTTCGACCGCAGCGAGAGCCAGAGCGACGCGAACGCGGCGGGGGCGTTCGTCTTTACGGGCCTCTACAGCGCCGGCGAGAATCCGATCGTTCGGACCGGCGGCCTGGACTTCGCCGACTTCCTCCTCGGCATGCCGCAGCAGGCGACGCTGCAGTACGGCCCGGGCAATATTCGCATGCGCGGTAAGTCGATGAGTCTCTTCTTCCAGGACGACTGGCGGAAGAGTTCGACGCTGACCTTCAACCTCGGGGTCCGCTACGAACTGCTCTGGCCGTTCGTCGAGGCCGGAGGCCGCATGGTCAACCTCGACGCCAACGACGGGTTTACGGCCGTCACGCCCGTGCTCTCTGGTGAAACCGGTCCCTACAGCGGCGAGTTCCCTGGGGGCCTGCTGAAGACCGACAGCAACAACGTCGCTCCCCGCGTCGGCGCCGCCTGGCGCATCAAGCCGGGAACGATCCTGCGCGGCGGCTACGGCATGACGTTCAACGCCGGCGCCTACTCGACGATCGCGCGCCAACTCTCCACGCAGCCGCCGTTCTCGACGACCGACACGGAGACCGGCACCGTCCTCGATCCACTGGCCCTGCAGAACGCCTTCATCAACTCGGTCGCCACCGTGACGAACAACTATGGTGTCGACTTGAACTACGCGCTCGGACGCGTGCAGACGTGGAACGCGGACCTGTCCCGAGATCTCAACCAGAACTGGGTGGTCGGCGCCGGCTACACCCGCACCACCGGTGCGAGCCTCGATGTCGTCCGCGCCCCCAACCGCGGACCCGACGGCCTCCGTATCGAGGGCGTCCAGCCGTTCGTCTGGCAGACATCGGAGGGCGAGTCGGTGCTGAACGCCGGTAACTTCCGCCTGCAGCGGCGGATGGTCAAAGGCATTGGCGGTTCCATCAACTACACGCTGGCCAAGTCCCGCGACGACGCGTCGAACATCGGCGGCGGCGCGACGGTAGTGGCGCAGAACGACCAGGACCTCCAAGCCGAGTGGGGCCTCTCGAGCTTCGACCGTCGTCACCAGCTCTCGACCGACCTGACGTTCGAGCTGCCGTTCGGCCCGAACAAGAAATGGCTGCACAACGGCGGCACTGCCGCCGCGATCTTCGGGCGCTGGCGCGGCTCGATGAACTTCGTCTGGCAGTCGGGGACGCCGCTGACGCCGCGGATCCAGGCCTCGGCGGCCGACGTTGCGCGCGGCACCAACGGCACACTGCGACCGGATTATGTGGGTGGCGCGATCAGAATAGCGGGCCCGACGATCGATCGGTTCTTCAACACTGCCGCGTTCGCGGCGCCGCTGCCGGGCGCATTCGGGACCGCCAGCCGCAACATGATCATCGGGCCAGGCAGCCGGCTGCTGAACGGACAGGTGTCGCGCGACGTTCAGCTGCAGCGCAACCGCGGCATCACCATCCAGTTCACGGCGAACAACATTCTCAATACCGTCAACTACACGCGCGTCGATACCACGCTGAATTCCCCGACGTTCGGGCAGGTGCTCGGCGTGAGCGGCATGCGCTCCGCGCAGCTCAACCTCCGGTTCCGGTTCTAACCAATGCGCTTCACTGCATCGATCGCGGCTGCCGTCCTGTTCGCGTCGCCAATCATCGGCGCCTTTGGCCAGGCGGCGCCGCAGCCTCAGAAGCGCCCGGTCTTTCGCGGCAACACGATGGTCGTCTCGGTTGACGTCATCGTCCGCGACGGGTCCGGCCAGGTCGTGCGCAACTTGAAGGCATCTGATTTCGAGGTGACCGAGGACGGCAAGCCGCAGGAGGTGTCGAGCTTCTCGTTCGAGGAGATCTCCGACAAGCCGCTCGGCCCGTCAGCGGTGGACCTGTTGGCCGGCGCGGAGCAGCGGCTCGCCGACGACGTTCGCGGCGCCCGGCCGGCCGCCGCGGCCGCCGCCCCCGAGTCCGACGAGCCGAAGCCGATGTCGTCACAGGAGCTGGCGGGACGCCGGCTGATCGTCCTGCTCTTCGACATCAGCTCGATGCAGCCCGAGGACGTGCAGCGCGCGGTGGACTCCGCGACGAAGTACGTGAACGAGAAGATGGCCACGGCCGACATGGTCGCGGTGGCGACCGTCAGCTCACAGCTCGACGTGCTCGCCGACTTCACCGCGGACCGCACCAAGGTCGCCGGCGCGCTCGCCGCGCTCGGCTACAAGGAAGGCACCGCCACCGCGCCGCCGACGGCCGACACGGCGGCCACTGACGAACTCGCCGCCGCGGACGAGACGACCGCGTCGGAGGACAGCGCCGCGCTCGACATGTTCAACAACGACGTCCGCCTGCGGGCGCTGAAGGCGCTCGCCGAAACGCTGGCGCCGATCGAGCAGAAGAAGTCGATTCTCTACTTCAGCGCCGGGATGGAGCGCAGCGGCGAAGACAACCAGGTCGAGCTGCGCTCGGCGATCAACGCCGCCGTCCGCGCCCACGTCACCATCTACCCTGTCGATACGCGGGGCCTGCAGGCCGTCGTCCCCGGCGGCGACGCGCGCCAGGCCAGCGGCCGCGGCACGGCGGTCTTCTCAGGGCGCGGCGTCGCGCAGCAGTTCAACCGGCTGGCGGCGTCGCAGGACACGCTGACGTCGCTCGCGGCCGACACGGGCGGCAAGGCGTTCACCGACTCCAACGACTTCGGCGAGGCGTTCGCGCGCGTGCAGCGCGACATGTCCGCGTACTATCTCCTCGGCTACAACAGCGCCAACAACGCGAAGGACGGCCGCTTCCGCCGGATCCGCGTCCGTCTCAAGACGCAGATCGCAGGCGCCCGCGTCGAGGCGCGCCAGGGGTATTACGCCGATCGCGATTTCGCCCACACCGCCAATACCGATCGCGAAGCGCAATTGCAGGAGATGCTTTTCTCCGCCGTGTCGGCCACGGACCTTCCGGTCCTCGTCAACGCCGGCTACTTCCGGCTCGCCGCGGATCGCTACTACGTGCCGATCTCGATGGCGGTGCCGGGTTCGGCCGTGCCGTTGCCGGCCGAGAAGGACAAGGACAAGATCGCGCTCGACGTCCTCGGCCTCGTCCAGGACGAGCAGGGTCGCCCGGTCGGGCGCATCCGGCAGACGATCAAGCTGCCGCCGGGATCCATCGGGACACTCACCGCGAAGCAGATCCTCTATCAGTCCGCGGTCACGCTTCCGCCCGGCCGCTTCTCGATCAAAGTGGTGGTGCGTGAGAACACGAGCGGCCTGATGGGATCGTTCGAAGCGCCGGTCATCGTGCCGGAGCTGAAGCAGGCGCCGCTGAAGGTCAGCTCGGTCGTCCTCAGCACACAGGTCCAGCCCGCCAAGGACAAGTCCGACAACCCGCTGG